>Ga0102811_1000975_pt1 | contig 13611 bp, 14 predicted proteins | sample ColrivemetaGS705_FD_84507 | JGI IMG/M metagenome (GOLD analysis project Ga0102811, IMG submission 84507) | Estuarine microbial communities from the Columbia River estuary - Flood tide ETM metaG S.705 | ecosystem: Environmental > Aquatic > Marine > Intertidal zone > Estuary | place: USA: Columbia... | reverse complement strand
TTGGTCGGAAACTCCTGCAATGAATTGTGGAATCATACCCTTTTCTAAAATTTCAGCTCTTGCTTGGCGTGGAAACCCTGCTATTTTTTGAGCCACTTCTTCACGACTCATGCCTTCATTCATTCCTTGATCCATAATATAATTAGCCATAGCAACAGGATCATCTGCAATTCTTTCACTCACACCTATATTTTCAAGAGAATCGCTTGGGGTTCCGTACTTCTCAGAGTAAGCCCTTTGAATATCTCCAGGTGTTTGCCTAGTTGATTTTGTTAATGTTGATGGAGATTGGCCTTTATAATCCAAGTCATACTTAAAAAGACCTTCCTCCTCGTTAGTTAGCATATTGCTTTCTTGATTAGAATCTCCCAAAGCTCTTATTTCTCTAATCTTTGATAATATTGCACCAAGCTTTGCATCATCTTTTTTAGCTATTCCAGCAAGAGCTTCTTTAGGAATAATCCCATCACTCACAGCATCACCAAGTTCTCTAAATATTTCTTTTGTTATATTAGCCATGTTTACTCGTTATCAAAGTTTAATTATAGATTCTACAAAAAAAATGAATCCGAAAAAGAAAATTGCACCTAAAAATTCTCTGATTATTTTGTCTGTTTCTGTTTCCATGTTAGTCACCTTCCATTAGTTTTAGCAAGTCAGCATCTAATCTTTCTCTATCTGTCAAACCATCAGGAGATTTCACTTCTCCTTCATCACGCTTTTCAGATGTGTTAGGTTTGTCTTTAGGATTAGAATTTAGCTTTTTATAACTAATAACATCTGTCCAATCAGGTATTCTGTTGAAATTCCTACCCATCATTTGTCTAGTTAATTTGGCAGTTGATTGCTTCTTAGCTTTAGGATTCACGCTTTTCCAATCACTAATACCATCTTTTATAGAGTCCTCAAGCCTATCATTGTAATCTGAAATCATAGCGTTGTACGCTTCTTTAATATTTCTCAAATCACGCTCAGGTATTCTATTACCTGAACCAATGAACTGATCCGCCCATGAATCAACTTTACCTTCAACGGAAGCATCAAATCCCAATTGTAGCTCAGGCATAACGATTGCTTCGTTTGAAGCTATCCTAGACATTCTTTTGACAATTGTAGCTACTGCTTGAGCATTACCTTTTGATGCACTTGTTATCAATGGAGTTATACCCTTGGCAACTTCAGAACTAGCTCTTAAATCTTTGTTATTCTTTTGCCAATTATCCCTAAACTCGTTATAAGTTTTACCTGTATAAGACTTCAATTTAAGATTATGCTCTTCTTGTGACCTTTTATCGTCTTCAATCTCCTCAATAGTTTTACGAGTGTTACCTTTTTTAGACCATTTTTGACCTTCATTAAATGCAAGGCTATCGTGTTCACCTATAACTGTTTGGTATTCAGCGAATTTTTCTTTAAAACCTGGATCATTTTGACTCATTGAGTTTAACTCATTTTCCAATATATTCAATTTAGTTTCAAATGGAGCTTGAGCTTTAATTGCTGTTTGAATACTCTGAGCATTACCTGTAACACCTCTACGACCTACATTCTCAGCTCTTTTTCTAAGCATTTGATTCTTCCCAAGTGGGTCGGCCTTAGCCTCAGCAGATTCAATTTGCATTTGAGCTTTTAAATCACCTGTTAGCTTGTCATATAACGGAATATCTTGAGCATCTAAAGCTTTAGTTTGCGCCTCTCTAATGCCTTGAAGTTCAGCACTTCCACCTTGTCCATCCATGATAGCTTCAGCTCTTGCACTACCTAAAGCGTTCAAGGTTGCTCTGTCTTCACGTTGTCCTAATGCTTGTTGGTTTCGATTCATTTGACCGAAAAGTTGGCTATAATTACCACTTGTCGGTTTACTCATTTTTACTAGCTCAGGTGTTTTAATGGCTCCGAGTGCGCCTAGTTGATAAGCCATTAACTTAAAGCCTTATTTGCGCCAAACATACTATAATCTTTGTTATAAGGGTTTGATACACCTTTTGGAGCATCACCTCCACCACCAAGCGTACTAGCCATACCAGTCATACCACCAGAGTAAATGTTAGCACCTAACTCAACACCCTCATCAATAGCACTCCCAACATTGTCACTCATGCCTTTAATAAAGTTTGCATTATTTTGATAAACTTGTTGCTCTAATTGTCCTAGACCTTGCTCTGTCTGCATACCTAAGTTAGCTTGACCACCTTGAGCGCCAAACATATTTTCACGAGCGCCACCGCTTTGCTTCAATAGGTTTCCATAACCTTGCATTTCTAAAGCATCATTTTCACGCTCTTGTTTAAATCTATTTAGAAAGTCATTGTACCCAAATTGGCGTTCCTCTTTTGCCAAATTAGTGGCTCTATCTCTAAATTGTCCAGCAATTTGTTGACTTCTATCTTGTAAAGCTTTGGCAGTTGCACCACCACCCGAGAACATACCACCCCGAGCCGCAGCACTTTGTTCAATGGCCTTTGCTTCTTGCTCTTGAACATAGTCTTGGTAAGGGTCTAAGAACTTTTCAACATTTAGATCACTATTGAACTGCCCCATTTGTGGAAGGTCACGAGTTTGTGCTTCACGATACCTAGCTAAATCATCACCATAAGTTACAGCATCTTGACCATAGGCATCAATCTGCCCACCATAGAACTCATCGCCTATTGCCTGTGCATCTCTCATGCCTTGTTGTTGCGCTCTTATTCCACGCCTATTTTCATCTCTTATAGAGTCACCGGTAAATATACCAGCTAGACTTTGACCTAATCCCATAAAAATTCCCCTTCTTAATTAAATATACTACTTCTTTGTACTTAATGCACCTTGAAGTATATCACCCACATTTGATGTGTATTTAAAACTTAATCCATCCACTAAAATATATTCCTTGTGAATGAGTCCACTTGTTAAAACTTGCAATATTCCCTTGTAAGCTTTAGGCATATTCAGCGTATATTCTTGAGCTTTTTCAAACTCTACAAATATGTTAGCACTCCAAGGTGTCCAACAGCAAGAGCTATTAGCTTCCTTTGTTGGGGCTGTCCTTACCCACTTTCCTGCCATTATTTCAGTAATATCCGAAAAGGCTTGATTCCAACCTTGTGTAAGCAAATGCTCTGTATTATTAACTTTGTTGTTAAATTCGTCAACGTGTTCCAACATTGAATGACTTGGAAAGGTGTAGAACTTAGCCATTATGGTAAACTACTCATTGAATATCGAACTCTTGCTTGGCCTGCCATAAATTGCATATTTTCCGTAATTGTAACACGAAAAACAAAAGTCCTAGAAGCTCCTAACCCAATCCACTTTAAAACCCCAGCATAGTTACCTGTCTTTTGAAGCTTTGCAGGAATCTTACCGCCTGGATAAGTATTACCTCCATCATAAGAAACTTCTAAAACAGCCTCGGCATCTGCACTAGGGCCAGTAAGAGGGGCTATTCCCTGCAAAATATCCCAATTAAACTCATGGCAAACAAAGTTTTGCAGATTATTAAACATTTGCGGGCCAGCGTATTGTCTTATAATTGGCTTTTTTTTGTCTACTGTGTTATGATCATAATCTGTGTAAATATCGTTTCTAAGTTCCATTAATACAGGAGAAATAAGATTACCTACCACTATTTTACCCCAAGCAAACGCAGAAAACAAAGGTTCCCAAGCTTCAACAAAACCCTTATTAGGATCTCTTGAAGCACTTATGTGCCATTCACCCGTTAATGTGTTGTATGAATGTGTTACACCCCTAGAGGTTATTGTTTTCCCTTGAAATACATAGTCACCCCTTGGAATAGTTATGCAGTAAAACTGATTACCACCATCTTGATATGTAAAGCCATAAGCAAAAGGTGTTAAGTCTGCTAGTTTCTCTAAAGCATCTTCAACACTATGGTCAGAAATACGAACTGAGCCATTGCCTGCACCCTTAAAAATCATATTTCTACCGCTTGCATTAGAGCCAAGCCAAAATATATTGTTGCCAATTGTTGCAACACTATCAGGAGCGCCTACACCAATGGAAGTTCCTGAGCCACTTGTATAAGCCAAAGGTTCGTCTGGGTTAGCTGTTGTTGTAAATATTTGATAGGTTCGTGTGCCATAAGCCCACAAGTCACCCTGTCTTACTTCAATAGCAGTAATAGGATCACTACTTAAATCAGCAGGGATGTAAGATAGTGCATCCCAACCCTTAGAATTAGCAAGGTCTGAATACCAAATGAGGTTGTTTTTTATTGCATCCCCCAATGTAGCACTTGAAGTTATTGAAGGGTCTGCTGTGATTGCGTATAAGCGCCCAAGCAAGAATTTAACTTGAAGAGGCTGTGTGAATGGCAGTTCTGAAGTTATATCTACAACTTTATCTGTAAAAATATCAATAGAAAACATTGCAGAACCTGTTGCAAGTACTACATCAAAACCATTATCTGCAAATGACACACGTTTTGTATCTAAACCAATATCAGCAAGAACTACACTTATAAGCTCTCCGTATTGGTCTTTATATGTGTAACCAACCTTAGAGCCATAAGCCCAATAAAGATTACCACCCACATAAGGGCTAGCGCCTGTTAGATGTAAACCTCTGCAAGAGCCAACACCATCAACAAGGTATTCTTCCAAGTCTGAAAGTAAAGTAGTTCCAGGTGTACCAATTAATAAAGCTTCATATTTAGCTTTACCTTCACCGCTTTGCATAAAGCAGTTAATAGCCTGCCTTGAGGCCATTGAATTGCCTTGAAGTGTATAATTCGGGCCAATCCAAGGAGCCATCTGTGCTTCTTGCATCATAAACCTCCATTAACTATTGAATCGGAGTTAATATCATACCTTGATTTTGAAAAATAGTTGTTAAGTCTAGGAACAGGAGCGCCAGTCACTTCTTTTATTCTCATTAAAGCACTTGAAAACTTCGAGTTTAAGCTTCTAGCTTTTTCAGTCAACCCATAATATTCAGCAATAAGTTCAGACAAACCATATAAAAGCCCAGCATACATTCCGCTTGGTAAGTTTACATCATCATCTAACTCATAAGCTTTAACTTCACCATTTACAGCTATCCTTACATTATAGCCTGCTAGATTAGGGTTAGTAAACACTAACTCGTCAAAAGGGTTTCTTGTTCTATTGTACATAAATTGAGAAGGAATGTTAGTTATTGAATCATTGAGAGTCATTCTATAAAAGTCTTCTGGTGACATTTGACTTAGGGGAACCCATACATTACCCACGTTCACTTGTGATTGTAATATTTGTATGATTTCTTGATTAACCACTATATCGGGTTGTGGTTCTGTTATTATAGGGTTAGCCAAGCCAATACTATAAGAGCTTGTATTGTTTGTAGTTGTGAAGTTGTATTCAGTAATAGATGGTGACCACAATCGTTGTAACCTAAGCTGTGGAATTAAATGTAAGTTTAAAAACCTTAAACCAATATCAGTATCTTCAGCAGTTACAGCTTGGCCTATACCCCTTACTCCACTTGTTTGGAACGCATCAATTATCAAATCACTAGCTTTAGGTATTTCCATCACTTACCCCTTTTCCAGCCTTTACTGATTAAATCAGTAAGCATTGGGTCGTTTTCTAAAAAAGTCATGTTACCATTTCCACAAGGGGAAATAATTTTAATATTCTTAGGTTGCTTAGTCTTTGTAGCTTTTGGTTTTGGCTTCGGTGTTTTTAAATTTAACTCGTTCATAAATGCCTCTTATATTAAAAAAGGGGTAGAGCCTAAACCCTACCCCATTAAATGTAACTTTAAAACCTAAACTTTAGGCACTAAAACAACAACACTGTATTCTGGGCGCTGAGAAATTGCTTTTCCCCACACATCAAAACGTGTTGTTTGGTTGTCATTACCAATTGCATACTGAGTAGCAACACGAATTGACATACCCTCATAATCAGCACGTTGAGCGTTTGCACCCTCTAAGTCTGTTCTAAGTGGTAAGCATACCGCAGTAAATGCTTTTTCATTGTACATAAGTACACGATCAAACACTGTTACTGTATCAGTTACAGCACTGTCTTTAGCACCTAAGATGCTTACAACAGTTGCAGTTGTTGGCAAAGAAACAACGTTTTGTCTTCCACCTGGATCACCAGCACCGTAAATTTTAGCTGAATCATCAACAGTTATAGCAACAGTTGCACCGCCAGCAGGAATTGTAAACGCTGTTTTAGCTGTGAATGTGTAATCTGTACCAATTGAATCTCTAGTTTCAGGGTTTACACGTTCAACACCTACAAAACTAAGAATAGTTCCAGCAGGAAACACTTTGTTTGCAGTTTGATTGCTAAATGTTACACTGATTGTGCTATCACCTTCAGCTACATTAACCGCTACTAGACCTGTACCACCAAGAGCAGGAACAGAAAGAGTCGGGAGCATATTGTAAGAATGCATTGAAGAACCTGCATATTCAGCAATATAACCTTTTTTAACGATAGACTCGTTAATGCCAGGAGTGAACAATGTTGCGTTTTGTCCTGAAAGTTGCGCTCTTGCAAATGGAGGAATTAGCATTGTTCTGCTATCCATTGGACAAGTTAGAGAGTCAAGAGTAGCTTGAGCATAAAGAACATCGTCAACAGAAATTTTAAATGCACCTACACCAGTTGCAATAAATCCATTCTGTACACCTACAAGACACTCACCAATCATCTTGCGTTCAATATCATTTGACAATTGCATACCTTGAGGATCACCATAACGTGATTTTTCATTAGTAAGTTCTAATTGTAGTTGCATTGTGTCAAACTCATGTGCTACTTTCAAGCGACTGTAAGTGTTATCCATTGGGAATGTTATAGGGTCTTCCACAAAGTCATTTAATGTAATAGCGTTACCATTAGCATCAAGTGTTAAACTTGCACCATTAGTAGATTTAACACGAGCAGGACGATTAATTGAAATCGCTGTTCCTGTTTTGTAACCATTTGAAGCTTCTGTTCCAAATTGGTCTTTAAGTTGATTGTCAATTGTGCGTGGGAATACCGACTCATTGTGCATTACTGCCAAAGCGTTCTTAGCAAGCATCGAGTTAATTGCGATAAAATCTGCCATTTTTAATCCTTTTTAGCTTGTGGCTACTTTCTTAGAGTGCCTATTTCAAGCCTATGTTTTATAAAATCATCCATCCCTAATTGAGAAGGTCTAGTGATTCGGGGTTTAGTTTGTTGTTGCGGTGTCAAGCTAGTGCTTGGCGTTGCTTGTACAGGAGCCTTTACAGGTTCTTGCGGTGTTTCTACGCTAGGTTGCACCACAGGGCCACCTTGCTGTTGTAAGCCGAAAAGAATCATTGCAACATTCATAGGTGTAGAGTTTGAAATTCTTTGAGCTAGTGCAGGGTCTTTGGCCAACTTATAAGCGACCTCAGCCCCATTATCCATCTCTTTAATTGAATTAGCAATTTCTAAAGGAACCGCCAAAGACTTAACAACGTCTTCATAGTCAGCGTGTACCTCTCTAAATTGAGCGACTTTTTGATTCCAGTCTGCTGTTTGCTCTGTTGATATTTCAGTTTGAAGCTTCTCAGCCTCAGCCTTCATTGCAGTTTCTTGATAGCGGTCTTCTGCTACCTTAGCCACTCTATCATCAAAACTCATAGAGTCTAAATCTTGTTCGCCCTTAGCCTTTTCAAATTCTGCATAACGCTTTTTAAGTTCGTTTAACTCAGCTTCTGCTTTGTCGGCTCTTCTTGCCTCCTTAGCTTTTTCTTTATTAACCTTGCTTATCTTGCGTTCAACCTTGCTACCTTCTTCTCGTCTTTCATCCTTGCTTTTATTTTCGGGATTCTCAGGAGCTACCTTTTCATCCGTACTTTTTGCTTCGTCTTTTACAACGGGGTCAGAATCACCCACAGCCAGCCCTTCTGTATTTCCCACACCTTCGGCAGTTAAAGGTGTTTCGGTTTCAACAGGTGCAATCGGAGCAACAGGTGCTACCTCTTGACTACCAGTTACCACTATTGAATCTTTTATATCAGACATCTAAGCCCCTATCCCACGAGTAAAGAAAAAACTATAAGATGCTCTCGTGTTAGCACCTTATAGCTTAAATATATATTAATTAATCTTGTAAATACCTTGGAATTTTTGCAGTCTGTTCTATTCCTGTTGTAATTACTTCGTTTTTAGTGTCTTGAATAGCTTTTTCTTTCTGTTTGATAAGGTCGGCTTGAAACTCATCAACTTGCCTCTGCTCGTCTGCTGTGAGCTTTGCGGAAAGTCTTTGGTCTTCTGAACCTTGCTTAATAAGTTCCTTTCTAATATTGTTATCGTTTTGCATCTCCCTATCCATAATTTTAGTTTGAGCAGAAATGCTTGCTTTTTCAAGTTCAACCTGTGCAATAACTTCTTGACTCTCTACTTTAGCCTGTAATTGAGTAATCATTCCTTTAAGTGCTTCAATGTTTTGTGTTTTCTGTGCTAGTGCTTGCTCTGCTTCTTGCATCATAGCCATAGCTTCAGGAGGAATGTCACCTTCTTCTTGATCTTGTAACTCTGGAGGCATAAGTTTTTCCATACGCTTCTTAATTCTTTGCTTGTCGCTAAGAGGTTGTGAATCGGCCCAAATATCCATAAGACCAACTCCACGCTCTGGACCAAGTGCAGAAACCATTGTTTCAAGTGCTACACTTGAGGCTTTTCTTTTCATTTCCATGTGAGGGCCTGCGCCAATCTCTACATCTAACATCTGTACAATTTCGGGAGTCATTATCAAGCCAAGGTCTAAACCCATTCTTGAGCTTTGGCCATATTCATCAATTATAACTAAGTCACGCATACCATTGTAAATGCTTGGCATCATTTGAAGGCCTATTCTAGCAAGTTGTGTTATTGAACTCATTAAGTTATCAACAAACATTGCAGTAGCACTTTCTGCTTGTTCCATTCTTGCAATCAATGACTTTCCACTTTCCATAGCAGTTTCAAGACCACCCAATGAAGCATCACTTATGCCATTTGTGCGACCTATCAAACTTTGTAACCAATCTGCTACACTTTGAAGCCCTTGAGTTTGTGCTGTATTGTCTAGCCTATAAGGAGCCATGATGGGCTGTTGTGTAGTTGGGTCTATTGTTCTGTTTCTCAAATACGCATGGTTTCTTGAGTTTGCTGTTTCCCATTCACTAAAACCTTCGATGCCTCTAGGATCAACAACAAAGGGAACTTTAGGAGCATAAGCTACAAGCATCATAATATTAGAAGCTGTAAGGTTTAAGTTTTCATTAATCTCTCTACCTCTAGCAATAAGACCAGAGTATCTTCTAGTTGTGTCACCTAGTAGTTCTTCACCAATTACAGGAACAATGGGTAAACCATCTAAACCTTCAAATAATTGGTTATAGGCTTCATAATTTCCTATCATGCGTGTAATTCTTACACCAGTTTCCTCTTTAATGTACCAAATACAATCAAGCACAGCAGAGCTAGGAACATTAAAAGTCATTTTTGAACTAAAAGCCATTTCTGAACCTTGACAAGCTTCTTCACCATAAAGTTCTTTGGCTTGGTCTTTGTCCATGTGGCTACAATTAACAGCGTATTGTGCATCTCTACCATCTAAATAAGTTGCTAGTGGGTCAATCATTATAGCAGTAGGGTCTGTTGTAGTCTTCAATCTTAGAACAGGTAAACCGTTTTCAGTTTCAACCGCCCAAAATAACCAACCTAAACCTGCTGTCACTGCACACTTCATAGCACCAACATAAGCACTTGAGGCTGTACTAGCCTTTTCAATACCACGCAAGACACCGTTAATTATTTCTTGAAGTTCTTGGTCTTCAGTTTTAACAGCCATTGAAGGAGGTGACATTCTTACACCACTAACTACTTTGTCAATGTAAGGAGGCAAAAGAGGCAAAGAAATATTTGTCATTTCTTCCGCTACTCTGCTTGCGTGTAAGGTGGAATCCCACATACCTTCGCCACCACTTGCAAAAGTAAAATCACTAGCCATTTGTGAGTATGTACTACCCCAAGCGGACTCTAAAACCTTTAATTTATTATCATGTAAATTTTTCATAGTTTCTCCATTATATCCTTAATATAACATTTTAACCAATAAAACCGCCTACCCTTCTTAAAGGCTGTGCAATCTGTTGTGGCTTCTCTTCGTCACCTAGCCACAAACTCATAGCCAAAGCATCACCTTCATCTGGACTCTTTACTAGTTTTTTCTTACTTTCAAGAGCAATCTGTTCTTTGTCTTTATATACAAATGTAACTCCACTTAGTTCATCCCAACAATTATCATTGTCAAGGCTTCCTCCTGTCTTGAGCCAATCCCTCATAATACACCATGATTCTGTTCTTGAATTAGAGTATCTATTAGCATCTCTGCTTTTCCATGAAGCCATCCAAGCAATAGTTTGAAAGCTTCTATTAGCATTACCCCAAGTATAGAGGTTATCTGCTACACCGCTTGAACCTGTTGCATCTACTATAACAGTGTCCCAACCATTAGTAACATAGATTTGTTTAGCCCAATCAGTCATTTCTTGAGTGTTACCTTTGGATTTTTTATGTACACTAAGAATTTCTTTACCTCGGCGCCGAACTATCACACTAACATCTTTACCCATACCAGACACATCAAAGCCAGCTGTTACTTTTAGTTTCTCGTTACGAATAGGCACACATTTCCTAGCTTCTTCAATGATAACAGGCTTAATTAGTACATTGTCCTCTGCACCCATGTATTCGCCTTCATACACGTTTCTAAAGGCTATTGGGTCTGCAAGTTCTAAGGCATTCTTATCTGCTATTGCTCTCTCACTTAGGAATTTATTATCTCTCCAATTGGTTTCAATTATAGTTGTTTTTGGATAAGGTACTTCACATTCAACAAACTTTTGAGCTACTGCATCATTTCGGTTCATTGGATTGTATAGCCACATAATAACAGAGAAGTTCTTTCTTATTGTAGGCACTAGGGTTTCGATACTCTCACTTGTAACATAAGCAGCTTCTTCTACTACAACCAAGTCAACCTGTGCAAGACCTTTAATATTACCTTTGTTTCTCTCAAGGCCAATACTCGTAACAGTTGATCCTGTTGGCTTGTGAGTAATAACTTTATTACCCCATGTAAACTCACTCCAAACACCCATAAGAGTTGAGGCATTTTCAAGTTCACTCCAAAAGGATTCATCTATTGAACTACCAAATTGACGAGCTATAACTACTCTAAGACTTCTCTTGAGTTTAAGTAGCTTTTTATTTCTCATGTGATAGATCACAGCAAGGGAAGCACTCACAGTTTTAGCACTTGCTCTTCCTCCTGGCAATACTATGTGATTGGGTCTCTCTCCTGTCTCAGGGTCTTTGAGGGTAAAGAGAGGTTTGAACTTGGGGCTTGCTACTTCAAAGGTTGAACCCATTTAGAAAGCAGGCTCTGAGTCGGACGCTTCGCCACCTTCATAAACAGTCACGTCAACCTTATCTTTCCACCCTGCTTGAGCTTTAAGGAAAAATATCTGAGCTGTCGTGTTCCCACTTTTAGCACTATCAAACAAGGCATTACTGATAGCTTGAATCCCTTTAGCCTTGCCATCTTTTATGGCTTGTGTAAATTCTTTAGATTCCTTTTGCCTGTTAAAGTAGGTAGATGGAGAGATACCTAAGCACCTAGCCACCTCGTGAGAAGTCAATCCCCTACTAGCTAGAGCCTCAACTTTTTTTAAATCTACTTTTACTTTAGGCTTAGTTTTGAGCTTCTTTTTCTTAGGCTTATCAGTCATTAGAAACCTCCTCAAAAGTTCTACCATCAACTTCTAGTGTAGCTTGCTTGCCTGTGAAGTCTTGCCATCTGTTTATTATTACATCGCAGTATTTAGGGTCTAGCTCCATTAATCTAGCGTGCCTGTTGTTTTTCTCTGCTGATATCATAGTAGTACCACTACCACCAAAAAAGTCTAAGACAACGCCATTACGCTCAGAAGAGTTTAATATTGCCCTATCAACAAGTTCAACAGGCTTCATAGTTGGGTGCAAATCATTCTTTTTAGTTTTACTTATATCCCAAAAATCCCACTCTGCTTTCCCCCCATAGAATTTGTGTTCGTTGACCCAACCATAAAAAATAGGCTCATAGTTACTTTTGTAATCTGAATTTGAAAGAGTACCCCCTTTTTTAAACCAAACAATGACAGCTCTACATTTTAAATTCTGAACATCTAAGGCTCTGTGTACATAATCCATCCCCAATCGGTAAAAACTAATATAGAAAGCACCCTCATTAAATAGTTTTATATTACATACGATGTCCGACATGAAAGTGTCACCATCTTCTCTACTCATAGAATCATTTTTTATAACTCCATGTACAGCATTATGGCTTTTACTACCATCAGCGTTCACATTCCCTTTGAAGTCCATTAAATAAGGAGGATCAGTAAAAACCATGTTTGACTTACCGCCATCCATCAACTTCTCAACAGCATCCACACTCGTAGAGTCCCCACACATCAACCTATGATTACCAAGTAGCCAAACATCACCCTCTCTAGTTATTGGCTTCTCAGGTGGCTCAGGTACATCGTCCTCGTCTGTTAACCCCTCTGTTAGCTCTGTGTCGTCTAGGTACGAACTCAGTTCGTCTTCATCAAATCCAATCACACTCAAATCAAAATCAATTTCATCAAGTGCTTGTAATTCCACCTTGAGCAGTTCTTCATCCCAACCACTATTTAGAGCGAGCTTGTTGTCTGCTATGATGTAGGCTTTGCGCTGTGTCTCTGTGAGCCCTTTTAGTGTAATTGTGGGAGCTTCGTCTATCCCTAGCTTTTTAGCCCCCATTATCCTACCATGTCCAGCTATCACTCCCCCCTCTTCATCTATTAGTATTGGATTAGTGAATCCAAACTCTTTTATTGAGCTTGCTATCTGTAACACTTGAGTGTCTGAGTGTGTCCTAGTGTTGTTCACATAGGGAATCAAATCACTTATTTTTTTATATTCTACTTTTAACTTCTTTTCCATCTTTGAGCCTCTCGGTTCGCCGTGAGTTGATCCCCACGTTGCTTTTACTTTAAAGTTATCTTAAAAAATGAAAAAAGGCAAGTCGGTTAATACTCGCCCTTGGTTTATCTTGCATCTTCTGATTTTGTCCATCCACAAATGTCGCATAAGAAATCATGCCTATTTGTCTCTATATTGTAACTCGTACGCCCTTGGTGTTGGCACTCTTTGGAAATCATATCAACCTTTTCTATCTCCCCCTCCATATATAGAGCATCTTTATAGGCTTGGGTGAACATCCTCAACCCTTCTGAAATCGTCTTCATGGGGATTTCTATTCCATCAAACTTTTTTAACTGCTCTTGGTACTCTTCTAGTATAATCTGTGATAGTTTCATGATTGCTCCATATAAGAAAGAACTTCTTTTAAGGTATCAAAGTATTTTAGATCAATAGAGTCTTTTCTGTTTTTGCTTGAGTGTACTTGTTTGAGTCGCCAAGGCTTTTTCCAATCACAACCAAAGCGTCTATATTGAATATCTACACCCATGAATCGGTTGCAGTAGTCGTGCGTTTGTTTACCCATCATTTAGCCACCTCTATATATCCGATATAATGCAAGATTGCAAAAAAGGTGTTAGATGTTACCATT
>Ga0102811_1000954_pt1 | contig 13771 bp, 17 predicted proteins | sample ColrivemetaGS705_FD_84507 | JGI IMG/M metagenome (GOLD analysis project Ga0102811, IMG submission 84507) | Estuarine microbial communities from the Columbia River estuary - Flood tide ETM metaG S.705 | ecosystem: Environmental > Aquatic > Marine > Intertidal zone > Estuary | place: USA: Columbia... | reverse complement strand
TCCTTAATAAATTCATGTAATTTTTCTGCATGAGAATAACCACCATCATTTAATTCTTTCAAAGCTACGGTTTCCCCATCCTTTGCAACACTTACCGAACAATTTTTTGTTGCTGTTTCTATGTTTAATATAATTGCCAATTTATTTAATTTTTAAAAAACAAAGATACTTAATTTGATGACTATAAAACAAAAACATCCAACACAATTGGCTGGATGTTTTTATGAAATATTTTAAATTGTTATTACAAAACTATTGGTATTCCATAGTAGTATTCTAGTAACTTGGTTCTAAAGATAAAATTGTATTTTGCATTAACCATGGTTGATTGTGCATTTACCAATCGGTTACGCACTTGATCAAAATCAAAAGAAGTCATAACTCCTGAATTGTAACTTTCCTGAGCATTTCTGAACAATTCTTCTTGAGCTACCAAAGATGTTTCTGAGGAAACAAACTGATCTAAAGCGGCTTTTGCATCGGCATAGGCTTTTTCAATACTTTCTCTTAATTTTACTTGCTCATCTAATAATTGCAACTCGACTTTTCGCTGATTGATTACTGATCTTGATACACCAGATTTTGTTTGAAATCTATTGAAAATTGGAACGTTTAATGCAAAACCTAAATAATATCCCATATTGTCTTTCAACTGTTGACCAAAACCATTTGGAACAAAGCTAATTACACCTGTCTCAGGATCTACAACCGGTCTTTCATCTGGAAAACCATTGTTATGTTGGTAATTTGTTCCAAGACCAGCCCTAAATGAAAGAGAAGGATAGTAAGCGCCTTTTGCAATATCAACTGATAATTCAGAACTTTCAACTGCTATTTCTGCACTTCTTATTTCTGGTAAAGCACTTACAGCCTTTTCATAAATAGCATCAGTATCGTTGTAAATTAAAGATGCTGAAGTCACATCTAATTTTACATCTGCAATATCAAATCCCTTGTGTGATAATTGTAATAACTGTGCTAAATTTAACAACGAAATATTCACTGCATTTTGAGCTGCAGTTAGTTGTTGCTTATTCGTTGCTAAAGTGGCTTGCGCTTCAAGTAAAATAGCCTTGGCTTTTGAACCAGACTCTACCAAACCTTTTGATTTTTCAACCTGACTTTCACTTATAACAATTTGATCTTGGGCAATTTTTAAACTTTCTTTATTTAATAAAATATCCAAATAAGAATTAACAATGTATAACATTATTATATTTTTATTTGCTTCTAAATCGTATCCTGCAGCTTCTAAATCTTTTTTAGCTTGAAGTAAATTATTTCTGTTTCTGTTTCCATTAAATAAATTAACGCCGGAACTCAATCCAAAACTATTACTTCTACTATCTCTTGAAATACGAAGACCTGTTTGACCTATATAGGATCCGAAATTCCAATCTTGAGAGGCAGAACCATTTAGGTTTGGGTAGAAATTTCCTTTTGCAGTTACAATATCTTCTTCAACTAATTCTTTGTTAAGTTCCTGTTGTTTAATTGAAATATTGTTATCTAATGCGTATTCAACACATTCTTCTAATGACCATTTTTTATCCTGTGCATTTATAGTTATAAAAAACATAAACACCAAAATAGCAACAATTTTTACTCTCATTTATTTAGTTTGAGTTTGATTAATTTTCAATTTTATAAACCTATTAATTGCTCAAATCTTAACATGAAAAAACCAATTTATTTAGCTTATATGGCTATATGACGATTAAAATTATTATTTGTTACACATTTAACGTCTTATAGAAACGTTAAATTTTATTTTTCTTTCTATTTTTAATAATAAAGTATAATAAGGTGCCTACTAAAATATATGGAAAAACCATTAAATACAAAATACCTGTGTTTAACCCTTCTGCTTCAGACAAATCTCCACTTTCTACAACGGCCTTACACATAGCGCATTGCGCATTAGAAATGTTTGATAATATTAAAAACAATATAACTAAAAGACTTTTTCTCATTTTAAATAATAAGGTGAAATCAATATATAAACCATAACCCCTGTAATGGTAACATACAACCACAACGGAAAAGTAAAACGTGCTATTTTTTTATGAAGATCAATATTGTTTGTGATCGCTCTTACGTAAGTGATTAAAACAAATGGAATTACAACAACAGACAAAACAATATGTGAAATTAAAACAACAAAATATACCTTTTTTATGAAGCCTTCCCCCATAAATTTTGTAGAATCAGAAGTCATATGATACAACACATATAACACTAAGAACAAGGCCGAAAAAACTATGGCCGTTTTCATTAATTTTTCGTGTAAATTAGCTTTACCATTTTTAATGGCCCAAATAGCAACAATCAAAATTATTGAAGTTAATGCATTGATTGCTGCATAAATAGGTGGTAAAAAAATAGGCAATGTAGCATCAATTTTAACCCCAAATAAAATTGCAACTACCAAGGGTATTGCAATTGACAATATCACAATCCATTTGTTATATTTTTTTGAGTTTGTTTTCATTATTCTTTCAATAAAATTGCAATATCTTCTTTTATCATTTGAACTCCATAAGATTCCAATCCTTCATAAAAGGCAATTGGGTTTCCAAATTCATCCAATCTTGATCTAATATTTCCTTCCTTATCAATTAAGGCAAACATACCCGAATGCTCAAATCCACCCTCTGCATCACTATTTTCACCAGCAAAAAGGGTGAATCCTGTATTTGCCAGTTCATATATTTTTTCTTGATCACCTGTTAAAAAATTCCAGGTTTTTAATGTTGCTCCGTGATCTTTAGCATAGGCCTTTAAAATTTCTGGAGTATCGTGTTTTGGATTGATACTGAATGACGCAATACCAAAATCGAGATTTCCATAAAACTCATTCTGAATTTTTACCATATTTTCGTTCATTCTTGGACAAATGGTTGGACAAGTCGTAAAAAAGAATTCTACCACCCAAACTTTACCCTCATAAAATGAATTTGAAATCAATTTACCATCCTGATTTGTAAATTCAAAATTTGGAACCTCAGCTATTTTAATTAAAGTTGGTGTTTTAAATTTAGCTACAATTTTTGGTATGGCGTAAATTCCAAAAATTAAAATAATAAATGCCACTCCTATGTATGAATATTTTTTCATTGTATTTAGATTTCTCTTTTTCTTCTTTGTTCTTTTTCAGCAGATTTTTTTAACTGATAATAAATGATGTCTATATCATCTTTCATCTTGTTTTTCAAAACAGCAACAGATTTCATATTATAACCAAATAATTTTCCATCTTCTGTATCTTCATCATCTTTTCTGCCTCGCAAACGCAACTCTTTATCAATAATAAAAGCATTTTCTGAATATAAGTTTTCATTCAACTCAAAAGGCGTTTGAAAACTGTTGAATAAAGTACCAATAGTAGTTTTGTCTAAATATATAAAATGCCATTTACTGACATTGGTAAATGCTGAAAGTTCTTCAATAGCTTTTTTATAATCTTCTTCAGAGCCTTCAGGAATTATTGCCACAGCCTGAAAATAGATTTTTTCAGCATATCTTTTGTAAATGGTTTGGTTTAAATTAAATAAACTGCCTTTGGCTGTGTTCATATCATTTCCTAAAAAACAAACTACGGAAATATGATTTAAAAAACTCGCATTACCTTTTGTTAATTCGCTCACATCCATCACATTTTCCGATAAAATAGGCAGGTTGGCATATTTATAAATTCCTTTTGAAAGAAATATATAAAACACCAATGGTAAAATGAATAAACTAAAAAGTACCCAGAATTTTTTCATGCTACAAAGTTAAAACAAAAAAGGTGGTTAAAAAACCACCTTTCACATATAAAATATTTTATTTATTTAGTAATTCCATTTCACTAATGGACCTAAAACATCGTTTATATAACTTCCTTCAATCAACAACAAGGTTGCTAAGTAAATAATTAAGAAAACTGATGTCCAAACAACAGCGCGTCTTAAGCTTTTAGTTTCATCTGCCATATGCATGAAAAACCATGTAATATAATACGCTTTTACCAAGGTAAGAACTAAAAATATGATATTTAAAGGACTCGTTCCTAGTATTTTAGTTAAGTGTAACGCCTCAGGTTTAGCAATTCCCAAAGCAACTTCAACAATAGTGATTACAGAAAGTATTCCGAATACTTTCCAAATTAATTTTGTGTGCGATTTATGTTCTTGTGCGTGTGCTGCCATTTTATAAAACTTTTATGAATTAAACCAAGTAGAAGAATGTGAATACAAATACCCAAACTAAATCGACAAAGTGCCAATACAATCCTACTTTTTCAACCATTTCGTAACTTCCTCTGCGTTCGTAAGTTCCAATAATTACATTAAAAAAGATAATGATATTTATAATAACCCCTGATAAAACGTGGAAACCGTGAAAACCTGTAATGAAGAAAAAGAAATCGGCAAACAAAGTATTTCCGTACTCGTTTACTTTTAAATTTGCTCCTACTACTACCTGTTTGGCTTCATTTAAATAAGACATTGCTTGTTCACGGGGTACAATAGTTTTTGTTTTTGTTTCAGCATTTAACAGTTCCGTTCTAATGGTTAACTCCGGATGTCCTTCAAAACTAGCAATAACTTCTTCAACCGTAAAAGGAGATAATGCTGTTTCTTCAACAAACCATAAACCTCTACTTTTTGTATGTTGCGCTCTTTCAGAATTTGATGATATCACAAAACTTTCTAAAGCAACTTGAAGACCATCTTCATTCACAAACTGAATTATTTTACCATCATTTAATTGAACAGCTCCATAAGAACCCCCAATAAAATTTTTCCATTCCCAAGCTTGAGAGCCTAAGAATATGGCACCACCTATAATGGTTAAGAGCATATAAAAAGTGACTTTCGCTTTTTTCATTTGATGACCAGCATCAACAGCCAATACCATTGTTACTGATGAAAATATCAAAATAAAGGTCATTATTGCCACATAATACATAGGTGCATGAGCGCCATGCATAAATGGAAAGTGGGTAAAAACTTCGTCGGCAATTGGCCAAGATTCAATAAATTTAAAGCGCATAAAGCCATATGCGATTAAAAAACCTGAGAAAGTAAGTGCATCAGATAAAATAAAGAACCACATCATCATTTTACCATAACTCGCCCCTAGTGGTTTGTTGTTTCCTCCACCCCAAGGTTTTTCGTTAGTTTCAGTAGCAATAGTTGCTTCCATAAAGTTTATTTTTGATTTTTTTTAGTTATAGTTGCGCCAAAAATACATTTTTTTTTATTATCTAACCAAATAGAAAAAGAAAAACAGGTAAATCCATAAAATATCTACGAAATGCCAAAAGATAGCTCCCAATTCTAACCCTAAAGAATTTGTAGCCGAATATTTTTTTGTTAAATGATTGTAAATTACAACTAATAACACAATAAGTCCAGCAAAAATGTGTGCCAAATGCGCCAAAGTAATTCCATAAATAAAAGAAGATTTCACTGTACTTTGCGCTCCTGCGAACACAAATCCTTCATTAAATAATTCATTAAATCCTTCAAACTGAGCAAACACAAAACTACAACCAAACAATAGTGTAGAAAATAAATTCAAGGTTGTAAGTCTTCTATTGTCTTTTTTAATATAGTGTTTTGCCAACATAAAAGTAATACTGCTTAATACAATTAAAACAGTACTTATATAAAATGCCGAAGGCAAATCAAACGAAACCCAATCACTTCGCTTTCTACTAACTACGTATGCACTTGTTAAACCAGCGAACATCATAGTCATACTAATCATTGAAACCCATAACATAGGTTTTGCTGATTTTCTTTTTGCAATTTTGTACTCTTGTTCTAGGGGTTGTCTCATGATATTTTAGTGTAAAAATTTATCAATAACATATATTATTTGAATCAGGGTTATATACAATACACTCGAAAGCATTAACTGCCTTGCTTCTTTATTTGTTTGATTTTTATATAATTTTACTGCATAATACAACATTACACTTCCTAACAAAACCAAAATAAAAGCCGTAAAAGGGTAAATATAAAAATTTCCTGTCAATTTTAATACCGGAATTATAGAAACTATTATTAAACAAACGGTATAGATAATAATTTGAATAACCGCTTTTTTATTTTTTTGACCCATTGGCATTAAGTTAAAACCAGCTTTTTTGTATTCATCAAACTGTAACCAAGCAATGGCCCAAAAGTGAGGAAACTGCCAAAAAAACTGAATTAAAAACAACATACCAGGTTCTATTGAAAAATCATCAGTAGCAGCAACCCAACCTAACATAAAAGGAATTGCACCTGGTATAGCACCAACAAATACGGATAATGGCGTTATTGCTTTTAAAGGCGTGTAAACACTGGTATATAAAAAAATTGAAATAGCACCAAATAATGCACTTTTTGGGTTGATACTGTATAAAATAGCCAAGCCTAAAACAGTAAAAGACACTGCGATTACCATAGCCATAGAAACATGCATTCTGCCAGTTGGTAAAGGACGATTCATGGTGCGTTTCATTAAAGCATCGGTATCTTTTTCAATAATTTGATTAAAAGCATTGGAAGCACCAACCATTAAATAGCCCCCAATAGCCAACATCACCAAAATCAAATAATTAATTTCATCAACAGCCAGTAAATAACCTGCTAAAGATGAAAATACCACGCTTAAAGACAGCCCAACTTTTGTTAATTGTTTGAAATCGCTAAAAACTATTGAAAAATTCATTTTTTTAGAAATTGAATCAGAAGAAACTTGCATTCTTTTTAAATTGATTGCTGCAAAGATATTTTATTATTAGACAATTACAACCTTATAATTAGGAGATTAAAAAAATCTTTTAAATAATTTCACAAAAAGTCTTTGCAGTTCATAGAATTGTTTTAAATTTGCACTCGCATTTAGGATAAAATGCAACGTTCATTTAAAAAAAAGACTGCGAAAGTAGCTCAGGGGTAGAGCATCACCTTGCCAAGGTGAGGGTCGCGGGTTCAAATCCCGTCTTTCGCTCTACAATATAAAAATACCAATGCAGGAGTGGTGGAATTGGTAGACACGCTGGACTTAAAATCCAGTGAACAGTAATGTTCGTGCGGGTTCAAGTCCCGCCTTCTGTACAAAGAAAATCCGTAACAAACTTTTAATTAAGCAGTTACGGATTTCTTTTTTAATCTTTATCCGGTTTTAATTCCTAATATTCAGTTTGTAAATTGTATGAATATTTATCTAAAAAATAGCCATCAATAAAACTTCTTACATCAACTATTTGATTTACTTTAGAATTAAAAACCACCTCAACAAAAAACATGTCAATCGCAAAACAATTTAAAGCCTCCGTTTCAGATTTGTAATTGTCTAAAAAGATACCTTTTTCAAAAACTGTAATTATTTTTTCGTTTTTATTCAAAAGGTTAAATTCATATAAAGTCATACTATCTTATTAATTGGGAGTAAGTTACAAAATAAAACAAAATCCACCACATTAATTTAACATGGCTTGTTGAAACACGATCGCAGTTAATTTTATTGAGTAATTGACTTATCTCATTTTAAAAAAATTAAATACCATCAAATCCTGGGTTTATCGTATTAGATTCAGCGGCAATCCATATAATTCCACCTGCTATAATTAAAGGCACTCCAACATTTAATACAGTTGATGCGGTTTTATTCAATATTCTAATCGAATTAACATTATTGTTATCTAAAGGCGCAGCTTCTAATTGATCAACTTTTTTACTAACACCATAGTATTTTCCATCTATGAAATCTATTCTCTTGAATATTAAGGTTTCGTTGTCAGAAGTTAAAACCTTTACTTTAGTTTGAGATTTATAGGCTTCATTAAGAGTTACAGTTGTCGATTTATATACTGTACAGCTAAGTAGGAATATCATTGAAGATATAAAAAAGGCTACTGTTTTTAAGTGAATATTAATTGTTTTCATAATACCATTTATTTTAGTTACCTCATCAAATTAGTCAAGTAAACATTTATAAGCAATGAGAAATATCAGTGATAGCATTTGATATAAATCATCTATGTTTTCAAGTATAAAACAAAAAAATAACCTCGACAAAAAACATATCAACGGCAAAATAATGTAAAGTTTCTGTTTCAGACAGGTGAATGCCTAAAAGATTCCTTTTCCAAAAATTCGTATTATATTTTAATTTTTAGTTAACAGGTTGAATTGATATGATCTTATTTAAGTGGGAATATGATCGCAAAATAAAACCCACAAAAAAAGGCTTTCAAATTAATGAAAGCCTTTTTTATATCGTTAGCTTTAATCCTGCACATCTTTGTTTAAATAACATTTAATACAATTCTTCAAACGGCGTGTTCAAAAATTCAGAATAAGAAAGGTATTCAATTTGCTCGTTATTTATTTTAGAATTTTCAATTTGATTAATTGTTTCTCTTTCAATGTTTGCTGCATAACCTAATGTTAAAGATAAGCAACAAATAATAACCAGTTTTTTCATAATTACAGTTTGATAATTAATTAAAATAAAAGTATTATAAAAATTAATTGTTTTCAACTACATGAACATGGGGTATTGATAAGCCTCCCTTAACCTAATGTGAGAGTTTAATAATTGCCCTATTATTTAAATCCTTTTTAATTACTACTCTCTATACTAAAGCATATAATATATTAATGTTAACTTGTGCTCCAAAGTGGAATTAATATCAACTTTAAGTTCATATTTCATTTAAATTCAATCCTCCAAATTTTTTTTGAAACCTTTAAAACCTTATCTTTAATATGGAAATTTGAAAAGGTTATGAAAATATTTATTGTTTTTTTTATATTCATTTTTTTTACATCTTGTGAAGAAAAAGCACCTCCAAAAGTAGTGCTGATTCCTAAAATAGAAATTACTGTACAAGGTAAAATTATTCCAATTGACTCTGCTAGAATAACTAAAATTAAAGATTCAAGTGTTATTGCTTTTTACAATTCCAACCAAAATAAAACTTTTTGGGTGGCAAATTCCAGTAGAAATAATGTTATTTCATTATTGAATAATTTAGCACAAGAAGGCATTTCCTATAAAGATTTTAATCTAAAAAAAATAGAGAATTCTGAAGGAAACATTGCTAAATTAACTGATGCTGCACTGGTAGATTATGATATTTTACTCACTGAAAATTTAAGCCTATATGTAAAAAAAGTAAGTGAAGGAAGTCTTAACCCAGAAGGGCTTTACTCCAATTGGGATTTAAAAAAAAACGACATTCACTTTGAAGAATTACTAATAAATTTTCAAAAAAAAGATTCTTTTAACTATGCGTTAAATGAAGCTTCACCAAATCATATTGTTTATAAAAAACTAAAATCAGCACTAGCCATTATAAATACCTTGCCAAAATTTGATTTCAAAAAAATTGAAATTGAGCATAAAATTGAATTGAATGACACCAATGAAGTATTAATTGAAGTAAAGAAAAAATTAATTTATTGGAAGGATTTAAAACCTTTAGATACCTTAACTCCCATATACGACGAAGTTACGGAACTGGCTGTTAAAAAATTTCAAATGCGGCACGGTCTTGCATTAGATGGCATTATAGGTGTTGGAACTGTCCAAGCTTTAAATTATACTAAAGAAGATAGAAAAAAACAAATTATAGTGAATATGGAGCGCTGGAGATGGTATCCCCGACTTTTAGAGCCAGAATACCTTATTATAAACATTCCAGACTATACTTCGCATGTCGTTAAAAACGCAGATACTTTAAGAACCCATAAAGTAATTATTGGTAGAGCTGCAAGAAAAACACCTGTGTTATCATCAAAATTGACTCATCTTATATTCAATCCCACTTGGACAATTCCTCCAACTATTTTAAAAAACGATGTGATACCTGCTGCAAAAAACAACAGAAATTATTTCAGCAATAAAAACATAACAATATATAACACCAACAACCAAAAAATAAGTCCGAGTAATTGGGATGTGAAAAAAGCAAAAAATTATCGATATGTGCAGAGCCCAGGAACAACAAATTCTCTTGGATTGGTAAAATTTATATTCCCAAACAGGTTTTCGGTTTATCTCCACGATACCAATAGCAGAGGCTATTTTGACAAAGATATTAGAGCCTTGAGTTCAGGTTGCATTCGTATTCAATATCCTTTTGAGCTTACAGAATATCTTTTAGATGATTCAGAAAAGTGGAATTTGAAAAAAATTAATGAAACTATAAATACAAAAAAAACAATACAAGTAAATTTCAATAAAGAAATTTACATTCATATTTTATATTGGACTGCTTGGAGTGAAAATGGCATTTTACAATTTAGAGACGATCTATATAATTATGATGTGGATTTATATAAAAAATTAGATTGACCTTTTACGAAGGATAATATACAAATAAGCAAGATTTGTTTTTAATGGTATCTATAACTTCTTTTGTAAGCTCTTGTGACAAAGCCAAACATCCTAAACTTCGCCCTAATCTTCCGTTTTGTTTTATAAAACTTTCCGAAACATAATCAGCACCATGAACTACAATAGCTCTATCTCTGGCGTTGCTATTCACACCTTTATCCAAACCATCCAATCGCAAAGAATATCCATGTTTGCCAAAATAGGTTTCACCTGTTAAATAAAATCCCAAACTACTTTTATAAGATTCTGGTTTATTGGAAAAAGAATTTGCAAATTCATTTCCTGAATTTCTTCCATGAGAAACCAACGATTGAAATAAAATCGTATTGCTTTTCAGGTCAATAACCCATAATCTATTTTCATTAGATGACAAACTATAATCAACAAGTGTTAGAATTTCATTTTGAATAATATCCTTTTTCTTCAACTCAAAATAACCTGTCATAGCTTTTGTGAAACTAATTTTATTTGGAAGTGAAAAATTATTAACAATCAAATTGCTATAAATAGATTCAACATTAAACTCAATACTATTTTCAACAGTAGCCACAACTAATGTCGAACTTTCAGGTTTAACTGAAAGATTTGCATTGATTGTAAAGGAAAAAAAACCAATCAATAATATGGAAATTGTTTTATAAAGCATTGTAAATCATTCTGTTTAATATCAATATTCAAAAAGTCGCAATTTAAAAAATTAAAATTGCATTGTCAATTTATCTCAAACGAATTAACATTTTATTTGGATGAAAATAAAAAACCCACCTAAAGTTAGGTGGGAAAATTGCTATGAAAAAGAAAAGTTAATTAAAATTGAATTGAGGTTGTATTTTAATTAACTCTTCAAATATAATATGAAAATGCTTTTCATACAATGACATTTATCAATGTTGTAAAGTTTTTGAAAAAATATTTAACACCTTTTCTTATTTTTTAATCAAAGTTAGATGCTTAAGTTCGCACTACCGATTTTAAGGCTGTCCATAAGTTTGTAATAAATCTATTTGAATACATATTTATAAAAAATTCAAATCTCTTTCAATTTTTAATTTTTGAATTCCATTCTAACCTTAAAAGTTACTAAATAATTTAGTATTTTTGTTAATTCTTAACTAATATAAAAATACTATAATAGTAAAAACACAATCACTTTTATGAAAAAAATAATTTACTCAATAATCATCTTCACATTTGTATTTTTATTAAATAGTTGCTCAAGTAGTATTCATGTTGCTAACAAATGGGTTGCTGAAAAGGCTCCTGACTTTAAAACTAAAAATATCCTTGTAATTGCCAGAACGGCTAATGAGAGGGTTCGTATTGCATTTGAAAATGAAATGGCATCACAATTAAGAGCGAAAGGTATAAAAGCAACTGAAAGTTATTTAGAACACCCAAATTTAAAGCCTGATGAGAAAATGACCGATGAAAAAAAGGCTGCTATTCAAAAAATATTAGAAGATCAAGGTTACAACGGTGTGGTTTTGAGTGTTTTAAAAGATAAATTGGAAAACGTTAGAACAATAGAAGAAGGTGGTTTTTATGCTGGAGAATCCATAAGATCGTATTATCCCCCTTACATTCCTGTTTATTCTTACGGCTTTTATGGTGGTTATTATAATTCTTATTCCACGGGTTATTTATACAACCCAAAAACTTTCGATACCTATGGAACATACGTACCTAAAACATTAGAAACAGAAACTACTTATAGTTTTATTTTAGAAACCATGGCCTATGATTTAGATTTGTCTGAAGAAAAGCAATTGGTAGCTTATGTAACCACTCGAGTTGATGAGCCAGACAATATTAATGGAACTGCTAAAAATTTCACAAAAGCAGTTTTAGAAAGCTTCAAATAAGCTGAAAACATTATAATCCTAAAAGGCTGTTTGAAAATTTAAGTTTCAAGCAGCCTTTTTTTTGTAAAAAAAGATTTAATCATAAATAATTTTTACTTTTTAATTATAAACTGCTAAATTTGAGCAACTAGCAACCAAGTTTGGTTGTATTTATTAACTAACAATTAGAATTTATGAAAAAATTAGTAGCTGAATTTATTGGAACTTTATGGTTGGTATTAGGCGGGTGTGGTAGCGCTGTTTTAGCTGCCGCTTTTCCTGATTTAGGAATTGGATTTGCAGGTGTTGCACTTGCTTTTGGTTTAACCGTTGTAACTATGGCTTATGCAATAGGGCACATTTCTGGCTGCCATTTAAACCCTGCCGTATCAATTGGATTGTGGATCGGTGGCCGTTTTGACAAAAAAGAATTAATTCCATACATTATTGCACAAGTGCTTGGTGGTATAGCAGGTGCAGGTATTTTGTACTTAATAGCAAGTGGAAAAGATGGTTTTAGTTTAACGGGTGGTTTTGCAGCGAACGGCTATGGAGAACATTCACCTGATGGTTACAGTATGCTAGCTGCTTTGGTAACTGAAATTGTGATGACATTTATGTTTTTAATTGTTATTTTAGGTGCAACACATTCAAAAGCACCTAAAGGATTCGCTGGTTTGGCAATTGGACTTGCTTTAACACTTATTCACTTAATTAGTATTCCAGTTACAAATACTTCAGTAAACCCTGCACGTAGCACTAGCCAGGCATTATTTGTTGGTGATTGGGCAGTGGGTCAACTTTGGTTGTTTTGGGTAGCTCCTATTGTTGGTGCTATTTTAGCTGGATTGGTTTATAAATATCTATCTCCAGAAACTGAATAATTACTCATTTTATAATATTAAAAAAGAGGCTTAAAAGCCTCTTTTTGTTTGTTTAAAAATGAACCTAAACAATTGAAAACTCAAAAACAGATTCGTTTGAATAAATTTCATCCGGATTTAAAATACTAGATGGAAAATGACTGTTGTTTGGCGCATCAGGAAAATTTTGAGTTTCAAAACAAATAGCCGAAAACTTTGAATACTTTACACCATTTTTAAAAGGCAAATCATCCAACAACACTGGCGTGTAAATAACAGATACGGGTTGATTGGTATAAACTTTCATTTGAATACCTGTTTTTGGAGCAGTTAATACAGCTTTTATTTTGCCCTTTCCCAAAATAAAAGAATCATCGAAACCTATAAAATCTGCTCTTCCAATAACAGCTTCTTTATTAAAATCGAATCTTGTGTTTTTTGAATCAATCAATTTTCCTGAAGGAATTAATTGCGAATCAACTTCTAGATATTGCTCGCTATTTAATTGTAATTTATGATCAATAATTGAATCCTTTCCATTCAAATTAAAATAAGCATGATTTGTTAAGTTTATTGGCGTTGCAGCATCTGTAGTTGCTTTGTAAGTTACTTTAACTTCATTCTTTTCCGTAAGCTGATAGGTAACATACACCTTCAAATTTCCCGGATAACCTTCTTCTA
>Ga0102811_1000951_pt1 | contig 13795 bp, 12 predicted proteins | sample ColrivemetaGS705_FD_84507 | JGI IMG/M metagenome (GOLD analysis project Ga0102811, IMG submission 84507) | Estuarine microbial communities from the Columbia River estuary - Flood tide ETM metaG S.705 | ecosystem: Environmental > Aquatic > Marine > Intertidal zone > Estuary | place: USA: Columbia... | reverse complement strand
GTTCCATCCCGTGGATGTAATCAGTCGCCCGTTCAAGGTCACCAGAGAATACGCACCAGCCGACGCGATAGCCGCAGGCCCGGTAAATTTTCGACAGCCCCGAGTACGTGAGGCACACGGTTTGGGTTACGAGGGTTGCCAAAGGAATGAACTCGGCATCGTCATAAACCATCTGGTCATAAATTTCGTCTGCCATGAGCACGAGACCGTGTTTTTCTGCGATCTCAACAATGCTCTTCAGCGTCGCGAGATCGTAGACCGCGCCACTGGGGTTATTAGGATTGATGACCACAATAGCCCGGGTCCTGGGGCTGATAGATGCCTCGATATGGGCGATATCCGGTTGGAATCCATTATCCTCTGCACAGCGGTAATGTACGGCCTTGCCTCCGTTAAGTGCGACAGCGGCGCTCCACAGCGGGTAATCCGGACTTGGGACCAGGACCTCGTCGCCGGGATTCAACAGCGCTCGTAGTGACAGGTCGATTAACTCGCTGACACCATTGCCGATAAACACTTCTTCTACCGTGATGCCGGAGATGCCGCGATTCTGTTGTTGCATAACAACCGCTTCGCGGGCCGGAAAGATGCCCTTTTGGTGACAATACGGCTCTGCCAGGGCAAGATTCTCGATCATCGCCAGACGCATGGTTTCCGGTGTCCTGAATCCGAACAGACCCGGATTGCCGATGTTCAGCGAGATTATCTCGTAACCGCGCTTTTCAAGTTCGAAGGCATGATTCGCCAACTGACCGCGAATCTCATATCGAACGTCCTGGAGAACTTCGCTACTTTTAATGGACATACTTTTCAATCGACGTTGGGTTGTCTTAAAGGCTCTATTTGACTGTCAGCGTACCCTAACACTCCACGCAAAACCTCATTCGGATGCTCAGCCGGTAATGGTGGATATATTCCAGAGCTAAGCGGTGCGTCATCGATCTTTCCGGGGTTCGGGAAAAGCGGGTGCTTTAGCTCCCGGCTGAAGATCGAAAATCGGGGTGCTGATGATTACTCGCAAACCTCATTCTGGAAACCGGCCGGGTCTACACCTTTGCTGCCCGAGATCACACCATCTACGTATTCTTGAAAGGTATCTCCAAACCAGTCGCCCCTGGCTTGCCAATATTGCCGGGTGCCTGGCACCGCCATAATTGCCGCGAACTGACGCTGCAATCCTGAATAGACGTTTTGATCTATTGTTCCGTGTAAAGCGGAATAATGAATTTGCTCGAAAGTGCGAAACACTGGCTGCATGAGGATCGAAAATCGGATCTTTTCAGCCTGGGAGAGATTTTTGAAATCCTGTGTGGCGCGTATGTAAATGCAAATAAAATCTTTGTCGTTTATCGACGAGATCGCATCGTTGTATTCCGAAACAAGTACCTGCGTGGCAGTGAACTGCTGGGCTATCGTGTTTCCACGGATTTCCATACCGACAAAAAACAGACCGATGACAACAGCAACTCCACCCACCACTTCGGCTAATTTTGCCGCTGTATCAAGTGATATTTTCATAACGGGTCTCTATCAAACAATGTTCGCTCACGATACCGTGCTTTCGACTAAAAAGTATGACGATAACTAACCATTCAGTATCTAGCGTATGACTCGATCACTTCGCAGTTGCTTTGCAATTTTAAGTGCAAATTCCTGCCCGACTCCTTCGGCGTACCTACCAGGACCAATTCTGAAATTCCCTTGGGTGGTCATCCGGTAAATAAGTTTGTCCCCGCTGGCGAGTTCATAAAGATAAGACTGCACTAAGGCATCGCCGTCGATGACCGTGGTCGCCTTTGTAACCTCCACCCAATAGTTGGAGGCCATTACTGATGTCATGGACGCATCCTCATTCTGGGTATACAGAATGCCCGGATTAAACTTCGCCACAACATCTCCCCGGTGCTCCCCGAGTTGACCCGACCTGTCCAGAACCCTGGTAACAATAATGGCATCGGCCCCGGTCTCCCGGGCCATGGCAATTACCACTTCCCTGTCGAACTTCGGCGTCTCCATCTGCCGGCTTAGTGCGTATGCGTTGATGCCTTTAGCGCCCCCCTTGTTTATCTGTGCAACCAGGGTTTGATCAAACGCGCGGCGCACGCCAGCATCTGGCATTGCCGTGACCACCAGCACCGTCTGGTAAGGAGTCTTGCGGACCTTGGGTTGCTGCCATTCACCCTTAGTGTTGGTCGAGGTTGAGGCGCAACCACCGATCAGAGTAGCCAGCATGTACGCACAAATTAGCGTACCGATACGTTGTGTAATTTTCGGGTTCATTAATTACTCCGCCTCATAGGGGCTGCTGATATCTGGATTTTAACGCGCTTGCTGACACCGACCGTTTAGCGCGACAAGTCCATGTAGATTTCCTTGACGAAGTTTTCGGGGTTAATGAAACCCTTGCCCTGGACCTCGTCATACTCAGCACTGGGCTTGGCAGCCAGCACCTCTTCCAGGCTCTTGCCCTCGGCAATCATGGCGGCGATTCGATCCCGCATGATTACCAGCATGGCCCGGTACGGACGCAGATCGGCGGGGGTCGATAACGGACCATGACCGGGAATGATTTTCGTGTTGTCATCGCACAAGACCAGGATGGCATCCACTGCCGAAATAATGCCGTTGATGCTGCCACCGGTATCCACGTCGATAAACGGATACTGGCCTATGAAGGTCACATCACCGGCGTGAATAACGTTGCTTGCCGGGAAGTGAATGATTGAATCCCCGTCGGTGTGGGCATGGGCCACGTGCATCGCTCGGATATCCTCTCCGTTCAGATGGAAGGTCACTGAACTATCGAAGGTAATGATGGGCAAAGAAGCATCAGGCGATGCGGGTACGACACTGTCAAACAGGGCTCGAACCTGGTCGCTGCTCATGCGCTTGCGCACGTTCTCATGGGCGACGATCACGGTGCCCGTGCCACCCAATGACTCATTGCCACCGGTGTGATCACCGTGCCAGTGGGTATTGATGAGGAAACGAACTGGCTGGTCGCTGATCTTCGCGATCTCCGCCCGGATGCCCTCGGTCAGCGGTGCGTACTGGTCGTCGATCATGAACACGCCGTCCTCACCCACGCTTAAGCCGATATTGCCGCCCCTGCCCTTGAGCATGTAAATACTGTCGGCCACCTGGGTCATGGTGAACTCAACCTTGGGGGCATCCTGTGCCAGGGCCTGACCAAAGGCCAGGGTGGCGAGTAATCCGAATACTGTCTTGTTCATGGTGTCTCTCCCTTCTTACCTGGATCCGTCCAGGTGAATTCTATTTTTAGTTTATGGATTTACGAATCCTGTTCGAAGCGTTTTGTCTCAGGGTTCTTGTGCACTTCTCCGGCCCGGAAAATCATTCCGTTCATGGCAAGGAACACACCTTCGGTTGAGGACTGCAAGGCGCCAATGGCCAAGCCCACATTGAAAACCGCATCAGTGGCGCGAAAACGTGCCGGGCTCAAGGCGCCGGTCAAAACGATGGTTTTCCCCTTGATATCGGCCAGGGCCTCGGCGGTGTGAGACAGGGTGTCCGTACCGTGGGTAATCAGCACGTGCCTACAATCACTGGCCATCACCGCCTCGCGTATATTCGCACGGTCAGCAGCATCGATTTCCAGGCTGTCCTTGCGCATTAACGAGGTGACCTTGAACTCAAAATTCACCTGGGCCTCGCGCAGGATATGTTCCACGGTGGGTTCGCCCACTTCAAAATCACTGGTCGCGTCGAAGTACACCTTGTCGATGGTGCCGCCTGTGGTGAAGATATGCAGTTGATTCATAGGGTTTTCGCGTATTGCCGTTATCGGGAAGAAGCGCGCATTATACCCTAGCACCCGTCGTCTGCCGCCAGCACCCTGGAAAGGCACCTGTCGTGCCTGGGCGGCCTCATGGAGGAGGACTGGGTATGACGAGGTTATTCGTTACCGTAATAAGCATCCTTTCGTTAATCTGGGCCTGCCTGTTACCTGTGACAGCGCATTCAGGCGAGCTCGGATACGCGGTGGTTCTTGAGGTCTCTGATGCCATCGGACCCGCCACCAGCGACTACATCACGCGTGGAATCGACCGTGCGAATGCCGATGGCGCCCAGCTCATTATCCTTACCCTGGATACCCCCGGGGGGCTCGATGCCTCCATGCGAGATATCATCAAGGCGATTCTCGCCTCCCCCGCTCCGGTAGCCACCTTTGTCTTTCCATCCGGATCCCGTGCGGCCAGCGCTGGAACCTACATTCTGTACGCCAGTCACATAGCGGCCATGGCGCCGGCGACCAATCTGGGTTCAGCCACGCCGGTATCACTGATGCCTGCTGCTCCGGCGCCGAAATCAACGCCGGGTGACAGCGAGGATGAGAATAAGGACGAGGGCAAATCCTCGCCCCTGCCCGGCAGCACCGCGATGGAACGCAAGGTCATCAACGATGCGGTGGCCTACATCCAGGGCCTGGCCGAATTACGAAATCGAAATGCCCAGTGGGCTGAGCGCGCTGTACGTGAGGCCGTTAGTCTGTCCTCAGAGGCGGCCCTGGAACAAGGCGTAATCGACCTGGTGGCAGCGAACATACCCGACCTGCTGGCCCAGTTGGATGGCCGCGAAATTACCACCGAGGGCGGAGACCGGACCCTGGCGACCCAGGGCATGGCCCTGCAACGCATAGAGGCTGACTGGCGCACCCGCCTGCTAAGCGTGATCACCAACCCAACGGTGGCCTACCTGCTACTGCTGATGGGTATCTACGGTCTGATTTTCGAAGGCTATAACCCGGGTGCGGTCGTACCTGGCGTGGTCGGCGCGATTTGTCTGTTGCTGGCGGCCTTTGCGCTCCAGGTCCTGCCCGTGAACTACGCAGGCCTGGCCCTGATCGGGCTTGGAATATTGCTGATGGTTGCCGAGATTTTTGCCCCCAGCTTCGGGGCCCTGGGAATAGGCGGCGTGGCGGCATTTGTCATTGGCAGCGTGATCCTGATTGATACCGATGTCCCTGGCTACCAGGTTTCCCGCAGCCTCATCGGCGCCCTGGCCACCGTGGGGGCCGGCCTGTTGTTCGCCATCATGGCCATTGCGGTGAAAGCGCGACGGGCGCCGGTGGTCAGCGGAATTGAACAAATGCTCGGCAAGATTGCCGAGGCAGCCGAGGATTTCCAGGCCGAGGGACTGGTGGATGTTCACAGCGAAACCTGGAATGCAAAGACTCACAAACCGGTGCACCAGGGCGACCGCCTGCGGGTAATTGGTGTCGAGGGACTCACCTTGCTGGTTGAACCGGAACGCAATGGAGATCAATCATGATTAACGTCGGCCTTGTTATTCTTTTCGTCATCCTGGCGATAGTGCTCAGCGCCATTCGTATTCTCAAGGAATACGAACGTGGTGTGATCTTTCAACTTGGCCGCTTCTACAAGGTCAAGGGGCCGGGACTGATACTGGTCATCCCGGTCATCCAGACCATGACAAGGGTGGATTTGCGAGTGGTGGTCATGGACGTGCCCACCCAGGATGTGATCTCCCGGGACAATGTGTCGGTCAAGGTTAATGCAGTGGTGTATTTCCGCGTCGTGGATCCGGAAAAATGCATCATCCAGGTGGAAAATTTCTACGAGGCCACCAGCCAGTTATCCCAAACCACCTTGCGTTCGGTGCTGGGCCAACATGAACTGGACGAGATGCTCTCCCAGCGGGACCAGCTCAATCACGACATCCAGCGAATTCTCGATGAACGCTCCGATGCCTGGGGCATCAAGGTTTCCAACGTGGAGATCAAGCACATCGACCTGGATGAAAGCATGATCCGGGCGATTGCCAAGCAGGCCGAGGCGGAAAGAACCCGACGCGCGAAAGTCATTCATGCCGAGGGGGAAAAGCAGGCTGCCCATCAGCTCGTGGATGCGGCGAAGACCCTGGGCGGTGACGCCAAGGCGCTGCAGCTGAGATACCTGCAAACTCTTACCGAGATAGCCGGCGAGAACAGTTCCATCATTGTGTTCCCCCTGCCCATAGATATCCTTGAGGGCCTGTCGAACAGGCTGCTGAGAAAGGAGCCGGCGAGAGAATAGCCCTACTGGCTAGAGCAAGCTCTTGAGCGGGAACTCCGGATCGGCCGCCTGCTCAGGTGTGGGGCTGATGCCCGCAGCAAGGAGTTTCTTGCCGGGCATGTGGTCTCCGGGCCGATTGACCGAATCGATGGCGATCAGCACATCGCCCCGGTAGTAGAACAGCGAAAACTTGTCCTCGTCCGGATTGCCACGCTGCACGGCGCGATCGAACCCCTCGGACAGGCCCACCATCTGGAGCTTGCTGTTGTACTGGTCCGACCAGAACCAGGGCACCTGGGCATAGGCGAGTTTTTCCCCCATCAGGCTGGCTGCGGCAGACTTGGCCTGTTCCAGCGCATTGTGCACTGACTCCAGGCGCAGACGCCTTCCCAGCAGTGAATTTGGGTGATTGGTGCAATCCCCGGCAGAGACAATTTTCGGGTCGGAAGTGCGTGCGAATTCATCCACCAGTATGCCGTTGTCACAGGCCAACCCGGCCTCCTGGGCCAGCTCCTGGTTGGGCACCACGCCGATGCCCACCACGACCACGTCTGTGGGTATTTCCCGGCCGTCTGAGAGACGAACGCCGCTGACCCTGCCATCGGTGCCGAGCAGTTCACTAACGCCGGTTGAACACATCACATGGGCCCCGTTGCAGGTATGCAGCCCAAGGAAATACTCGGACATCCCGGGGGAGACAGCCCGGGCCATTAGCCGGTCCATCATCTCCACCACAGTGACGTTCTTTCCCAGGCTGCGAGCCGACGCTGCGACTTCAAGCCCGATAAAGCCGCCCCCGATGACACACACGTTATCCCTGCCCTGCCAATCTGCCTGCAGCCCCAGGGCATCATCGATGCCCCGCAGGTAATGCACCCCCGCCAGTTCGGCGCCAGGGATCGCTAGTTCACGTACACGGGTTCCCGTGGTCAGGGCCAGCAGGTCATAGGCCAGGGTCTCGCCACCGGCCAGGCTCACGGTCTGGATATCCCGATCTATGGACACTGCCCGGCAGGAAAGTCGGGTATGAATCTGGTGCTTCTCGTAGAAGCTCTCCGGCCTGAAGGCGAGGCGCTCGGCGGTTAGCTCACCGCTGAGAAATTTTTTGGACAAGGGCGGACGTTGATACGGCAGCCAGCTTTCCTCACCCACCAGGGTGATGTGGGCCTCGCTACCGGCGCGACGCAAAGAATCCAGTAATTGGCCCGATGCGTGACCGGCGCCTATAACCACAATCCTTTGCATGGTCAGTCCCTCGAGGTGATTCCTAGAGCTGGGTCTCGGGCAGGGTCACCACCATGCCGTCCAGCTCATCGGTGATCTCTACCTGGCAGGCAAGACGGCTGTTGTCCTTCGCCTCGCTGGAGGCAAATTCCAGCATCTCGGTCTCCAGGTCGCCCCGTGGCGGAATCTTATCCAGATAGGCGGCGTCAATATAGCAATGGCAGGTGGCGCAGCTGCAGCAGCCGCCACACTCGCCGATGATGCCGTCAATATCGTTATCGATGGCCACTTCCATCACGGTGGCGCCATCATCGGCCTCTACCGTGTATGACTCGCCGGAATGCTGTATCAAAGTAATCGTTGGCACGCTTGGATCCCTTAAAAAACCATGCCGACGCAATCGCGTCGGCAGAGTGTCTATTGTCTGACCTGCGCCGGGGCTTGTCGACCCCGGGACCGGTAATCAATTCTTCGGCTTGCGCCCGTCCAGGCCAATGGATCGAGCAATAATCTCCCGCATGATTTCCGAGGTTCCAGCGTAAATGCGGGAGATTCGAGCATCGGTGTACATGCGGGCGATGCGATATTCTGCCATGTAACCCGCCCCGCCGTGTAGCTGAACGCATTCATCAATGACCTCGCCTTCCAGCTCACTGCTCAGCAACTTGGCCTTGGCGGCCTCCTCTGCGGTGAGTTTACCCAGGTTGTGCTGCAGGACACACTGGTCCACATAAACCTGGATGCAGTCTATCCGGGCGCGCATATCCGCCATTTTAAAGCGTGTGTTCTGAAAGCTGCCGATAGTCTGGCCGAAAGCCACCCGTTCGTTAACGAATTCCAGGGTCAGGTCGAAGGCGGCCTGGGCGTGAGCCACGTTGCCACAAGCATTGATCAGACGTTCCTCGGCCAGGAACTGCATCAGGGAGTAAAAGCCCTTGGTGGGATCCCCCAGCACGTTCTCCTTGGGGATCTTCACGTTCTCGAAGAACAATTCGCTGGTGTCCTGGGCCTTGAGACCAATCTTGGCCATATTCGTGCCCCGGCTGAAGCCCTCCATGCCCCGCTCCACCAGGAACAGCCCCACGGCGTGGGGTTTATCCGGCACGGTCTTGGCGGCCACTACAATCACATCGGCCAACAGGCCGTTGGAAATATACGTCTTGGATCCGTTAAGCAGCCAGTGGTCACCCTTGTCCTCGGCCCGGGTTCGGGTGCCGGATATATCCGACCCTGCCCCGGCCTCGGTCATGGCAACCGCGAGAATGGACTTGCCGGCAATGCAATCCGGCAGGAAGCGCTGTTTTTGTTCCTCGGTACCCAGGCTACCAATGTAGGGCCCGACAAGACGCGAATGCAGGTTGATAAAAAAACCTACCTCGCCGTAGCGCAGGTTCTCTTCAATAATAATCTGTTCATAGCGGAAGTCCTCGATGCCCGCGCCGCCATACTTCTCGTCTGCCCAGAGCATCAGCAGGCCTTGCTCACCGGATTTTTCGAAGGCCTCGCGATCCACGATGCCCTGCTCACGCCAACGTTCGGCATGAGGCCCGATTTCGTTTTGCATGAAGCGACGCACTGACTCACGAAACATCTCGTGTTCTTCGTCAAAAATCAGTCGTTCCATTTTGTGCTCCGGGACGTTGCTGATGGTTTCCCAATCTGGATAAGAACCGGGCCCCGGTTAAGGGGCCCGGCGTCTGGCTCAGGCGGCGGCGTCGGAGGCCGGCAAGGGATAGAAACGCTCCCCATCAGCGGCCTTCTTGCGCAACCAGTCGCTAACCTTGAAGCGATCACCGTAGGCCTTGGCCATGCGATCACACTCGGCAACGAACTCTTTCAGACCTACCGTGTCGATGAAGGACAGGGTACCACCGGTATAGGGAGGGAATCCCCAACCGAAGATTGAACCAATATCCGCATCCTCGGCATGGGTGACCACACCCTCTTCCATGCAGCGTGAAGTCTCCAGTGCCTGGATGTACAACAGGCGCTTTTTCACTTCTTCCCTGTCAGGCTGCTCTGCGGCCAGCGGATAGATCTCTGCAAGACCTTCCCACAGGTGCTTGCGTCCGCCTTCGGGATACTCATAGAAGCCCTTGCCACTGCGCTTGCCCTTGCGATCCAGTTCTTCAACGAACTTGGTTACCACTTCGTAGGAACTTGGACGCACAAACTTGTCGCCCATGTCGGCCTCGGTCTGTTTCATGACCTTGTACGCCAATTCGATGGCAACCTCGTCGGTGACAGCCAGGGGACCTACCGGCATACCGGCACCACGTGCCACGTTCTCGATCAGCGCCGGGTTCACACCCTCTTTCAACAGGGTCATACCCTCGTTGGTGTAGGTACCGAAGCAGCGGCTGGTATAGAAGCCACGGCTGTCATTCACCACGATGGGTGTCTTGCGCAGCTGACCTACATAGTCCAGCGCCCGGGCAATGGTTTCATCGTTAGTCTTCTCACCAACAATGATTTCCACCAGGGGCATCTTGTCTACCGGTGAGAAGAAGTGAATTCCGATGAACTGCTCGGGACGCTTGGACGCAGTAGCCAGGCCGGTAATCGGCAAGGTTGAGGTGTTACTGGCAAACACCGAGGTCTCGGGAATAACAGCCTCGGTCTTGGCAGTCACATCAGCCTTGATTTTACGGCTTTCAAACACTGCCTCGATGACCAGGTCACAACCTTCCAGGTCAGCATAGTCCGTGGTCGGTGTGATCAGGCTCAACAGGCCATCAGCCTTTTCCTGGGTCATGCGACCACGCTCGATCTGCTTGGCAAGCAGTGCTTCGGAATACTGCTTGCCCTTCTCGGCACTGGCCAGTTCCGTATCCAGCAGGATCACTTCCATGCCGGCTCCGGCAGAAACATAGGCCACGCCTGCGCCCATCATGCCGGCGCCCAGGATACCCAGTTTATTGACCTTGGATTTCTCGATGCCGGCAGGACGTCTTGCCAACTTGTCGGCCAGGCCCTTGTTCACGAACAGGGTACGCATCATGTTGCGGGCAACCGGTCCGGCCAACAGCTGGGCAAAGTATTTCGACTCCACCTGCAAACCGCGATCGATAGGCATTGCCGTGCCTTCGTAAACACTGGACATGATACCCAGGGCCGCCGGGTAGTTGTGCTGTGAGTTCTTGGCCATCAGCGCGTTGCCAATGATGAAGGTCTGCACAGCTGCCGGATGCATACCGCCTGCGCCGCCGGGAACCTTAAAGCCTTTCTTGTCCCAGGGAGCCTCGGCATCGCCACTCTCCAATACCCACTTGCGGGCACGGGCTTCGAGCTCTGCTACCGGGGCGATCTCATGAACGATACCCAGTTTCAGTGCCTTGTCCGGGGCCACGTGACGGCCTTCCAGCATCAGCGGCAATGCCTCGCGAATACCAATCAGACGCGGCAGGCGCTGGGTGCCACCGGCACCGGGAAGCAGACCTACCTGGACTTCAGGCAAACCGACCTTGGCCTTGGGGTGATCGGACAACACACGGTAATGACAGGCCAGGCACAGTTCCAGACCGCCGCCCAGGGCCACGCCGTTAATCGCAACGGCTACCGGTTTGCCACAGGTTTCCAGCTTGCGATACGCGTTGCTCAGTTCCTGGCTCCAGTCGTAGCACTGTTTCAGGGTTGCGCCGCGATCGTGGGCGGTAACCAGGTCTTTCAGGTCTGCGCCGGCGATGAAGGAGCTCTTGCCCGATACGATGACAACGCCTTTAACCTTGTCGTCGCCCTTGATCTGGTCAGCGTACTCGGCAATTTCGCGGGTTAATTCAGGCGTCAACACGTTCATGGAACGGTCGGGCACGTCGATGGTCAGGGTGGCAATGCCTTCCTGGTCAAGTTTGTAACTAATCGTCTTGCTCATTTCGTAATTCCTTTCTGAATGCCTTGGGCCTGCGTCTAGACGCGCTCAATGATTGTCGCGGTACCCATACCGGCCCCGATACACAGGGTGACCAGTGCGGTGTTCAGGTCACGACGCTCCAACTCATCCAGGACAGTGCCCAGGATCATGGCGCCGGTGGCTCCAAGGGGATGGCCCATTGCGATCGCTCCACCATTCACGTTCATGATGTCGTGAGAGATGTTCAGCTTCTGCATGTAACGAAGCACCACCGAGGCGAAAGCCTCGTTGAGTTCGAACAGGTCGATATCCGACACACTCATGCCCGCACGCTTGAGGACTTTCTCCGTGGCGTAGGAAGGGCCGGTCAACATGATGGTGGGCTCACTACCGGTGGAGGCGAAACCGCGAATACGTGCACGGGGTTTCAGGCCAGCGCGCTTGCCGATCTCTGCGCTACCCAGCAAGACGCCTGCGGCGCCGTCGACAATACCGCTGCTGTTGCCGCCGGTATGCACGTGTTGAATGGTTTCCACATCCGGGTAACGCTGAATAGCAACGCTATCGAAGCCTGCCTGCTTGCCAGGCACTTCAAATGCCACTCTCAGGCCGCCCAGGCTTTCCATGGTGGTATCGGGACGCATGTGCTCATCACGGGTGAGCAGGACTTCGCCAATGCTGTCCACAACCGGGATCACCGATTTGTCGAAATATCCCTTATCCCAGGAATGGGCTGCGCGCTTCTGGCTTTCCAGTGCGTAGGCATCCAGGTCCTGGCGGCTAAATCCGTAACGGGTCGCGATCAGGTCGGCGCTGATGCCCTGGGGAACAAAGTAGCTGTGGAACGCCACCTGGGGATCGGTGGGCCATGCGCCACCGTCGGCGCCCATGGGAATGCGGGACATGGATTCCACGCCGCCGCCAATGGCCATGTCAGACTGGCCGGACATGATTTGTGCAGCGGCACTGTTAACCGCTTCCAGCGCCGAGGCGCAAAAACGATTCACTTGCTTGCCAGGCACCGACTGGTCGTACCCGGCGTGTATGGCTGCGACACGTGCGATGTTCGCGCCCTGCTCGCCTACCGGCGCCACGCAACCCAGGACCACGTCATCAACCAACGAGGTATCCAGGTTATTGCGTTCTTTGAGCGCATTAAGCATCTGCCGACTTAACTCAATCGGGGTAACTTCGTGCAGGGCTCCGTCAGCCTTGCCACGACCCCGTGGGGTGCGAACATGATCATAAATATAGGCGTCAGCCATTGTCGTTATCCTCTTACTTCTATTGCAGGACTCGCACCACTTCCCGGCGGATTGAGCATGATTTGGGTATTACGTTTGAATTCTTCGTGCATGGGCAGCAGGTCGACATCAGGGTTAACCAGCCACTGCAATCCGATGCCTGAAATGGTTGCCAGGAATTGTTCGGCGAAACGCTCTGGAGACAGATCGGCATTCACAGATCCGTCCCGTTGGCCCTTGATGACCCAGCGACTCACCGACTCGCGCTGTTTTGCCTGGACCTCAGAGACCCTGGACTGGATACCGGAACCCGGGTCAATGGATGCGAATGCCAGGATGCTCAGAGTTCTGAACTGGGCGGGCATTTCGAGAATGAAATGGTAATGGGCGTCGATGGCGCCACACAGTCCTTCTACCGCGGAGCGCTCGGCCATGGCCGCATGCAGGCGTTCCAGCCATAAACCCGCCAGGGCCTTGGTGACCGCTCTCATCAGGCCATTCTTGGAACCGTACTGGTAGGTTGCCAGGCCACGACTGTAGCCTGCTCTTTCGCCCACTTCCCTGAGTGTTGTCCCGGTGATGCCCAAGTCGTTAATCAACTCCACGGCGGCGTCCACCATCGCTTGCTCTGAAATAGCGCGACGGCGGGCCTGGGTGGTCTTTTGACTGGGTGTTTCCGGCACTACAGATTCCAGTAACTTGTCACTGACAAGTAACCTAGCTGCACTGCACAAAAATATCAAGCGTTGGCGATAGTATCCAGGGCTTTCTGGATCCGCTTGGCAGAGATGGGACCGGCGGTTCCCAGTTCCTGCGCGAACAGGGAAACCCTTAATTCCTCTAGCATCCAGCGGGGTTTGGCGACTCTTTCCGGGCCCAGTTTCTTGCTCATCATTGAGACTCTGTCCAACAGGGGTTTCAGCTCAATTGCGCGCTGCTGGTCCTTGGCAAGACCATGTTCGAGCTTCTCGACACGCCGCGCCGCGGCCTTCAGGTACCGGGGATACTGGGTCAGTTTATCGGGGCTTACCGAGCGCAGGAAACCGGCAAACACCAGGCCCGCCAACTGGGCCTCCACATCTTCGGTTGCGGCATTCTCAGGATGCCGAGTCAGCGCCATGCGTACAGCCTGGAATTCCACCAGGGCTGCCGAGACGTTCTTGGCCAGCTCACTGGCCCGAGCGACGAATTGCCCCTTACCCTTCTCCAGCAGTGCCTCGAATTCGGCGTGGGTACGGGGAAGGGGTTTGCCGTCGGATAAAAAAACATGTTCCACAGCCAGCAGCAGGAAGTCATCCACCAGCACCGAATCCGGCGCCAGGCGTTGATAGACAAGGTTCGCGTCCCGCAGCTTGAAAAATTCCTTGCGCATGTATTTGACGTTGCTGCCCAGCTCATTCATTAGCAAGGTGACAAGACCTGCACGGGTAAGCGCCTGGGCC
>Ga0102811_1000935_pt1 | contig 13943 bp, 12 predicted proteins | sample ColrivemetaGS705_FD_84507 | JGI IMG/M metagenome (GOLD analysis project Ga0102811, IMG submission 84507) | Estuarine microbial communities from the Columbia River estuary - Flood tide ETM metaG S.705 | ecosystem: Environmental > Aquatic > Marine > Intertidal zone > Estuary | place: USA: Columbia... | reverse complement strand
GTATGAATGAGAAATTCTGGAATAGTTAATAATATAAAAGCAGGAATGAAAAAGTCGAGTTTTTTTTCTTTGGCATATCTTCCAATTAACAAAAGAACTAAAACATTAAGAAGTAAATATGGAAAACGCACAGCAAATTCATTTTCTCCAAAAACTTTTATACTTAATGCAGATAACCAAGTTGATAATGGTGGTTTTGCCCAAAATGGTACATTATAATCTATTTGAGGCGTTACAAAATCGTTAGTTTCTTCCATTATTCTGGAAATTTCAGCATAACGTGCCTCTGTTTTGTCCATTAGTGGAATTGAATAATTCAAGACAGCTCTAAATAAAATTAATCCAATAACTAATAGTGCAAAAGATGATATTTTTTTTGAAAACAAAATCATAATTAAGAATTGTTTTTATATGTTTTGCCAATTTTAAATAAATCGAACCATAATTTAAAAAAGTAAGTGAATTGAACTTTAGACTCTCCAATATCAATCCATTTTTTAAGCGGAATTTCTCTGCAAATTTCAACCATTTTTTTTCTTCCATATATAGCAATAATCCTATGAAATAATTCAACATCAAACAACCATTTTGAAATGAATTTTTGTTGAAATATTTTTTTAGCTAATTCATTTTCAATGATTTTACATCCACATTGAGTGTCGTACACTGTAACGCCTAATTGATGAGATATAGCTGTAGCAATAATTCTACCAATAAAAAAACGATATATTTTTCGATCTATTTGATTGTCAATTTTTGAAATTCTTGAGCCAAATGCAAACACTACTTTTGAATTTATTTGTTGACTAACTTCAACACATTCTTCCAGCGATGTAGCCAAATCAGCATCTAAATAAGCTATACTCTTTTGATTAAATTGTTGGTTACAATGCAAAATGCCTATTCTAACAGCTTCAGCTTTACCACCGTTTTTTTCTGTTGAAATTACTTCAACTGCAGTTGGAAAATTATTTTTTAAATTGTTTAATACCTCAAGTGTATTATCTTTTGAACCATCATCAACAAAGCAAAGTAATACGTTTAATTGATTTTTTAAAAAGAAAGATATTTGTTCAATATCTAATCTTTTTCCTTCATTATAACAAGGAATTACAATAGACAAATTAAATTGTTCTTGCATTTATTTAGTTTTAATTTAAAATTGTTTCAAAAAGTAAAGATATAAACTTAAAACTTATAGGATGAAAAATATTGTTTAGAAATAAAAATATTAAACGGAACTTTATATACTCATTTATTGATACAGTAATATTCCTTAAATTAATGATGGAGCTCATTGAGTACCCAATTGATATTAGCAATGGTTGATGAAGTTTTTTTTTTACAATAGAATCTTTATCTATTTGTTCTAACACCAGTAGCCAAATCAAAGTTTTCTATTTCGGTTACTAATAAATTAATGTCTTCTTTAACAAACATCACTATTTTAAATAAATTTAATAGATTTTTTATAATTAAAAAGGATGATAATTTTGTTTCATATCATTAGAGAAAATCTATAATAGTATTAATTTTTCTATTTGGCATTTGTTATTATCTTTACACCTTGAAATTTAAGTAATAATTAATGGAATTATACAAAACAAATCAGTTAAAATTATACAACTCTTTAAGTAAAACTAAAGAATTATTTGTGCCAATTGTTGAAGGAAATGTTGGAATGTATGTTTGTGGACCAACTGTATATAGTAACGTGCATTTGGGAAATGTAAGAACATTTATGTCTTTCGATTTAATTTTTCGTTATTTAAAACATTTGGGTTATAAAGTTCGCTACGTTCGTAATATTACTGATGCAGGTCATTTAGAAAATGATGCTGATGCTGGTGAAGATAGAATTGCAAAGAAAGCACGTTTAGAACAAATTGAACCAATGGAAGTAGTGCAACGATATACTGTTGATTTTCACGAAATTCTTCAAAAAATAAATAATTTACCACCAAGTATTGAACCTACTGCAACAGGTCATATTGTTGAACAAATTGAAATTATTAAAGATATTTTAAACAAAGGTTTGGCTTATGAAGTAAATGGGTCTGTGTATTTTGATGTGTTAAAATACAATGAAACAGAGCATTACGGAATACTTTCTGGTAGAAATATTGAAGATTCTATTCATAATACTAGAGAACTTGACGGACAAAGTGATAAAAAAAATCCACAAGATTTTGCACTTTGGAAAAAGGCTGAACCACAACACATTATGCGTTGGCCTTCACCTTGGAGTGATGGTTTTCCGGGTTGGCATTTAGAATGTACAGCTATGAGTACGAAGTATTTAGGTGAAACTTTTGATATTCACGGAGGTGGAATGGATTTAAAATTTCCTCATCACGAATGTGAAATTGCACAATCGCAGGTTAAAAATAAAGTAAAACCTGTAAATTATTGGTTACACGCTAATATGTTGATTTTGAACGGAATGAAGATGGCAAAATCAACAGGGAATTATATTTTACCCGATGAAATTTTTACGGGTGATAATAAAATATTGCCAAAAGCATTTTCACCAAGTGCAACTCGTTTTTTTATGTTGCAAGCACATTACCGAAGCATTTTAGATTTTACAAGTGCTGGAATTGAAGCTTCAGAAAAAGGATATCTAAAATTAATGGAAGCGGTGAGCAGTTTAAATAAAATTGAAACTTCAAAAACATCTTCAATTAATGTAAGTATTTGGAAACAAAAATGTTACGACGCTTTAAATGATGATTTTAACAGTCCAATTTTAATTGCAAATTTATTTGAGGCAGTAAAGTATGTAAATTTATTAATTGAGAAAAAAGAAACGCTAACTGCAGAAGATTTAGAGAATTTTAAAACTACAATAAACGCATTCGTTTTTGATGTGTTAGGTTTAAAAATGATATGCAAGAAGATTCTTCTGATAAATTATCGGGTGTAGTTGAATTATTAATCTCAATGCGAAAAGAAGCTAGAGATAATAAAGATTGGGCTTTGTCTGATAAAATTAGAGATGAACTTTCAGTTTTAGGAATTCAATTAAAAGATGGAAAAGAAGGAACTACTTTTTCTGTAAACTAGTTTGAAAAGTATAACAAAAATAGTAGCAGTTCCGTTTATTTGGTTAGTTCGCTTTTATCAGGCAGCAATTTCTCCTTATACACCATCAAGCTGTAGATATTCTCCAACTTGTTCAAGTTATACGTTGGAAGCTTTACAAAAGCATGGTGCTTTTAAAGGTGGTTGGTTGGCAATAAAACGTATTGGTAGTTGTCATCCTTGGGGAGGAAGTGGCTATGACCCTGTTCCAGATAAAAACAACAAAAAAGAAACATCAAAATAATTTTTACTTTTAATAATAAAATAAAAAATAATGACACTACTTCAAATAGATTGGAATCCAGCTCCTGAAATAATCAAAATTGGGTCTTTTGCTCTACGCTACTATAGCTTAATGTTTGTGATCGCTTTTATGTTGGGACTTCATTTAATGAAAAAAATGTTTATAAATGATAAAATTCCAATTGAAAAGTTAGATTCATTATTTATTTATGTTGTTATTTCTACACTGATAGGAGCCAGAATTGGACATTTTTTATTTTATGATCCAGAGTTTTTATTTAGAAAACCATTGGAAGTAATTTTACCATTTCGATTTTCTCCTAAGTTTGAATTTACCGGTTTTGCTGGTTTAGCAAGTCACGGAGCGGCCATTGGAATTATAACAGCTTTATATTTTTATAGCAAAAAAGTATTAAAAGAACCATTATTATATATTTTAGATCGAGTAGCTATTCCTGTTGCTATTGCTGGAGTTTTTATAAGAATTGGGAATTTAATGAATTCTGAAATTATTGGTAAACCTACCAATTCAGATTATGGTTTTGTATTTAAAAGATTGGGTGAAGATTTTCCGCGTCATCCAGCACAATTATATGAAGCGTTTTGTTACTTAATTATTTTTGGAATACTAATGTTTGTGTATTGGAAAACAGATAAAAAGCAAAAACTAGGGTATATTTTCGGATTGTTTTTTGCATTACTTTGGTCTGCCAGATTTATGGTTGAATTCTTTAAGGAAAAGCAAGTTGAAGGTGGTGAAAATTGGATTTTAGGATTAAATACGGGACAAATGTTAAGTATTCCTTTAATTATTATAGGACTCTATTTCATGTTTCGAAAAAAAGAATAAATAAAATAACCGCTCATTTGAGCGGTTTTTTTTATCCTTTAATTTGATTTCTTTTAAATTCTTCAAATTGTGTTTCAGTTGTTTTTGGCCAGCTATTATTACTTGTATCTACATCGGCAGTTTCTTCATCTGGATCAACAGTAATTTTTAAAATTGTTTTACTAGACGGGAAAACTTTTGTCACTTCAGCATCATTTAATCGCCAAATTTCAGCTGGATAGTGTTTGCGCTCTTTGGTGCCATCTTCAAATTCAAATTCTACAATTATTGGCATTACTAAACCTCCTGGCTTATCAAATGTAAGTTCATAAAAATACTTTGGAGATTTTAAAGTTCCTTTTTCTTCAGCAGTAAAATTTTGTTCAATATAACTACTTAAAAGGTTGTAATCTTCTGGTCTTTTTCCTTTTATTTCATCGGAATAATCTTTGCTGTCTTCAGACACTAAATATAAAGATGGAGGCAATTGATCTACAGTAATTCCATATCTTTTTGCTAAGTTTTCAGCTTGTTCCGTTGGTTTGTCGGTTATATGGTATTTTTTAACTTCCTTAATTCCAATATCATTATTATCAGTTGTATAAAACCAGCCTCTCCAAAACCAATCTAAATCCATAGCCGAAGCATCTTCCATAGATCTAAAAAAATCAGCAGGAGTAGGGTGTTTAAACTTCCATCTTTTTGCATATGTTTTAAAAGCAAAATCAAATAATTCAGGCCCCATAATTGTATGCCTTAGCATCCATAAGCCAGCAGCAGGTTTTGAATATGCATTGTTAGAAAAGTCAAATAAATCTTCACCTTCTGCCATTATTGGAGATAATTGTGATTGATCACCTTTCATATATGGGACAATGTTTTTTGGTAAGCCTCTAGTTAAAGGGTAGTTCTCTTCATATTCTTGTTGCGCTAACATTTGTACAAATGAGTTTAAACCTTCATCCATCCAAGTCCATTTGCGTTCGTCAGAATTAATTATCATTGGGAAAAAGTTGTGACCAACTTCGTGAATAGTTACTCCAATCATTCTGTATTTTGTTCGATCATCATAAGTTCCATCTGGATTTGGTCTACCAGGATTAAAACAAATTTGAGGGTATTCCATACCCATTTGTCCGTCAACAGATATAGCTTTATGATATGGATAATCAAAAGTATGTTTTGAATATGTTTTTAAAGTTTGAGCTGTGGCTTTAGTTGAATGATCACCATATAATGGATTTGCCTCTTTTGAATAATAAGAATACGCCATCACGGTTCTTCCATGAATATCTACTGCCATTGCATCCCAAATAAATTTACGAGATGTTGCAAACGCATAGTCACGCACATTTTCGGCATAAAATTTCCACGTTTTTGTTTCTTTTGATTTTGATTTTTCAATTTCAGTAGCTTCTTCTTGTGTAACAATAATTATAGGTTTGTCAAAAGATTTTCTGGCTTCAGCCAATCTATTTTGTTGTGTTTTAGTTAGTACTTCATTTTCATTTTTTAATATTCCTGTAGCACCTAACATATGGTCTTTTGGTGTGGTAATGTTTACTTCATAATTTCCAAATTCTAAAGCAAATTCACTTCTGCCATAAAATTGTTTATTTTGCCAGCCTTCAACATTATTATATACGCATAATCTTGGAAAAAATTGAGCTATTTTATAACTGTTATTTCCATCTGCAGGAAAGTGTTCAAAGCCAGATCTACCTCCTTGCTCTATATGATTATTAATGTTATACCACCATTTAATTTTAAACGAATGGGTATTTCCAGAAGCCAAGGGTTTTTCCAAATTTAAACGCATCATTGTTTCATTAATAAAATAGGATGCATCACTATTATCTATATTTTTTACATATTCAATTTTAAAACCACCATCAAAAGGATCTTCCATATATTTTTCTGAAAACTGTTTTGGAGTATATAATGTAGCTGCTTTATCAACTCTTATTTCAGACCTTTTGGAATCTGGAGCTCTCATATTTTGATCGAGCTGAACCCAAAGATATTCTAGATTATCTTTTGAATTATTATGGTATGTAATAGTTTCTTCACCATAAATTCGTAGGTTTTCATCATCCAAAACAATATCCATTTTATAGTCTACTTGCTGTTGCGAATATTCATAGCCAGGCGCACCAGATGCATTATGTTCAGTATTTGGTGTTGGTAACTCTTCATCTAATTGTTTAAACTTACTGTTGTTGTAATGTCCTTTATTCTTAATTTCTTGAGAAAATGAGATATTTAAACTAATTAAAAGCAATAAAGTAATGGAAATGAATTTTTTCATAAGTAATCATAATTAATTTTCTAAAGTACTGAAATTGTTGAAATAAAAAAAGCCACTCATGGAGTGGCTTACTATTATCCTTTTATTTGATTTCTTTTGAAGTTGTCAAATTTAGTTTCTGTTGTTTTGGGCCAACTATTATTACTTAAATCAACATCGGCAGTTTCTTCATCAGGATCTACAGTAATTTTACTAATTACTTTACTTGAAGGAAAAACTTTTGTAACTTCATCATCATTTAACCTCCAAATTTCTGCTGGATATTGTTTTCGTTCTTTGGTGCCATCTTCATATTCAAACTCTACAATTATTGGCATTACTAAATCACCAGGTTTGTCAAATACTAATTCGTAAAAATACTTTGGAGCTTTTAAAGTTGCTTTTTCTTCTGCAGAAAAATTATCTTGTAAATAACTATTCAATACGTTGTAATCTTCAGGTTTTTTACCTTTTAAATCATCGGTATATTCTTTACTATCTTCTGAAACTAAATATAAAGATGGAGGCAATTGATCCACAGTTATCCCATATCTCTTGGCTAAGTTTTCAGCTTGTTCAGTTGGTTTATCTGTTATATGATATTTTTTTACTTCTTTAATTCCTATATCATTATTTCCCGTTGTATAAAACCAACCTCTCCAAAACCAATCTAAATCCATAGCAGAGGCATCTTCCATAGTTCTAAAGAAATCAGCAGGTGTTGGGTGTTTAAATTTCCAACGTTTTGCGTAGGTTTTAAATGCGTGATCAAACATTTCAGTCCCCATTATAGTTTGACGCAACATAAATAATCCTGCAGCAGGTTTTGCATACGCATTTGAACTAAAGTTAAAAACATTGTCACCTTGTGTCATAATTGGAGATAATTGATCTTGATTTCCAGACATATAGCCTACAATATTTTTTGGATATTTAGACAATGGAAACAACTCAGGGTCATATTTATATTCTGCTAATATTTCAACAAAGGAGTTAATTCCTTCATCCATCCAAGTCCATTCACGTTCATCGGAATTTATAATCATTGGAAAAAAGTTATGACCAACTTCGTGTGTAATAACACCAATCATGCCTTTTTTAGTTCTATCATTGTATTTTCCATTTTCGTCGGGTCTTCCACCATTCCAACAAATCATAGGGTATTCCATTCCTTGGCGTTCGGCATTAATAGATGTTGCGTGTGGATACGGATAATCAAAAGTCATATCTGAATACACTTTTAAAGTATTTGCAATCACACGTGTTGAATGTTCTTCCCATAAGGGATTTCCTTCCTTTGGATATAAGGAATAAGCCATTACAGTTTTTCCATTAAAATCTACAGCCATTGCATCCCAAATAAATTTTCTTGATGATGAAAATGCAAAATCACGCACATTTTCTGCATAAAATTTCCAGGTTTTAGTTGCTGTATTTTTACTTTTTTCAGCTTCAAGAGCTTCTTCTCGAGTGACAATAAAAACAGGTTTATCAAACGATGTTTTTGAACTTTCGTATCTTTTATTTTGCTCTTTTGTAAATACTTCTTTTGGGTTTTGAATTACTCCGGTTGCATTTAATATGTGATCTTTTGGTGTTGTAATTGAAACATCATAATTTCCAAATTCTAAAGCAAATTCACTTCGTCCCCAAAATTGTAAATTTTGCCAACCTTTTACATTATTGTAAACTGCAAGTCTAGGGAAAAATTGAGCAATAATATATAAATTATTGCCATCAGGAAATGGCTCATAACCAGATCTTCCGCGGTCTGCCATATAATCATTAATATTATACCACCATTTTATGTTGAAAACAAATTTTTCTCCAGCTGCTAATGGTTTCGGTAAATCTACCCGCATCATGGTGAAATTAATCATATAGCTAAGCGAATTTCCATTCACATCTTTTATATAATCAATATTAAAACCTCCTTGAAAAGGTTTTCCCATAAACATTTTAGTAAATTTTGCTGGCGTATATAATGCATCTGGTCCTCCGCCACTAACATCATTTGTTTTAGAGTTTGGAGCACGCATATTTTGATCTAATTGTACCCATAAATAGTCTAATGCATCTTTAGAATTATTGTGATATGTAATGGTCTCTTCTCCAAATATTTTTTGATTCTCATCATCTAAAATAATATTCATTTTATAATCAACTTGCTGTTGGGTATATTCGTAACCAGGAGCTCCGGAAGCAGTGTGTTGCTTGTTTGGCGTTGGTAATTCTTCATCAAGTTGTTTAAATTTACTACTATTGTAGTGACCTTTTTGGCGTACTTTTTCTTTTGAAATTTCTTGAGCAAAAAGCGTAGAGGATAAGAATACTAATGATAATATTGCTAATGTAATTTTTTTCATTTTTGAAGCTGATAGGATTTACATTCGAAAATAATTCATTTTAACATAAAAGTACTTTTTTTATTAAAATTTTAACAAACCTTTCACATTACTTTTAGTAAAATAGAATGTTTTATTGAATTTCTTTACTTTTATTTTAATAATGTTTTGCTGGTCTTCAAAATCTTTAAAAAGACAAGTATTTTCAACTTCTATAGAATTTAGTTTTTGAATGTTTCTAATTTCTAGATAAAAACGTACCAAATTATCATCATATTCTTTTCCAATAAAATGATAATTAGCCTGTTTGCCATTTATGTTAAATTTTAAATGACTGTTTAAATATGCTTCATAAATTGCATTAATATTAAGAGTTTCTTTTTTAGTGGCAAGGTTTAAACTCTTTTTGTACTCATTATTAAGTGTTACTTCAATATCATCAATAAATTGACTTAAAATTATTTGCACAGATTGTTTTTCTTCAATGTACTCAACTTCACACAAACTTATATAGTATTTATGCACAGAAAAAGCGAACAATGGAATTAATATTAATGAAGAAAAATATTTAAAATATTTCATTGATTATTTTTTAAGCTAATTAACAAAAAGCATTCCAAATGTAATTAGTAATTAGAATCCTTTTTTTTAATTCTTAATTTCATTGTATGGAACACTTTCTTCCTTGAAAATTTCAATGACTTCAAATAGTTTTTTTTCATAGTATTTATCAATAATATTTCGGTATTCGCAGTAAGCTATAAAATGATCGATTTTTTCAATTGGAATTTCTAATTTTTCTGTAAAGAACTTAACACCTAATTCTCTTCTAATTTTTATAGGAAATTCTTTCATTTTGTTAATTTTACGTTTTAACCTTAATTCCTTTTCATAAGCAAAATTAGGGATTGTAGCTGTTGCAGGTAACGGTTTAAATGGACCAGCAAAAGGTGCACTTTTAGGTCCATGAATATCTGTGCCTAAATCTTTTTTAAAATCAGATTCAGTAAATGAAAAGCTATGTGTTGGAATAGTATTTTTAGGCTTGTTTTTTAAATCGAAGTCTAAATTACCTGTTAAACCTACAAACACTTCGTTTAATTGATTAACTGCAGGAATGAGAATTACCGAAAAATTTCTTGATTCAATCATGTGTTTAGAAACTCTTATTTTTTTTACTTCATATTCAATTGAAGAAAATAGTAAAGTATCATTAAGCTTTGCTAAAATTTTAAATTCGCCAATTTCATTACTAATTGTGCCTAAATAGTTATTTAAATTTATAATGTGAATATCACTAATTTTTTTATTTGAAGTATATAGTGTACCATTTATGATAATTGATTCCTCTTGGCAAAAACCATTCATAGTAATTAATATGAAAATAAATAAATTGGTTAGCTTTAATTTCATTTAACAAAGTAAGATGATGCAATCTTAAATTTATATTAATGCTGTTGTAAACTTTTGTTAAATAGTGATTTTTAGTACATTTGGTAAAAACAAGAAGTAATGAAAAAATTATTGATAGCAAGTACTTCAACTGTCCACGGAAAAGGATACTTAGAGTATATTTTACCTGAATTATCAGAATTTTTTAAAGGTATGACTGAAATTTTATTTATTCCTTATGCAAGGCCTAGTGGGTTAACACATGAAGATTACACGAAAAAGGTTCAAGAAGCTTTTCAAAAAATTAATATTAAAGTAAAAGGGATACATGAGTTTAATAATGCTATTGATGCTATAAATAATGCAAAAGGTATTTTTACAGGAGGTGGCAATACATTTTTATTAGTTCATGAATTATATCGCAATAAATTAATGTCAACTTTAAAAAATGTTGTTGAAAATGGCATTCCTTATTTAGGCACAAGTGCAGGAAGTAATATTACTGGATTAACTATGCAAAACACCAATGATATGCCAATAATTTACCCTGCTAGTTTTACCACGCTAGGGTTTATAAAGTTTAATTTGAATTGCCATTATTTAGATCCAGATGCTAATTCTAAGCATATGGGTGAAACAAGAGAAACTCGAATTAATGAATATCATACTATAAATAACACTTCGGTTTTAGGGTTAAGAGAAGGAAGTTGGCTAGATGTAAGAGGTAATAAAGTTGTGCTAAAAGGAAAATTACATGCGCGTTTATTTCAACCAAAAAAGCAAGCAGTAGAATTACCTCCAGAAACTGATTTAAGTTTCTTAATGTAATTCTAAAAAAGATGCAATTATTTGAGCATCTGGAGAATCTTTTACATTTGTAGCTATTAAGTTATAGCTTTCTTTAATTCTGGTAGTATCAATTGTAGATGCTTTCAGTAGGTCACTTAAAAGTATGGGTGCAATAAATGAGTTTTTATTATCTTCAATAAATTGAAAGCTAAATTTTGTAAATTCCAATTCAATTTTTTTCATTTCTAAGCCTATCTCTTTTAATTTTTGAATATCATTTTCAAGTCGTGCTTTTTGAAATCTAGGGTATAAGTAATCTATTTTTCTAAAAATTGCTTTAGACTCATTTTTATAAGTTAATAATTGGTCATTTAAGATAGAGCCAGAAATAATAGGATCATTAATCTGTTCAATATCAATTGTTAAATTAATAGAAGTATTTTCAATAATTAATAGTGTTTTAAAAGCATAGGTGTCAAATGTAATTGCAAACCGTTCAGGATATTCAACCACACCTTGTATTTTAAATAGGTTATTAACTATTTGTGCTGAATCTATTTGATAAAGAGTATTACCAATTATTTTATTTAAATAAACTGTAGTAGCTTTACCGTTTTTTAGTTCTCCTCTTAAAATAAAACCTGTTGAAATTTTGTTTGAAGTAGTAGCAGATTTTTCTGTTTGATTATTTTTTGAATTACAACCAAATACAAATAAAATGAAGCCAAAAGCAATCAAACTATGTTTCATGAATCAATTAGTAGTTTACATAATCTATAATTTCAAGGCCATAACCAGTAACGCCAATACGTTTTTTTACTGATGGTGAGTTAGAAAGCACTCTTAATTTAGTAATATTTAAATCGTGTAAAATTTGTGCTCCAATACCAAAATCTTTATCATCTGGCTGAATTTTAGGAACATTATGTTGTTCAACTTTTTGAGATTCTTTAAGTAATGAAAGCCTATTAATTAAATTGAACGATTGGTTTTCCTGACTTATAAATACAGCAACACCTTTTTCTGCATCATTAATTATTTTAAATATTCTAGAAAAAGAATCATCTGGGCTTGTAGTTAATAATCTAATAATATCATTGTTAATTAAAGATGAGTTCACACGAACTAAAACAGGTTCATCTTTGGTCCAACTACCTTTTGATAATGCAATATGAACTTGGTTATTTGTTGTTTGCTTGTATGCTTTTAAATTAAATTCACCAAACCTAGTTTGAATAGTAAAATTTTCTATTTTATAAATAAGTGAATCATATTTCATTCTATAAGCCACTAAATCTTCAATAGAAATAATTTTCAAATTGAATTTTTTTGCAACTTCTAACAATTGAGGTAAACGAGCCATTGTACCATCTTCATTAAGTATTTCAACTAAAATACCAGCTGGCTGAAACCCAGCTAAACGTGCTAAATCAATTGAAGCCTCTGTGTGTCCAGTTCTTCTTAAAACACCACCTTGTTTTGCTCTTAGAGGAAAAATATGGCCAGGTCTACCAAAGTCAGCTGGTTTTGTGCCTTTTCTGGTTAAAGCTTTAATTGTTTTGGCTCTGTCGTGAACAGAAATTCCTGTTGTACAGCCTTCACCAATTAAATCGATAGAAACAGTAAATTGTGTATTATGAAGTACTGTGTTTTTATTTACCATTAAAGGTAAATCAAGTTCTTCGCAACGTTCTTCTGTTAATGGAGTACATATTAAACCACGTCCATGTTTAGCCATAAAATTGACCATTTCAGGAGTGACAGATTCAGCAGCAGCAATAAAATCACCTTCATTCTCTCTATCTTCATCATCAACTACAATGATTATTTTGCCATTTTTAATATCTTCAATAGCTTCCTGAATTGAATTTAATTTTATATTATTTTTTGAAGTCTCCATTTTATTTTAAACGTTTATTTTAATTTTTTTGAATATTTTTTTTACAGATTCAAAAACATTGTCAATATTAAAAATTCCCATTCCTTTAGTTGCCCTTCTTGTAAGTAGAAATCCAAAAGGAAGTAATACTAAAGTTGATAGCCAACTTCCAAAAAGAGTAGAAATAGCACTTTCTTCAGAAAGATTTCTTCCCAATTGAGATATAAAGAAATAGATTAAAAATACAATTATAGCCATAATCATTGGTAATCCAAAACCTCCTTTTCTAATAATAGAGCCTAATGGAGCTCCAATAAAAAAGAGAACTAAGCAGGCTAATGAAAAAGCAATTCTATAACTTAATTCAAAATCATATAAATTTAATAATTTTCGTTGCTCCTTAAATCCTCGTATTTGATTATCATTTCTTGAAATAACTCTTTTTATATTTTGAAGTGCATTATTTATTACAATGTTTTTATTAACGAGATTAAAATTTTCTAAGATTAATGGGTTTAAACTATCTTTTGGAATAGAATCTGCAATTTTATACAAGTTTTTAGCATTAAAACTATTATAAAAATATGTTGCGTTTAATTGAACTCTTTCATCAAAAGTAACTTTTTCTTTTTTTGAGAATGAATCTAATTGCTTTATTGTTAACATTCCATGATGTTCTCTAACTAAAGTATCATTTAGCATGTCAGAATCATTAAATGATGAGATATCTATATTGATAGTGTATTTTTTAAAAGAAGCTTTAGAACTTGGCATTTTTGCTCTTTCATCTGGAGTTGATGATATTTTTTTATGCTCTTCGTAATAATTACCATTATTTAAGGTTAGGGTCATATATTTACTACCTTCATCAGTAGAAATTTCACCATTTTCAGCAGTAATAACTTTTACTTTTCCTTTTCCAGCACTTAAATCTGCAATTTGAACATTTTTCAACAAGTTTTTTTCTTCTCCAAATTTTTCATCAAACTTAATGCTAAAATTAGGGATGTCTGTATTGAAAACTCCTGGCACTAAAGCTAAAGCGGGTTTCTTTTTTTTTATATTCAAATACAAATTCTTTTGCTTTAAAGTAGC
>Ga0102811_1000920_pt1 | contig 14047 bp, 9 predicted proteins | sample ColrivemetaGS705_FD_84507 | JGI IMG/M metagenome (GOLD analysis project Ga0102811, IMG submission 84507) | Estuarine microbial communities from the Columbia River estuary - Flood tide ETM metaG S.705 | ecosystem: Environmental > Aquatic > Marine > Intertidal zone > Estuary | place: USA: Columbia... | reverse complement strand
GTCGTTAAAAATTATTGGCGAACAATTGCAAAATTGTAATTCACTTCGCGAAAAAATTTCAATAACTTTAAACGAAGATGCGCCTGTAAACATTAATAAAGGAAATGCAATTGCTGAAGGTGTTTCAACCGAACTAGACGATTTAAGAGCTATCTCAACCAAAGGAAAAGATTATTTAGATGCTATGTTGGCACGTGAAGTTGAACGTACCGGAATTTCTTCATTAAAAATAGCTTTTAATAACGTTTTCGGCTATTATATTGAAGTTAGAAACTCACATAAAGATAAAGTTCCTGCCGATTGGATTAGAAAGCAAACCTTGGTAAATGCAGAACGTTATATAACAGAAGAATTAAAAGAATACGAAACGAAAATTTTAGGTGCAGAAGAAAAAATTGGTAAACTTGAAAATGAGCTTTTTGCTGAACTAATAAGTGCTTTGTTAGATTATATTCAACCCATCCAATTAAACGCACAATTAATAGCTCAAATTGATTGCTTACTATCTTTTGCTGAATTGGCGAAATATAACAATTATGTGCGTCCGCAAATTGATGAAAGTACCGATTTAGAAATTAAAAACGGACGTCATCCTGTTATTGAAAAACAGTTACCAATTGGAGAAGAATACATTGCAAATGACGTGGTGTTGAACAGAAATCAACAACAAATTATTATGATTACCGGTCCAAATATGAGTGGTAAATCCGCCATTTTACGTCAGACTGCTTTAATTGTTTTATTGGCTCAAATGGGAAGTTATGTGCCTGCACAAAATGCTCGTATTGGCGTTGTAGATAAAATATTTACACGTGTTGGAGCAAGTGATAATATTTCAATGGGTGAATCTACTTTTATGGTAGAAATGAATGAAACTGCAAGTATTTTAAATAATATATCCGAACGTAGTTTGGTTTTGTTAGACGAAATTGGACGGGGAACAAGTACTTATGATGGTATTTCTATAGCTTGGGCTATTGCTGAATATTTGCACGAACATCCTTCAAAAGCAAAAACATTATTTGCTACGCACTATCACGAATTGAATGATATGACCAATACATTTGAACGAGTTAAAAACTTTAATGTTTCGGTAAAAGAATTAAAAGATAAAGTTATTTTTCTTCGGAAATTAGTTCCTGGAGGAAGTGAACATAGTTTTGGTATTTACGTTGCTAAATTGGCTGGAATGCCAACTTCTGTTGTTCATAGAGCTAGTAAAATGTTGAAGCAATTAGAAAAAAATCATACGAATGCAGAAGTGAAAGAAACTTTAAAAAATGCGCAAGAAGATGATATGCAATTGAGCTTTTTTAAGTTAGATGATCCTTTATTAGAGGATATAAAAGAAGAAATTCTTTCAACAAATATTGATACACTTACACCTATTGAAGCGCTCATGAAGTTAAATGAAATAAAGAGAATGCTTACTAAAAAGTAATTTTTAAATAATTTTTTTTACCTTATTCAATTCAAACTAATCATTCTTTCAAATGAAAAAATTCACAGTTTATTGTCTACTATTTTTATTTTTAACTAATTGTTCTTCTAATAAAAAAGATCAAGCCAAAATAGCTATTAATGTATCATTTTCTGAAGCTATAAGTTCAGAAAATTTAGATGGTAGAATGTTATTAATGCTTGCAACCAATAATAAAAGTGAACCAAGGTTTCAAATTGGTGAAGGACTAAACAATCAACTAATATTTGGTAAAAATGTAGAAGGCTTAAAAGCTGGGCAAAATGTTGTTTTTGATGAAACCATATTTGGTTTTCCTTTAAATAGCCTAAAAGAACTTAAACCGGGTGATTATTATATACAGGCTTTATTACATAAATATGAAACCTTCAATTTAGAAACAGGTCATACTGTAAAACTGCCTATGGATAATGGAGAAGGTCAAAAATGGAATCTTTCACCTGGAAATTTATATAGTACTCCTCAAAAAATTAAAATAACTACAAACGGGATAAAGAATATTCAAATTAATTTAGATCAAATTATTCCAGCAATAGAAGAACCCGAAGATACAGAGTGGATAAAGCATATTAAATTTAAGTCTGAAAAATTATCTAAGTTTTGGGGAAGAGATATGTATTTAGGGGCTCATGTTTTATTGCCAAAAGGATTTGATGAGCATCCTGAAGCTAGCTATCCTTTAATGATTTTTCAGGGTCATTTTCCAACTGATTTTGGAGGATTTAGAACTATACCACCTGATAAAGATTTGAAACCAGTATATTCTGAAAGATTTCATTTAGAAGGTTATAATATTATTGAACAACAAGAAGCATATGATTTTTATAAGCGATGGAATGAACCGGATTTTCCTAGATTTATTATTATAGAAATTCAACATCCAACACCGTATTACGATGATTCTTATGCAGTTAATTCAGCAAGTCAAGGACCTTATGGAGATGCTATTACTTATGAATTAATTCCACATATTGAACAAGAGTTTAGAGGAATTGGTGAAGGATGGTCACGCTTTTTATATGGAGGTTCCACTGGTGGTTGGGAAGCTCTTGCTGTACAAGTAAAATACCCTGATGAGTATAATGGATGTTTTGCTGCTTGTCCAGATCCAATCGATTTTCAAGCGTATTGCTTAACCAATATTTATGAAGATAAAAATGCCTATTACTATGAGAGCGAACACAAACAACTTGAAGTTCCGGCTCATAGAAATTATTTAGGTAATATTTCTTCAACCATAAAAGAATCAAATCATTTAGAATTGGTTTTGGGTGATAATTCAAGATCAGGCGGGCAATGGGATATTTGGGAGGCTACTTATTCACCTCAAAACAATGAAGGCTATCCAACACGTATTTGGGATAAATTCACAGGTGAAATTAATCATAACGTCGCGGAATATTGGAAAGAAAACTACGATTTAAAACATATTTTAGAGCGAGATTGGGATAAACTGGGTGATAAACTAAAAGGAAAAATTCATATTTATTGTGGTGATATGGATAATTATTACCTTAACAATGCTGTTTATTTAATGGAAGACTTTTTAGAAAGCACTACAGATCCTTATTATGATGGTGAAGTTGAATATGGTGACAGAGCTGAACATTGTTGGAATGGAGATCACGAAAATCCAAACGCAATTTCTCGCCTTCGCTATAACTCAATGTATGTTCCTAAAATTATGAAACGAATCGCTATCAGCGCACCAAAAGGAGCCGACCTAACTAGCTGGAGATATAAATAAGTTTTTATAGGTAAATGATAAATAATTTAGAACAAGGTTTTTTTGGAATAGGAATTCAAAATGGTAAAACACCTGAAAATTTAGGAGTACTTTGGCGTTCAGCACAAAATATGGGTGCTAGTTTTATTTTTACTATTGGAAATAGGTACGCAAAGCAAGCTTGTGATACACACAAAGCAACTGGAGCGATGCCTTATTTTCATTATGAAACGTTTAAAGATTTTTATAAAAATTTACCAAAAGGAGCTCAATTAGTTGGTGTTGAATTGGATGAAAAAGCGGAACCTCTTGAAACTTTCAAACATCCAAGGCGTTGTGTTTATTTATTGGGTGCAGAAGACCATGGTTTATCTAAAGCTGCCATTGAAAAATCGCACTTTTTGGTTAAATTTAAATCTATCTTAAGTTTAAATGTATCGGTGGCTGGGAGCATTGTAATGTATGATAGACAGTCTAAAACGGAATAGTTTTTGATAATTTCTTGATTATTAATTACTTTTAAAAAGGAAATCATTTTAACAAACTTACAATGCCTAATGCTAAACATAAATTTATATTTTTTTTTATAGTTTCGTTTTGTTTCATAGTTCCATCTTCCATTTTTTCACAAACAGTTATTGAAGGTTTTATTTTTGATAAAACATCAAACGAATCTTTACCATTTGCTACAATAAAAGTAATTAGTGTTAACAATTATTTTACAATTACAAATGAAGATGGAATGTTTGAAATACTCGATAGGTATGTTAGTGATACTATAGAAGTTCGATTTTTGGGATACAAAACAAAAAAAGTTCCAATATCTTATTTTAGCGAAAATTCAAAATTGTATCTCACTCCAAATGTAAATCAGCTAAATGAAGTTTTAATAGTTGCTCGTAAAAATAAAAACTACACCTATAATTTACTCAATAGTTTAATTCAAAAATATAGAAATAAAAATTTAGTGTCTAAAAGTAAAGCTTTTCTGTCGTTGAATTCATCGGCAAGAGGTATTCCAATTGAAAGTATTGAAGGATTTTACAATAGTGAACAAAGTTTATCTGAGGGGATTAAAGAGTTAAAAATTAAAAGTGGAAGATTTGGTCAAAATAAGGCATTTCCATTTTATAGTTTAAATAATACCGATGTTTTAAAAGACTTTCAACTTTTTAAAAAAACGAATCAAATTCTACCTTTTTATCCTGGGAATATGACATTAGGTTCTATTAAGGGAAAATATTTAGTAAAAATTGATGAATGTACTTCATGTAGTGATGGCGATTTATCAATTTCCTTTGTTCCTAAAAAAATTAATGGGAAGTTTTTTTTGGGAACAATTATCTTTGATAAAGAGGCGCTAATTATCAAAAAAATTGAACTCAATATTAAAGACCCAAAAATAAATGAGCTAACTTCAATAAATGAAACGGACGTAGTATCCCCTCGTGAATTAAAACTTAACATAGTTTTTAACCCTTTAGACTTTGAAAAAATTCAACATATAGACTTTTCTTTTTCTATGGATTATAAATCAGAAAAATCTTTTGAAATTATTTATTCTAACTCATTCATATATTTTTATGATTATGAAAATTCTTTTGAAGAGCCCTATTTTACCAATGGAATTCAATTTAATAATGATTACGATAAAATTATTGCATTACAAGCAACCGATGATTTCTGGAACGCCAATTATCAATTTCCTAAAAGTTATAGCGAACAAAGATTTTTAGATTTTTTTAAAAAATATGGATATTTAATTAACTATGAAAGTACTATTCCTTCGGCCGATTTAAAATATACTAAACCTTCAGTAATATTATGGAATAAAAATAAACGTCTTACTTGGGAGAGTATTAAACTTGATTTAGAAAGCAATTTAAACGAAAGTAATACTAAAAAAAGAAGTTTAGGAGCAAATATAAAAGCAGATAAAGTTTATCACTCTACGATAGGTGTAAATAATATTGACAATTTAAACGATAATTATAAAGCGTTAAATTTTAGCTACTTAATAGATAAATACGAAAATGCTTCTGGAGAGAAGCAATATACAACCAGAACAATTTTCGACAGAAATTCCTCATTTTATAAAAGTGAACGTTCAAATAAAGTATTAATTTACATTAACTTAATATTTGATATATATGAGTATTACAGACAAAGTTTAGATACGAAAATTAATATTGAAATGTCTTATGATGAAGTAAAAAAAATGTATGATGAAACTTTTGAAGAAGCCTCTTTAACAGTAAAAAAAATGAAAAATGAAACAAATTCAGGTATAAACTTTCAAAGCTTAAATAAATGGAATTCCAATCTTAATCAAAAATTAGGCATTAACAATTATTTATTAATAATGAATCAAGAATAATTATGAGAAACTTAAAAACAGTACTCGTTTTAATATTTATTGTCAATTCATTTTTTTGCTATTCTCAAGAAACGGACATTAATACTTCAATTATTGAACCTTTTCAAAAAGATGCGTTATTTAGAGAAAAGGTGTTTGTTCATTTAAATAAAACCTGCTATTTCAGTAAAGATCATATTTGGTTTACGGCTTATGTTTCAAACGATTTTGACAATTCTCCTTCAGAATATACTACCAATTTAAAGGTAAATTTATTAAACGATAAAGGAGCTATTGTTAAAAGTAAAAATATTTTTATACAAAAGGGAGTTGGCATTGGCGATTTTTTAATTGATGATACTTTTTCTGGTAAATATTATATACAGGCCTATACTAATTTTATGAAAAATTTTGGAGATGAAAATTCATTTTTTCAAGAAATAGAGATTGTTAATCTGGTTAATGAAAAAGAGAATAAGCGAGAAGATTACGCTAATAATTATGATATTCAGATTTTTCCTGAAAGCGGATTTTTGTTAGAAGACACTGAGAATACAATAGGATTAAAAGCCTTAATTAACGGTAAAGGTTATCCTTTTTCTGGTAAAATTATAGATTCTAAAGGAACAAAAATTACTACTTTTGAAGGAAATCAATCTGGAATGAGTACTTGTAAATTTATGTATTCTAAAAATGAAACTTATAAAGCAATTGTTACAATTAAAGGTTCAGTTCAAAATATAAATTTACCAAAGGCTAATAAAACTGGAATTAATTTAAGTGTAAGTCATTTAAATTCCGATAATATAATTCTCACTCTTAAAACCAATTCCCAAACCATCCCAAATTTAAAAAATGAAACACTAACCTTACTTTTTTATAGAAATAATTTTATTAGTAAGGCAGCCACATTATTAATTAATAATAACGAAGAATTAACTCAGAAATTAATTTTTGATAAAAACGAAATGTTACATGGTGTTAATATTGTAACTCTTTTTAAAGGTAATAAACCAGTTGCAGAACGTAAATTTTTTATTGATAAACAAAGTGAGCAAAGTGCCTTATTAATAGAAGAATTAAAAACTGAGAACGATTCTACAAATTTTAAAATAAAAACAATAAATTCAAATTTTGAACCAATTTCAGCTCAATTAAGTATTTCTGTTCTCCCGAAAGATGCCGAAACTTTCAAAGAAAAACAAACAATAAAAAGTTCTTTTTTGCTAACCCCTTATGTAAAAGGAACTGTTGAAAACCCTTCATATTATTTTAAAAACAGTAGCCCACAAGAACTAGAATATTTAGATATTTTACTTCTTTGTCAAGGTTGGAACACATATACTTTAGGAGAAAAAATTAAAGCAATTAACCCAAAGGAGAAATATGCTTTTGAAAGCGGTTTTACACTAAATGGTAAGGTGAAAAAAGCACCTAAAGGTTATGATATTGGTGTCTTATCTAAAAAGAATCGCTTGTCTGCAATTAGTAATATAAATGAAAATAGTGGTTTTTCTTTTAAGAATGTATATGCATATAAAAATGATTCTGTAAAAATTGCATTCATTAAACAGAACGAATCTTTAGTAAAACCAAAAGGAGTTTCCTTTAATGAAACTGAAAAAGATCATTCTACAAATTTACCCGCCTTAAATAATACAAAACCTTTTATTGAAGAAAAAGTCGCCTCAGATAAAGAGCAGATTTCAGTAAATTATACTAATTATCCAAATGTAGAATTGTTAGATGAAGTTGTTTTAAAAAATGTTAAAACAAAAGAAAAAGAAACTATTTATGATGTTGAAAGAGATTTGGCTTTAAAACATAATGTAATTGCTTCAGGTTTCTATAAAAATAAAAAGGTTACTAAGCAAATGGAAATTGAATATCAAACAGTATTTGATTACTTTATGAGTTTAGGATTTATAAAACGTATTAATCTCGATACATATCAAATTGTTCTAAGGAATACACCTCAAACGCTAACCTCAACCGGATCAGGAATATTCCCTCCTAGAATCTTTTTAAACGATAATCCACTTATAAGAGATATTACATTAATTATTGAAAGATTACAAGGAATGAGTATGGTTGAAGTTGATGAAATATTAATAAATAGATCCGGTGGAGGAGGTGGAATGGATGGTACAGGAGGTATTATTAAAATTTACCTCAAAAAAGGAGATCATCAATATTTTGGAGAAGATAGTAAAAACTTATATGAAAATTTAATTATAAATACAGGTTTTGACAGAGCCGCAGATTATTATAAACCACAATACAATATATATTCAAAAGAAGCTTTTAACTGGACAGAAATAGATTGGATGAACTCAATTAAAACTAATGAAAAAGGGGAAGCAATTATTAAAATTCCAAATAATGAATTTTCAAACGAGTATCAATTTATTATCAATGGGTTTTCCAATGATGGGTTATTGTTTTACGACAATTATAAATCTGGAAGTAGTGAGTTTTAGCAGTTATTAAATTATTTTATATTGAATTATTTTAAAATTAGCTTTTTAAGTATCTTTGTATTCTAAATTTTTAAAAATGTATCTATTTATCAGCGGAGCTGAAATATTTGTAATATTAGTTATTGTAGTAATGCTTTTTGGTTCAGATAAGTTGCCAGAAATAGCTCGTGGCTTAGGTAAAGGGATGCGTCAAATTAAAGATGCAACAAACGATATAAAGCGAGAGATTAAAAATAGTGCCGAAAAAAACGACATTGATATAGATGTAGCTTCTAGTATTAGAAAGGAAATTAATAAAGTTACTGATAATTTTGAGGATTTATCAAACCCTGTTAAAAAAGCAAAAGATACTATTATTGATGAAATAACAGGACCTATTAAAAGAAATAAGTAGTTTTGGAATTTCTTAATTCACTTTTAGACTACGATAAACAATTATTACTTTTTTTACATGCGCAAGGGTATTCATTTTGGGATGGATTTTGGTTATTTATAACCTATCCGCCACATTGGATTCCATTATTTTTTCTATTATTTTATTTGGGGTATAAAGCTTTTGGGCTTAATAAAGCTATCTATATTGCAATACTTACTGCTTTTAGTGCTCTAACTGCCTTAACAATTGTAAATCTTATTAAAAATTATTTTCAACGGCTAAGACCAATAAATGACGCTTCAATTAATGGAACAATAAGAGTAATAGTTGAATATAACGACTTTAGTTTTGTTTCAGGGCACTCAACTGTTTCGTTTTCAATAGCTTTTCTGTCTTTTTGGATTTTAAAAAAAAATTATCGATTTGCTTTTTTAATTTTTATTTTTCCGCTTTTATTTGCTTATAGTAGAATTTATTTAGCTCTTCATTTTCCAATTGATATTTTATTTGGAATGCTTTTAGGTTATTTAATAGCTTTAATCTTCTATAAATTAACCAAACAATTTGTATTAAAAAATTAATTTTATTTCACTCTACTTATAGTTAAACCATCTCGAATTGGTAGTAGAACTGTTTCAATTCTATTATCTGAATTTAGCAATTTATTATATTCTAAAAGTACTTTAGTATCAATATCCTTTGGATCAACTTCTTCAATAATTTTACCACTCCATAAAACATTATCTGACAAAATAACACCACCTGGAGTCATTTTATCAATAATTAAATTGAAGTAATTTATATAGTTAGATTTATCGGCATCAATAAAAACCAAATCGAACTTTTCATTCATTGTTGGAATAATTTCAATTGCATTACCTATCAACTGTTTTATTTGATTTTTATATTCAGATTTATTGAAATATTTTTTTGCAAAATTCTCTAATTCCTCGTTTTTATCTATAGTAAAAAGTGTTCCTTCATATTGCATTCCTTCTGCCAAACACAATGCTGAATAGCCTGTGTATGTTCCAATTTCTAATATATTTTTTGGATTTATTAATTTGGAAATCATTGCTAAAATTCTTCCTTGAAAATTACCGCTTAACATACGAGGGTTTAATACTTTTTGCCAAGTTTCTCTACTTAATTCTTGCAATAATTTAGGTTCTTTTTGAGAATGCTTAATAGCATAATCATCAATTGCGTCAGGTAAAAAATTCATTCTTTTTGTTTTAAAAGTACAAAAAAACGGAACTCAATTTAAGTTCCGTAATTCATATTATTATTTATTAGTAGTTATATTTTTTCTTTTATTTGCTGTTGCATAACCTTTTTTTCTTCTTCACATAAACAAGGTTTATTATTGCCTTCCGCTTTATTATGTTTTTTGTAACATTTAGTCATTACATTATTTTGTTTACTGTATAAGCCGCAATTTTTACATAAAAAAAGGTGTAAATTCAACTTTATTTTTTCCCAAATAGTAGCTTCGTTATATTGGCTTTTATCGCATATTTCGGTGGCTTGGTCACAGGTTAATTTCATCTTAAACTTATTTAATTTTTAAACCAATTATCTTCCATACATTTCCTTAGTTGAGTTCTGGCTCTATGTATTATAACCCAAAGATTTGACGAAGTTATCTCAAGTTCCTTACATATTTCTTCTGTTTCAAAATGCTGCATAGTCTTCATTCTAAAAACCATTGCATATTTTTCTGGTAAATTATCTATACATTTTTCCAATACAACACTTAATTCATCATTTTCAATACTTTTCTCAAAATCAGTACCCCAAGAATTTGGCACCCGTTCCTCAATCCACTCACCTTCTCTTTCACCATCAGAATAAAAATTCATTTTCACCTCAGCTTTACCTTTTGCTGAGTTTATTTTTCTATAATGATCTATAATTTTTCTTTTTAATATTGAAATTAACCAAGTGCGCTCAGTTGCTTTTCCTTGAAAATTATCTTTAGCTTTCAGCCCTGCAAAAAAAGTATCTTGCACTAAATCTTTAGCCAAGTCATGATTATTAATTCTACTAATTGTATAATTAAACAAATAATCTGCGTGTAAAGTAACCCATTTTTCGGGATTTAAAATTTGCTTTTTGATTAACATTGGCTTTATAACTTGAAGCTAAAATAATTATTTATTAAGTTGAAAACTATGCTTTTTTAATTAATTTGAAAATTGTTGAATCAGTTGAAAAAGTTCATTTCTATCGATCGGTTTTGTTAAATAAGCATCAAAACCTTTGTTTAAAGCATTTTCTTTATCGGATTCCATTGCAAAAGCAGAAAGCGCAATTATGGGTAAATCTGGCTTAGCTTTTTTAATTTTAAGCATTGCTTCATCCCCATTCAATTTTGGCATTTTAATATCCATAAAAACGATATCTATTTCTGGTTTATTTACGGCAATTTCAACTGCTTCAACACCATCTGTAGCCTCTATAATTTTATAATTTGTTGCAGAAAATAACTCATTAATATAAAGCATATTATATTCTTCATCTTCAACTATCAAAAGCGTAATTTGCTTATTGCTCCTATTTTCACCTTTTTCTATTTCTATTTCATTCACATTTTTTGTTTTAGGCTTTGTAACCTGGTCAAAAGGGATTGTAAAAAATACTTTTGTTCCATTGCTATCAGACTCTAACCACATTTCGCCTTCAAATAGTTCAATAAACTTCTTAGAAATAGCCAACCCAAGACCTGTACCTTTATTTTGTTTGTTTAATTCTAAATCTGCCTGTATAAATCGATCAAATATTATGGTATGTAATTTTTTATCTATCCCAATTCCTGTATCTTTTACAAAAAATTCTAAGTAATTATTTTTTTTAAGTTGATAGCCTATTTCAATTGATCCTTTTTCTGTAAACTTTAAAGCATTTGAGATTAAATTTGTAAGTATTTGTTGTAATTTAGTTTTATCTATTTTAATTATGCAATCCGTTTCTGGAAGTCCTTTAGAAATATTTAAAACAAGTCCTTTTTCTTTAATAATTGGAGTATAAAATGCACCGAGGCTATTTAAAAGTTTATTAATATTTACATCAGAATAGTTTAACTGAACAACACCTGCTTCAATTTTAGAAATATCTAAAATATCATTTACAATAGAGAGTAATTGTTTACTGCTGTTTATTACAATTTTAGCATATTCTTTTCGTTCAATTTCAGATAAATTAGCTTCTAAAAATAATTCTGAAAATCCAATAATTCCATTCATTGGTGTCCTTATTTCATGACTCATATTTGCTAAAAAAGCTGACTTTAATCTGTCTGATTCCTGCGCTTTAGCTAATGCTTTTTTTAATTCGTTTTCAGCATTCTTATTTTGAATAGAAACACTAATTTGACTTGCAACAAATTCTAATAATTGTAAATCATTTGAATTGTATGCTTTTTCATCCTTATAACTTTGAACAACAATAGCTCCAAATACCTCATTTTGAATTTTTAATGGTGCTCCGGCCCATATTTTAGATGGTTCCCCAACCATGTCTACAATGCCACTTTTTATTAATTTATTGTGGTATTCCTCATCAACCAATAAAGGGCTTTTTGTCTTAATAACATGACCTGTTAATGATTGTTTTGCTGGAAACTCAATGGTGTCATCTTTTTCATCAACAAAATAAGGTAAACTAATAAGGTCATTGCTGTTATTATATAAAGCAATGTAAAAGTTGGTTGTATCTATAATTTTATGCAATTCATTTTTAATAAAAATACTAAATTCATTAAAATCATTTATAGTTAAAGCAGCCTTCGAAATATTATATAAAACACTTTCTAAAGTTTCTTTTTTAACTCTTTCGGTTATATCTTTTACTACTGCATGAATTGTTGATTTTTTATTATACTCTTCAATTTTTGTTAGCGAAACCTCTGTTGGAAAAATTTGACCATTTTTTTTCTTGTGATACCATCTAAACCTATTACTTCCATTTTCCAATGCAAATTTCATAACCTCTTCGGCCTTGTCAAATGAATTATCCCCATTAGGTTGAATAATAGGTGAGATTTCTGAAGGATGTAACTTTAACAAAGATTCTTTATTTTCATAACCAAATATTCTCAAGGTAGATTCATTGCAGTCAACATATAATCCTTCCTTTAAAATCATAACTGGATCAACAGATTTTTCAAATAAATCGCGATATTTTTTTTCTGATTTTTCCAATTCCTTTTTTGAGTTAACTCTATCCGTAATATCATCAATTAAACATGCAGAGCCTATTCTTTTATTTTCAGAATCTTTAAGTGTTACGCTGTACCAATCGCAAATAATAATTTCTCCGCTTTTTGTAATATTTTCATTAATATTTCTAAAAGTTCTTTCTTCAATAAAAGAGGTTTCTCTAAGTTTTTTCATTTCCTCTCTTAAATGAGGGGGCGTTAACAAATCTTCATTATGCTTACCTACGACTTCTTCTGCTTTATATCCAAAAATTCGTTCAGCTGAACTATTCCATTCTAGAATCTTAAAATCTAAATCCCAAATAATTGATGCCAATGGTGTGTTATCAAATTGATCTTTTAATATTTGGTTACTTTTAAACAATAAATCCTCAGTCTTTTTTTTCTCTGTAATATCTTCAACAATACCGTGTAAATGGGTTATTTTGCCATATTCATTTACAGAGTTGTAAAAACTTGCTTCAACCCATTTATTTTTTCCTTTTTTTGTAATTATTCGAAATGGTTTTGGTTTAAAACTTATTAAAGTCTTATTTTTTGCAATTTTAAATACTATTGCACTAATTATTGGTAAGTCTTCTGGATGAACTAATTCATGTACTTTAATTGTTCCTTTAAGTAATTCTTCATGATTATAACCAAATAATTCTTTTGAATTTTCTGAAGCAAAAACAACTGGAAAATCTATATCATTTTTACACTTAATAGCAACTGAAGTACTTTTATTAATAATATTATAAGCTTCTCTAATTTTGTTTTCAGAAAGCTTTTTATCAGTTATTTCCTGAAAAAAAATTAACATTCCATCTAAAGTTGGAATCATTCTGTTTTCAAACCATCTGTTCCAGGGAGTAAAATAATTTTCAAAGCTTATAGGCTTTTTTGTTTTTAAAGAATTCTGGTATTCGTCATAAAACAAATCTCCCTCCTTTTCTGGAAATTCTTTCCAAATATTTTTTCCTATAAGTTCTTTAACCGGTTTTCCCAATAAATTTGCGGCCTGCTCATTTACATATATATAATTAGATTTTTTATCTAATATTACAAAGCCATCTTTAATACTTGAAAGTGTATTTGATAGTAAATTTTTTGTGGTATTAAGTTTTTGTTCAAAAACAACATTTTCAGTAACATCTTGTGCAATACCAATGATTCTAGAAATTTTATTATTTTCAATTATAACACTTCTTTTTTCATGAATATATTTTAGCTTTCCTTTTTTTGTGAAAATTCTGTATTCAAAATTCTGATTAGGATTTTCTGTTAGGTTTTTTACATTAAAATTACTCACTTTAACTTTATCATCTTTATGAACAAATGATAGATAATACTCTAAACTTATTTTGTTTTCTTGTGGATTTGCTTCAATAATTTTATACGCTTCGTCTGTCCAACTTAATTCCTTTGTTT
>Ga0102811_1000912_pt1 | contig 14092 bp, 7 predicted proteins | sample ColrivemetaGS705_FD_84507 | JGI IMG/M metagenome (GOLD analysis project Ga0102811, IMG submission 84507) | Estuarine microbial communities from the Columbia River estuary - Flood tide ETM metaG S.705 | ecosystem: Environmental > Aquatic > Marine > Intertidal zone > Estuary | place: USA: Columbia... | reverse complement strand
GGTGATCCTTATCCAGATGCTACTCATGAAATATGCCTCGCAGCAGACGCGGTGTTATTTGGTGCCATTGGGGATCCAAAATACGACAATGACCCATCCGCAACAGTAAGGCCAGAACAGGGCTTGTTAAAAATGCGTAAAAAATTAGGGCTCTTTGCCAATGTAAGGCCTACTTTTACCTTCCCTTCTCTCATCGATAAATCTCCACTAAAAAGAGCGCGTATAGAAGGAACGGATTTGGTGTTTCTCAGAGAACTTACTGGTGGGATCTATTTTGGAAAAAGAGGTAGAGAAGACAATGGTAATACGGCTTATGACACTTGTACTTATACCAGACCAGAAGTACAAAGACTGGCGAAAAAAGGCTTTGAATTGGCCATGACTCGGACTAAAAAATTGTGTTGTGTAGACAAGGCGAATGTATTAGAAACTTCCAGGCTTTGGAGGGAAACGGTTCAAGCCATGGAAAAAGATTATCCAGAAGTGACTGTTTCCTATGAATTTGTAGACGCTGTGGCCATGAGATTAGTACAATGGCCTAATACCTATGATGTACTCATTACTGAAAACTTATTTGGAGACATTCTTACAGATGAAGCTTCAGTGATATCTGGATCTATGGGACTCATGCCTTCTGCTTCTGTTGGAACAGAAACTTCTTTATTTGAACCTATTCACGGTTCTTACCCTCAAGCTGCAGGAAAAGATATAGCCAATCCATTGGCTACAGTACTCTCTGCTGCCATGATGTTTGAAGACGCATTTGGGCTAAACGAAGAAGCTGCTTTAATCAGAAAAGTAGTCAATGAATCTCTAGAGGCTGGTTTTGTCACTGAAGACTTAGCAGAAGGCGTGGCCCCTCAAAAGACATCGGCCGTAGGCGATTGGTTGGCCGCTAAAATATTAGAAGCCTAATAAAGAACTATAACACCCATTGATACAATAAAAAAAGCCCCGCTCTATGAGCGGGGCTTTTTAATACCATTTATTAATACAATATTAAACGATAGGTTTCATTGCAGTCATAGATGCCCTTAATCTAGCACCTACTATTTCTACAGGATGATTCCTTAGTGCTGCGTTTATAGTCACCAATTGTGTGTTAGACACCTTATTGTCAGTCCCTCTCCCGTAAGCCGTTCCAATCACATCTGTGTCAATACGCGTCATAAAATCTGCCAATAAAGGCTTACAAGCATGATCAAACAAATAACAACCATATTCCGCTGTATCAGAAATAACCCTATTCATTTCAAATAATTTCTTTCTTGCAATTGTATTGGCAATTAATGGGGTCTCGTGAAGCGACTCATAGTAAGCAGACTCTTCAATAATACCTGAAGCAGTCATGGCCTCAAAAGCCAATTCTACTCCTGCCCTAACCATGGCAACCATTAAAACACCGTGATCGTAAAACGCCTGCTCCGTGATAGTCTCAGAAGAAATAGGTGTTTTTTCAAAAGCAGTTTCTCCTGTAGCAGCCCTCCATTCTAAAAGGTTTTTGTCGTCATTAGCCCAATCCTCCATCATTGTTTTGGAGAAATGACCAGAAATAATGTCGTCCATATGCTTGTTAAACAAAGGCCTCATAATGTCTTTTAATTCCTCAGACAATTCGAAGGCTTTTATTTTTGCAGGATTAGACAAACGGTCCATCATATGAGTAATACCACCGTATTTCAATCCTTCCGTAATGGCTTCCCACCCGTATTGAATTAATTTTGCTGCGTATCCTTTATCCATTCCTTTTTCTACCATTTTGTCAAAACACAAAATAGACCCAGTCTGAAGCAGACCACATAAAATGGTTTGTTCTCCCATTAAATCGGACTTAACCTCAGCAACAAAAGAAGATTCTAACACACCTGCCCTATCCCCACCAGTAGCTACTGCATAGGCTTTGGCTTGAGCTAAACCAACACCTTGAGGGTCATTGTCTGGGTGCACTGCAATAAGTGTAGGTACCCCAAAACCTCTCTTGTACTCTTCTCTCACCTCAGAACCAGGACACTTAGGTGCAACCATAATAACGGTCAAATCTTTACGTACTTGCATTCCTTCTTCTACAATATTGAATCCATGAGAATAAGATAATGTAGCCCCTTGCTTCATGAGTGGCATTACAGCAGTCACCACAGCGGTGTGTTGTTTATCTGGAGTTAGGTTAATGACTACATCTGCATGAGGAATTAACGCCTCATAAGTACCTACCTTGAAATTATTTTCAGTAGCATTTATAAAAGAAGCCCTTTTTTGCGCAATCGCTTCAGCCCTTAAGGTATAAGAAATATCTAAACCAGAATCTCTCATGTTTAAACCTTGGTTTAACCCTTGAGCGCCACAGCCTACAATTACAATTTTCTTTCCTTTTAAGGCTTCCACCCCATCTGAAAATTCAGAAGATTCCATAAACCTACATTTCCCCAATTGGGTCAGTTGTTCTCTTAGAGATAGGGTATTAAAATAATTTGCCATGATAAAAATTTCTTGTTATAATTTATTTAATTGTTTATTAAAAGTCCTTTAACAAGGACGATATCTGCATTTCTGATTTTGACACAGCAATCCTACCAGACCGCACAAATTGCATAATACCAAATGGTTTTAGCTGATCGTAAAGCGTGTCTACCTCTGACCTTCTTCCAGATTTTGAAATTACAAAAAAGTCTCTGGAAACAGTGACAATTTGAGCATTGCTGTCTTTTATAATATTTTGAATCTCTCTTTCGTCAAATAGCAAACTTGAGTTTACTTTAAATAGAGCAGCCTCCTGATAGATAATTTCATCATCTGTATGAGAAAAAACCTTAATCACCTCTATCTGCTTTTCTATTTGCCCCGCAATATTATGCACCCATTTGGGTGTAGTAAACACAACTATTGTGAATTTAGATACATTATCAATCTCTGATTTAGAGACATTTAAGCTTTCTATATTGATGTGTCGCTTTAAGAATATTCCTGATATTCTATTCAATAATCCTACGTTATTCTCTGAGTAAACAGAGATGGTATACCATGCATTCTCCATCTTGTGCTATTTTAGTCTAATCTCTGAAACGGATGCTCCAGTGGGTATCATTGGAAATACGTTATGTTCATTTTCTACACATACCTCTAAAAAGTAAGGTCCCTTATGTGCCATCATTTTTTCTATGGCCCCAGCCAATTGATCTCTTTCACTGACTCTTGCTGCCTCTATATCATAACCTGCAGCAATCTTAACGAAGTCAGGATTACTCATTACAGTAGAAGCATACCTACTTTCGAAAAACAATTCTTGCCATTGTCTAACCATACCGAGATGCTCGTTGTTGAGTACCATGATTTTTACGGCAGTCTTATTTTGGAAAATAGTTCCTAATTCTTGGATGGTCATTTGGTAGCCTCCATCTCCAATAATAGCAACTACTTCTCTGTCTGGAGCACCCATTTTTGCGCCAATGGCAGCAGGAAGTGCAAAGCCCATAGTACCTAAGCCTCCTGAAGTTACATTACTTTTTGTTTGAGAGAAGCCGGCATACCTGCAAGCGACCATCTGGTGTTGTCCTACATCTGTAACTATGATAGCCTTGTTTCCACTCTTTTCATTGAGTATTCTTATGGCCTCTCCCATTGTAAGGCCGGGCTTGGTTGGGTATAAATCGTTTTTAATCACTTGTTCATACTCAATCTCATAGTGCTCATGGAAATTTTTCAACCAATCTTCGTGAGTGTTTTTATTGATTAATGGGAGTATATTTCTTAAACTTACTTTAGCATCTCCTAGTACCGCTACAGTAGTCTTTACATTTTTATCTATCTCTGCTGGGTCAATCTCAAAATGAATCACTTTAGCTTGCTTGGCATAAGTCTCTAAATTTCCTGTCACCCTGTCGTCAAAACGCATCCCAATGGTGATTAATACATCGCACTCATTGGTGAGCATATTTGGACCATAATTTCCATGCATTCCTACCATACCTACATTCAGCGGGTGACTGGTCTCTAATGCAGACAATCCTAGCACAGTCCAAGCGGCTGGTATACCAGATTTTTCTACAAAATCCTTAAATTCCTTTTCACCCTCTGACAATATAACCCCTTGTCCAAAAATGATGAATGGTTTTTTAGCCGTATTAATCAAGGCTGCTGCTTCAGACAAACTTTCTTTGGAGGCCACAGGGGTAGGAATATAACTCCTTACCTTAGTACATTTCTCATAGATAAAATCTAAAGACTCAAATTGCGCATTTTTAGTGATGTCTATGAGTACCGGTCCTGGTCTTCCAGATCGGGCAATATAGAAGGCTTTGGCTAAAATCTCAGGTATTTCGCTCGCTTCAGTGATTTGATAGTTCCACTTAGTCACTGGAGTAGAAATACCTATAATATCCGTTTCTTGAAAGGCATCTGTACCCAATAAATGTCTTCCCACCTGGCCAGTAATACAAACCATTGGCGTAGAATCTATTTGAGCGTCTGCCAATCCAGTGACTAAATTAGTTGCTCCTGGTCCTGAGGTAGCAATGGCCACCCCTACCTTTCCACTCACTCTTGCATAACCCTGAGCTGCATGAGTAGCCCCTTGCTCGTGTCTGGTCAGTATGTGGGTGAGTTTGTCCTGGAATTTGTATAATTCGTCATATACTGGCATAATAGCACCACCAGGGTATCCGTATATAAGATCTACACCTTCTGCCAAGAGACAATGAATAATGGCCTCTGCTCCACTTATATTCATTTGTTTAGATGAATTTGTCGTTGTTGTCATTTGCATAATTAATTAAAAAACGTCTGTTACGCATCCTTTAGATGCAGAAGAAACTATGTTCGCAAATTTATATAAACTACCACTACTGACTTTAAGTTCAGGGGCTACCCATAATGCTTTCCGCTTATTGAGTTCTGCTATATCTATATCTAACGAAATGGTGTTTGAGCTAGCATCTATAGTAATAATGTCTCCATCTTGAACCAATCCAATGGTTCCTCCAACTTGAGCTTCAGGAGACACGTGTCCTACTACAAATCCGTGGGTACCTCCAGAAAAACGTCCATCTGTAATTAAAGCGACCTCTTTGCCAAGACCCGCACCCATAATGGCTGCTGTAGGCTTTAACATTTCTGGCATTCCTGGTCCTCCCTTTGGGCCTTCGTAACGAATGACCACCACATCTCCTTTTTTAACTTCTCCTGCTTTTATACCATCATTGGCTAAAAACTCTCCTTCGTACACTTTAGCAGGCCCTTTGAAATAAACCCCTTCTTTTCCTGTAATTTTAGCTACTGCACCTTCTTCCGCAAGGTTACCGTAAAGAATCCTAATATGTCCAGTTTCTTTTATTGGTGCATTTAGGGGTCTTATGACATCTTGGTCTTTTATAAGATCCGGAACAGATTGGAGGTTTTCTGCAATTGTTTTTCCAGTAACCGTCATACAATCACCGTGAAGCATGTCATTTTGAAGCATAAATTTCATTACCGCAGGTATACCTCCCACACGGTGTAAATCTTCCATAAGATATTGACCACTAGGCTTAAGGTCTGCGAGAAACGGGGTTTCACTAGAAATTCTGGTAAAGTCTTCTAGCGTAAAATCTATATTTGCTGTTTTTGCAATAGCCAAAAAATGCAATACCGCGTTGGTAGAACCTCCTAAAACGATGATTAATCTCACCGCATTTTCTAAAGACTTTTTGGTGATTATATCTAATGGTTTTAAATCCTTTTCTATTAGTAAGCCTAAGGCTTCGCCAGACGCTACACAATCCAATGGTTTCTCATTGCCTGTGGCAGGGTTAGAAGAATTATACGGTAAAGTCATCCCCAAAGCTTCAATAGCACTAGCCATTGTATTTGCAGTATACATTCCACCACAAGCACCAGCTCCAGGGCAGGCATTTTCAATTACTTCCTGATACGCTTTTTCATCTATAGTGCCAGCTACTTTCTCTCCCCATGCTTCAAAAGCTGAGACAACATCTAATTTTTTTCCTCTTGCACAGCCTGAGGCTATGGTTCCTCCATAAACCATTATGGAAGGTCTATTTAATCTTATCATTGCCATTAAAGCACCGGGCATATTTTTATCACAGCCTACTATGGTAGCCAAACCATCATAGTTCATTGCCTGAACTACTGTTTCCATAGAATCTGCAATAATATCCCTAGAAGGCAACGAATAGCGCATTCCAAAGGTCCCCATTGAAATACCATCACTTACCCCAATGGTATTAAAGATAAGTCCAGTAAGATTGGCTTTCTGGACCCCCAACTTTACTTCTTTAGCCAAATCATTCAAATGCATATTGCAAGGATTTCCCTCATATCCTGTACTCCCAATTCCTATCATAGGTTTTTTAAGGTCTTCTTTAGAAAGACCAATAGCGTGAAGCATTGCCTGTGAAGCAGGCTGGGTTGGATCTTGGGTAACGTGTTTACTGTATTTATTTAATTCTTTTGCCATTAGAGCGTCAGATTATAAGATTCTATTTGATATTATTATCAAATTTAACCTATTCTCACTCTCAGAGAAGTGGTCTTACTGTATTGGGCTGTATTCAAGCACTTAAAATGTAATTTAAAATGCTGAATAAGAACTGTTTAAGTGTGTTTTTTTATCATATTCAATAAAGCAAATTAACTGTATTATTTATTTCATGAAAACACCAATACAATTAAGGAGAATTATAAATCATTAAAATAATGCAACTATGTTTTAATACTTAAAAAGAGTGGCCCTCCATTTAAGTCAAGTCATTATTTAATACGTATTCCTGTCCATTGTTCTGTATTGAATGGCTTCCGCTATGTGTACACTTTGAATATCAATTGCGCCCTCTAAATCTGCAATGGTTCTAGCCACTTTAATAATGCGGCTGTATGCCCGGGCAGAAAAGCGCAAACGTTTCATGGCTGCTTTAATAATTAATTGACTTTCATCATTTAAAACACAAAAAGCTTGAATTTCATTAACATCCATTTGTGCATTGTGAAAAACCCCTTCTATGGTTTTAAAACGTTTCAATTGAATATCTCTAGATTTCTGTACCCTTTCCAAGATAACAGCACTCTTCTCAGAAAAAGAAGTGTCAGACAATTTTTCATAAGAAACCGCCTGAACTTCTAATTGAATGTCTATTCTGTCTAAAAGAGGGCCAGATATCTTTGAAACATACCTCTGGGCCTCTTGAGCGTTAGAGTCATACAGTGTGTTTTGTTGAGAAAAATGACCCGATGGACTAGGATTCATGCTAGCCACTAGCATAAAACTGGCTGGATAGCTTATAGTATATTTGGCCCTAGATATTGTTATTTTACGGTCTTCCAAGGGCTGTCTTAAAACCTCTAAAACACCTTTCTTAAATTCTGGAAGTTCGTCCAAAAAAAGCACTCCATTGTGGGCCAAAGAAATTTCACCTGGCTGGGGAAAGCTCCCTCCTCCTACTAAGGCTACGTCTGAAATAGAATGATGTGGGCTTCTAAATGGACGCTGACATAATAATCCATGGGTTTCCAATATTCCTGCTACAGAATGAATTTTTGTGGTTTCCAAGGCCTCTTGAAAATTCATCTCTGGTAAAATAGATGGAAGTCTTTTAGAAATCATCGTTTTTCCTGCCCCAGGAGGTCCAATGAGTAAAATATTGTGTCCTCCTGCTGCAGCTACTTCCATGGCGCGCTTAATCCCTTCCTGCCCTTTAACGTCACTAAAGCAAAGCGAGGGCTTATTTGTTAGGCTAGACAGTGACTTTTGATCTTTTAGACCCTCCCCTTTAATGTTGTGATTAGAGGCCTGAAGGCTAGAAAATGACAACTGATGAGACGCATGGCTAAAAAAGTGAACTACTTCAGTAAGGTGTGACACCCCAATAATTGCTATCCCTACAATTAGCCCTGCTTCTGCCTCATTTTCCTTGGGGATTACAATCCCTTTAAAGCCTTCTTCCAAAGCTTGAATGGCCATTGCCAAAACACCTTTAACAGGTAAAATACTTCCATCTAAGGAAAGCTCTCCCATAATTAAGTAGTCTTTTGAATCAACTCCTTTTAACTGGGAAGAAGCCAATAATATGCCAAAAGCCAGTGTGAGGTCGTAAGCAGCCCCTTCTTTTTTCAAGGCTGCAGGAGCCATATTAATCGTAATCTTCTTACCCGGTATTCTATATCCATTGTTTAAAAGTGCTGCTGCAATCCTATAGTGACTCTCTTTGACTGCATTATCTGGCATTCCAACCAGATGATACCCAATACCAAGGGCTATATGGACCTCTATAGTAATGGTTACAGCGCTAATACCAAATACAGCACTCCCATACAGTTTTGTAAGCATCTTATATTTTTTTTATAAGGTAGCTAAAAGTATCTGTGGGTAAGAAGCAGTTCTATAAAAAGCAAACTGACTGGGATGAATGAATTTTAAGGTGAATTTATCTAGAGGGCTTTAAGACCAATTTTGAAGACTGACTAATGATTTCCTCTCTATTGAGCAGTAGGGTTCTAAAACCACCATTTCTGTAAAGCTGTGCCTGATCTTCATAGTGAGCGCTAAACGGATTTCCTGATTGCCCGGTAGGCAATATTCCAAGTGCATGCTCTATGTCTGAGAAATCAATCACCCTTCTGGTAGAAGGACCTTGATTCGCTTTAAACCCACCTGCCTCTGTATAACTAAAACCAGTATTATTAATTACCTCCTTACCACCACTAATTGGAAAAGGTCCTACATTAAAAAAACTTCTTAAGGCTGCAATTTTACCAATAGGATGTTCGTGTTCTACGGTATGTATTTTTCCCCATTTCCATTGTTTTGGATCAGTTCCAAAACCATCCGTAAGGTCTTTGAAAGCTATTTTGAAGGAAGATTTCAGTAATTCACTTTTAGTTTCTATTTCAGCAGTTTTTTTGTTGTCAAACCAAATACTCTCTGCCTTTTTAGCCATAGGCGCAATAGCCCTTTTAAAAAAATGCGTGGTTTGAATGGCTTTAAATTGGGTTTCTCCAAGCTCATCTAAGAATACCGCCTTTAAAAAATAATATTCCCACTTGTGAAATAAAGCAGCTGCTGTAGTTGTTTCTGGATAATCACCTTCCCAAGATTGCAAATCATTGTAAGCCCATTGTTCGTCTGTAGTCAAAGAAGCAAAAAATGAAGTGTCCTCTTTTAATGCTAGATTAAAATCTGCTATAATGCCAGGGTTTACTGAAGAGGTGTGGTCTAAAATCATCTCTGAAACACTGGATTTATCCCAATCACTTTTTGGATCTAACAATTGAACAATTCTCTTGGCCCTGTTTTCAGGTAAGTAATATCCGGGGTATGTTTTTCCCGAAGGAAATAAGGGGGCATTGTTGGCAGAATACACATAGTTCCATGGTGGATTTTCAGACATAGGATTTTCAGAAAAATCTGTAAACTTTATTTTCTCCTGTGCTGCATTGGTTCCATCTAAAATAAATTTGGAAGACACCCCCTGAGGAAGTTCGTAAAGTGCTGCAGTGGCCCACCAAGCAATATTACCCTCACTATCGCCGTACATCACATTAAGACCTGGCGCATGAATATTAGGTAAAGCTGTTTTGAATGAATTTTTGTCTGCTGCATGCGATATACTATACAGGGCATTTAATACTTTATTAGGCCTCTGTGTATACACCCAAGACATACTCAGGGGCTTGTTTGCAGATAATCCATCTATAACATCATTCATTAAGGGACCGTGAAGGGTAGACTTTACTTGAAAAGATATTGGATTGGCGTCTTTGACTTTAATCTGTTTTTCTTGTAATTGAAAAGGGAGCCACTCCCCTTCATACAAGTAAGCATTGCTGTCTGTAACATGAGATTGGGTCTGATAAAAATCAATGTCGTCGTTCTCAAACATAGTGAGTCCATAGGCCATTTTCCTATTGTGCGCTAAAAGAGGAAATGGAATTCCAGCCAAGTGATACCCATAATTTTCATATTGAGGCGTCTCAATATGAGCTTCAAACCATACTGAGGGTTGTGCAAAACCAATATGGGGATCATTGGCAAAAATGACCGCACCGTTTTTGGTCTTTTCCGCACCTATGACCCAGGCATTACTACCAATAAATTGTGGTGCAGGAACTTTTTCTAAAAGTGCTGCTATTTGATCTTCTACTGCTGTAAAGACTGGTATAGACACAGTGTTTGGATCAAAATCAATTTCCAAATCATTGAGGTAATTGGAGCCAAGTGAATGGTGAATATTAGATAAAAGGGGATCAGTCCTTTGGGCAACAGCAAAACTAAATGACATATAACCAAGGGTATTGTATATGTCTTTTAATTCAAAAAGTGTTTTTTCCATTCCCGTTAAATAAAATTCCACAGGAGTGGCACCATCAGTTACAAACTTATTTACCCCCTCTAAATAAGCCAAGGATAGTTTATATTCTGGACTAGATGTGTCTAGTTGGGCAACGGCCTTTTCGCTAGATGCATCTATGCCTAAGGTGAGAAAAAGACGGTCTGTTTCTATTAAATCTGATCCAAAGAGTTCCGCAAGCCTGCCAGAACCAATTCTTCTGAGTACTTCCATTTGCCAAAGCCTGTCTTGGGCATGAACGTAGCCAAGAGACTTAAAAGCATCTTCTTCAGTTTGTCCGTAAATATGGGGTACACCATAGGCGTCATAGTACACTTGAACTTCTTCTGATAATCCGGCTAAAGATTTGGAGCCTTTATAATTCGGTGCCATTGACTGTACCACAACAACAACAATAATTAAAGATAAAAAAGCAATGAGTACAATAGAAACTAATATTCGTTTGATGTTTTTCATAATGATACTATCTAATCAAAACCTGTTATGGAATTATCTGTTTAGGGCTCCTAAAAGCCATTTTTTATAGGTGGGTATATCTGTGTATTGAATGGCTGGAGCCAATACTTCCAATGATGGTGATAAAAGTACATAATAAGGCTGTGAAGCTGCATTAAAATTAACCGTTTGAAAGGTACCCCATTTCTGACCAATCGTTTCAATAGGCTTTTGCCTGCCGCTTGGATAGGTGAAAACAAATTGATCTGAGTGAGGGAGTTCCTTACGGTCGTCTACATATAGAGAGATTAACACAAATTCTTCATTAATCAAGGTAAAAACCGACGGATCACTCCAAACGTTTTCTTCCATTCTCCTACAATTTACACAAGCCCATCCTGTGAAATCTAATAGAATGGGTTTATTTTCTTCTTGAGCTACGCGCCACCCTGTCTCAAAATCTTTGTAGCAATTTAGTCCTAGAGGACAGTCAGACTCTTGTGCGTAAACACTGTAAAAACTTGGGGGAGGAAAACCGCTTAGCCAAGCAAGGTTTTGCTTTTTAAAAATCCCTAGTAATAAGAAAGACCCAAATACGACACATCCTGCAATCCAAGGAAATCTAGACCAATGAATGGGCTTTTTCACCTTGTCGAATACCCCTAATAAATACGCTGCCAAGCCTATAGATAGCAACAGCCAAATTCCTAAGAAGATTTCACGCTTTAGGATACCCCAATGTCCTACCAAATCTGCATTAGACAGAAACTTAAATGCCAAGCCCAATTCTAAAAATCCTAAGAACACTTTTACGGTAATCATCCAGCCACCAGATTTTGGTAAGCCGCTCAATAGACCTGGAAACAAAGCAAATAAGGCAAAAGGCAAAGCCAATGCCAGTCCAAAACCAAACATGCCCACTGTTAAATTAGTTGCAACATCTCCACCCGCTAAGGTAGTACTACCAAGGAGACCCCCTAAAATAGGACCTGTACATGAAAAAGAGACCAGAGCTAAGGTAAGCGCCATAAAAAAGACCCCAACCACACCACCAATTCTTGAGGCAGAGGCATCTATTTTATTGCTCCATGAGGCAGGTAGATTCAATTCGTAAAAACCAAAAAATGAGCCAGCAAAGAATATAAATATAACAAAGAACAAGAGATTTAGCCAAATATTTGTAGCTATAGTGTTTAGAATCTGAGCATCTAGAGAATTAAACAAATGAAAAGGAAGTGATAGTAAAACATAGATAAGCACTATAAAAAATCCATACCAAAGTGCATTTGTAATTCCTTTTTTCTTGTCATCGGAACTTTTAGTAAAAAAAGATACTGTCAATGGAATCATGGGAAAAACACATGGCGTAAGCAGTGCAATAAACCCGCCGAGCATGCCCAATAAAAATATCTTCCACCAACCATTCACACCACCCGCTGTTTCTTTTGGTACTAATGAACCCAATCGATCTTTGGATTTAAGGTCTAAGAGCAAAGCAGTTGTTTTTTCTTGGTCGCCATTATTTATGACAGCTGCTTGTGAGCTTACCTCTTTACCGGTTTCCAAAGCAACTGTAAAGCGAACCATGTTTGGAATACAAACTTCTTTACAGACTTGATAATCTATCGAAAATGAAATTTCTGAAAGCCCTCTGTCCTTAATTTCTAAACGTTGCTTAAAGATCACACTGTCTTTAAAAAAAAGTTCTGTTACATTAAAAACATCAGAATATTCGCCATATGTCTGGCTTTCTTCGGTAGTCCCTAATAACAAAAAGGAATCATTCTGATTTTCATACTTAAAAATCGCAGGTTGAGAACCACCCTCAGGAGAATACTGAGAATACAAATGCCAATCTTTTTCAATAGTTCCAATTAATGAAATGACGTAAATACTGTCATTTTCTTTAACTATTGATGGTGTCCACTGTACAGGGTCTTCAGAAGCAGACATTGGAAAAGAAAAATCTTGACCAAATACGATCTCTTGGGAGCTGATGAATAAAAAAGCGCAAAGAATTATTTTTTTTATAAAATCTTGAAACATAATGATTTATCTGTATTTAATTTTGAGGCAAACCGTCTATCTGCTCTATACCCAACGACCCAAATAATTTGATCTTTTGCGTCTGTTAACAACCAAATAGAAGCCTTTGAAATTACATTTATTTTTTCATCTCTTAAAAACTTTGACACCTTCTTTTTCCCTTTCATTCCATTGGGGTAGAATAAATCTCCTTCTCTCGGATGTCTTAGTTTTAATGGGTAAGTGATGGTGTCTTCATCTACTAAAATAAATTCATGATGGGCTTTAGATGAAACTTCTTTGGTTTGTGAAATACTCAATTGAATGGGGTTTTTAATACCTAATTCACCTGGATAAATAGACACTGATTCTTCTGCTATACACGACGCTTCACTGGGCGTTAAAAGGGGTGTTAAAATAAGTTTACTTCTATCTTTTAACAACAAATGACTAGAAGACAATAATTTTTTTCCATTTTCACGCTGACACAGATCAAGTACTGCATTGGCGTCATTAAAGCCATAGGGAGAGAATAATCCATACATAACAGCTAAAACATGTGGCGTTGCACACAATTGATCAATAGTGATATGAACTTCAATGCCAATGGTAATAAAAAACTCTTTTTTAAGCTGCTCTAAATACAAGGAAGCCAGTTGTGAGCGCTCTTTCAAATGCGACTGTGTTTGGATCATATTTTCCAAAGCAGTAGGATGCAAATCAGCCATTAGAGGCAATACTTCGTGTCTAATTTTATTTCTGAGATAATCGGTACTGTCATTAGAGCTGTCCTCGCGCCATTGTATATGATTCTCATTGGCAAATGCCAATAGGGCAGCTTTAGCAAAACAAATTAGGGGTCTTCTGATGTAATCTCTTTTCTCAGGAATACCCAACAATCCCTCTATACCTGTCCCCCTAGAAAGATTAATAATCATGGTTTCCAGTGCGTCCTCACGCTGATGTGCTGTGAGTAAATACTGGTAATTATGTGTCTTAATGAGCTTGTCAAACCAATTGTAGCGAAGTGTTCTAGCACCCATTTGAATTGAAACCTTATGTTTTTTTATATAAGCATTGGTGTCAAAACTTGTTTGGAAGACCGGCACACCTAATTCAAGCGCCAAATTGGCTACAAATTGGGCATCGGCCGTGGAAGCGGCCCCACGTAAATTAAAATTACAATGGGCCAAAGCAAAAGTCAAACCACACTGCGAACACAAATGGGCCAGCACTACTGAATCTACCCCACCACTGCAAGCCAGCAAAAATGGACTTGTTGTAAGTTCCTTAAATTG
>Ga0102811_1000901_pt1 | contig 14181 bp, 17 predicted proteins | sample ColrivemetaGS705_FD_84507 | JGI IMG/M metagenome (GOLD analysis project Ga0102811, IMG submission 84507) | Estuarine microbial communities from the Columbia River estuary - Flood tide ETM metaG S.705 | ecosystem: Environmental > Aquatic > Marine > Intertidal zone > Estuary | place: USA: Columbia... | reverse complement strand
GATCTCTTCTGCTTCGTGGCCACGCTCTGCACCGCCTAAATCATCGAGTGCGCTCCAAATGTTTTGGCTTTCTTCAGCTTGGTTAAAAAATGAGTTCTGATCAAAGCCAAGAAGTGTCTGGGTCACTTGTTCATGGTTTATGCTTTGGCCAGGGAAAAAAACTTTTGCCCTTTCCAAAATATTTTTCAGTTCTCTTATATTGCCGGGCCATTCATATGTGCTTAGCGCTTCGAGCCCACCGTCGTCAAAGCCTATGGGCGCTTCGGTAGCACTGGCAGAATGATTGATCTTGAGGAAGTGATTAACTATTTCTGGTATGTCGTCCAATCGCTCTCGAAGGGGTGGCACTTGGATCGGAAAGACATTTAGCCGAAACAGCAGATCTTCGCGGAATTTATTTTGTGTGACTAATACACTCAAGTCTTTGTGGGTGGCGCATACCACACGCACATCCAACTGTATGTCTGTCCGTCCGCCCACTCGCGTCACAATTGAGTTTTCTAATACTCGAAGCAGTTTTGATTGTAATTCAAGGTTCATATCTCCTATCTCATCAAGAAAAAGAGTTCCTTTGTTTGCTTGCTCAAATTTCCCAGGAGTTGTTTTAATTGCTCCAGTGAATGCACCTTTCTCGTATCCAAACAACTCAGCTTCCATCAAGTCACGAGGGATTGCAGCACAATTTACAGCTACAAATTTACCTTTTCTGCGGCTCGCATCGTGCACACTTTCTGCTACGAGCTCTTTGCCAACCCCTGTTTGACCCTGAATTATTACGGCAGAATTTGACGGAGCTACCATCGATATTAGTTTTTTGAGGCGCATCGTCGCCTCTGAACTACCAACTAATTTCGAATACATCACAGTCATTTAGTACACCGTAGATTGGATTAAATCCTTAAAACACGCTTAGCATGATTATGTTGTTATTGGTACCGCCTCAGTTGTTTAACACAAGTTTTATCGTATTCATAAAACACTTTATTCATAAATGCTAATAGCATACGCTTTGAATGGACGAAGTTGTTTGGCATTTTTACAATTAACAGGGGACGTAAATTGAAACGATTTTTCGCAACTATTACATCTTCTAAATTTGTACCGGCGCTGTTTGTAAAGAAGAAAAAACTGCCATTGCTTGATTACGATTTAACAAGGTTTGATGAGCAAGATATAATTTTGGAGAGTGAGGCGCAAATTCAGGAGTTCCTACCTGATATTTTGGGGCAGGCACTGGCGCGTACGTGGGTTGATAAGAGGTTTTTGGATGCGTTTTATGATCAGCCCAAAGAGATATTAGAGAGGGCTGGCGTATTTCTTCCCAAGTCTATTTCGGTAGAGTTCATTAAGAAAGATAAAGAAAGACCAAAGGTAATAGTCTATCAAAAAAATGGATCAAAAAGTACACGACTTTTAGAGTTAAAATTAGTTATGGTGGCGGCGACATGATATACAAAGTTTATGGATTAGCTTTTATTGCAATGATTTTTGGAAGTATTACGTGCGCCCAAACAGAAAATGCTACGTCTGACCCTGATATTTTTGTGAATGCAATCAATGCTTTTGAAAAGAAAGATTTCCAAACAGCAGTTGAACTTTTTACTGTTCTTGCAGAACAGGGAGAGCCCACATCCCAACACAATTTATCTATTTTGTACTCTAAGGGCCTGGGAAGCCCTGTCAGTTATAAAAGGGCCTTATATTGGGCTTGGCGTGCCACATTGGGTGGTAGTGAGCCGGCAATGGATGTAGTTGAAGACGTGCGGGATATAGTAACTGAGGACCTAATTGAAGTTGTATCTAAGCAAATAGTTGATGAGTTGACTGCAAAGGCTATGAAAGGTGACAAGAATGCCCCAGAGAGATTAGGTAAGACCTATTACAATCTGTTTGTTGAGGCTGACCTGCAAATGGCTTACACTTGGCTGCTAATTTCGCAGGCGTTTGGTAATGAAACAGTTAGCGAAATGATATCTGAAATAGAAGATTTAATCGAAATAGAGGATAGAATTACGTATCAGGAAGAGGCAACAGAGATTTTTCTTAAAATACCGAAATAACTATTTTTTTGGCGTTATTTTAGATACAAAGTTTAGCTTATCTAAGTTTGTATTCACGTGTTTATTTATTACGTCTATTTTTGACCCCAACTGGCCTAGAATATCTTGAATTTGTTCGGAATTTTCTGTCGTATCAATGCTAAAGTTTTGGGCTAAGGCGTATTCATCAATGAGCGCATAAAACTCTTCGATTGTTTGAGTCAAAAACGCATCGTTAGCCCGAGACTCAATGTCTGGACTTGATAACAACTCTCTCATTTGTTCCAGTGTATCGAGGAACAAATGGCTATTTGTGGTCATGCTATTAACTTTCGGCTTCTTTAAAGCTTTCAAACATTTTTTCGGTCACGATATCTAGGTCGATGGGGTAACGCCCTTGCTCGACTTTAGTTTTTATTTCGTTAACCAAAGAGCGGTCTATAGGGGGGCCGTCCGCAAGTTTAGCAACCTGGTCCTTAATAGTAAGGTCCTTGCTGTCTAGTTTGTTGACTATTTCCTTTGGCGCCAAGTCAGAGACATGTTTATCGACTGTGATGTCTGCTTTGTTACTATCGCTCAGCTGTACGCTGGCATTTGCAACGCTAACGTTATTGCTTACTGAATTGATCATTTTAAGTACTCCTCTCGAGTCTCTAAACGACAGGGCTTTAATTTATGTTAGTGATCGGAGAAACTTTTTTTTCTGCGGTCACAATTGCCTTAAATTCCTTTAACGACGATGAATTTTTAACTACGACCATGTCACCAATTTTGCCGTCAGTTAGCGCCTCTCCGTAAGTTACAATACTTAAGGAAGCTGTACCAGATATTATCAATACAGTGTCGTTTTTATTCACGGCGTTGTTTGCTAATATATGTTTAGCTTTAATTATTGTATCTCTTGCCATATTCCTTTTTGCCTTATGGCCAACCAGATTATCTGTGGCTAAGTAAGCTCCATGTGAAGCACGAGAGGTAGCCAATTTCATTACCAAATCATCTGGCTGAAGTACTTTGCCCTTTGGGATATTGCGCTTAGTGAATACTATCTCCACCGACTGAGCCGTTTTTTCACTATCGTTTTGTTTAGTTTTCTGAGCGTATTCTTGCGTCCTGAAAGAAATTGACCAGGTCGCAGGGTTCCCGCATGAGGCCTTAATAGTGTTCCAGCTGTTTGGATTTTTTTGTTCGATATAAATATCTTCAGCACATGGGAAGTAAGCTCTCTTGTCTGATATTAAGACCTCGTTAAAAATGTTCCTCTCAGCTAAATAGCTTTGGGCAATTCTTTTAAGATCGGCGCCAAAAATTAATTTTTCTTCCGCAGATAACATTTGGGCGTGTACAAGAATAAACAATATGGCACATAATTTGAAAAATCTTTTCATTGGAAACGCTCCAATAATCTAATATTTAATCCGTCAAATATTTGTCCATCTGTATCTTGTGAAAGTGCGTGCAGAGTAGTTGAATTTGCACCCATCTGTTTCACAGTGAAGTAATATTGTGTGGTGCCTGCCTGAACAGAACTGAAGATATCAGACGCCAACAATCCATCCTGGAACCCGTAATCGATTTCCAGAGTTCTGTTTCTAAGTTTGATTTTGCCGTTGAAATTTTTGCAATCTAAATGTTGCAAGGTTTGAGCTATTGTTTCCAGGGCTAGGTCGCTAACCGTTGCCTGGATGTTATCCAAGTCTTTCCGCTTAGAAATTGAATTATTGCCAAAAACACCACTTTTTTCGATCTCCAACTCAGTTTTTAATTCGACCCAATTTATTATTTGAGTTTTCCTGAGCAACTCAGATTTTGCCGTTACTATTAGATGCTTTTTTCGTTGGATAGGGTTGGCGCTATCTGTGGTGTCGAAATTTAGTGCAAACGTAACCAAGTATTTTGGGGTACTTACGGTTGGACCATTTCCTATTTCATATAGCGAATAGTTTGACGGCGTTTCTGAGTTGCGAGAATTATCATACTTGATGTTGAATTTAACATCAGATGCAATTGAGTCCTCTATTTCCTTCTTTAGTGATAGCTCATCAAATTGCATCCAAAATGGAAGAGTCTTTTTTGTGGAAAAACCTTTCCACTTAAATCCTATGTCGAGGCTAATGGGTTGGCGACAACTATTGAGGGTTGCATTTTTGTTTGATGGTAACAGTAATATTGCAAGGCGTGCAGATAATTTATTGCCGTGATCTTTGGTTGAAAGGACCCTGTACCCAGCAATTTGCATATTCGATTGTGCCGAAATTTGATCAAACAATACTTTGCCATTTTCTACCAGAGAAAAGCTATCTAATGATTGAGCGCCTGACTGCAAAGCTGATTTTAATGCATTCGAAATAGCCCTAGCTTGGTAAACGCTATTTGGTAAAGATGCAGTTTTAAAGGCAGTGCCTTCTGCCTCGACAATGAGCCTGTCTGCATTCACTGTGCCTGAAAGCGCCAGAAAGCTCAAAAGAGAAAGTGTCCATAATTTAAACATTAGGTGACCATGCTAATCACTACAGCAAGCCTTGCTTGTATAATTTAATAAGCCGATCAACGTGTGTTTGGCTGACAGTCAGCTCCACGATATAAGTATCTGGACCGGTAGGTTCAATTTTTACTGTTTCTGCACCCATGATAGTTCCTCGAACTGCTGAACTCAAAACGTCCGAAGTTAGCATTGCTTCCGCAACGGTTGTTTGACCATCTAATTGCACACCATGGATTTGTTCTGCCAGTACTCTGTAGGCATCAAGTTTAGCCGCTCGGATAGCCATTAGCCTACGTTGGTTAAGGTTCTTCGATGGTTGAACAGATATTGAGGAGAAGCCAACAGCTTTTATTGATGGAACGTAATAATCTGGTGCACTTGCAAGCAAACGTTCCGCAATAATTGACTGAGTATTTTGAAGACCGCTCTGTTTAGACTTTAAGGTCGGTCTAGCGTGTTCAGCCGCACCGGTGGCGATTAGGTTGTTGCCAACTGGCGAGCTGCAAGCCGATACGAATGTGATAATGGCTAAAAAACCTATTATCATTGGGGCAGTTAATAGACGCATAATGTATGCCTTTCAGATACGGTCGTTGCACTGTGGCAGCAATAATTGTGCCAAAATGTTATTTGAAAAAGTTAGCTTGAAATTTGTCTATCTGGAGCCTGACATAGAAACGTTGGCCCAAGTTTGGCACGGTTTATGCTCTAAAATACCCTAGATACTTTTAATGATCTCAAAGTGATAATTAAAAGTTATAAATCATATGGTTAACATGTCATTAAATTGACGCAAGTGAGGAAATTTAAATGCAGCAGAGCCAGGCAATAGGTTTTTCAATGGGTGACATAAAAAAAATGTCAGGCTCGTTGTTGCCCGTTGGTATCCTTGCTTTGGTGGGGATGTTGGTATTGCCACTGCCAGTTGTCTTACTAGACATCTTTTTCGTGTTTAACATCACAATATCGCTATTAATTCTAATGGTAGCGCTGCACACGCATCGCCCACTCGATTTTTCGTCCTTTCCAAACCTACTACTTTTAGCGACAGTTTTGAGGTTGGGCCTAAATGTGGCTTCGACCAGGATAGTTTTGTCAGAGGGCCATAATGGGGCTGATGCGGCTGGTAAAGTCATTCAGGCTTTCGGAGAATTCATCGTGGCAGGAAATTATGCCGTCGGCCTGTTTGTATTTGCTATTTTGGTTATCATTAACCTGGTTGTGATTACAAAAGGTGCCGGCAGGGTCTCCGAGGTTTCGGCAAGATTTACACTTGACGCAATGCCGGGCAAGCAAATGGCGATCGATGCTGATCTCAATGCTGGAGTGTTGACCCCAGATGAAGCAACGGATCGACGGGCAGACGTCTCTAAAGAAGCGGATTTCTATGGTTCAATGGACGGTGCTTCAAAGTTCGTTAAGGGGGATGCAATTGCTGGCATTCTTATTTTAGCAATCAACGTCATTGGCGGTTTGATAATTGGGATCGCTCAACATGATTTAAGTATCGCTCAAGCAGCAGAATTCTATATTTTACTTTCCATCGGTGATGGGCTCGTAGCACAGATCCCGTCACTTTTGCTTTCAATTGCAACAGCTATCATAGTTACGCGTGTATCGTCTTCAGAAAACATGTCTGAGCATATAACCCGACAAGTAAATCTTTCTGCAGCTTGGCTGCCAACTTCTTTGGTAATGCTGGCACTGGGTCTAGTGCCCGGTATGCCAAACCTACTTTTTATTGGCTTTGCGGTAATAACTGGTTTTCTTGCTTGGAACTCGCGGAGGACGGAAGTTTCGACAATGTTTAATGATGCTATCACGACAGAAACTGAAGAGACAGAAGAAGAGGTGGATTTTGGGTTAGTAGATGTGAAAGATGCGTCGAAGATCTCCGTTAACATTGGTTATGCTCTCGTACCGCTAGTGGACGAAGGTAAAGTAGACAATCTAGTCCCAAAGGTTACACGCTTGAGAAAAGAAATTTCTAAGGCACTAGGTTTTATCATTCCAGGAGTACGAATTCGCGATGACTTGAATTTAGAAGCGTCTCAGTACCAAATAAAAATTGGTCAAAAAATTGTAGCTGATGATATTGTTTATTCTGATAAAAAATTAGCTATAGCTGGAGATAACACTAAATTAGAGCTCTCTGGCCTGAAGGTAAAGGAGCCAGCTTTTGGAGTTGATGCATATTGGATTGATAAAGAGCTTCAGGCTGACGCTGAGGCGAAAGGTTATGTGATCGTTGAGCCTGATGATGTTTTAACAACGCACCTGAGCCAAATCATTAATGCTTATGCATCTGACTTGTTGGGTCAGGAGGAAGTTCAAGAATTGCTAGATAATTTGCAACTTTCATATCCTAATTTAGTCGACACTGTAGTTCCAAAAGTTATGCCCCTTAATCAGGTTACGGCAGTCATGAAGTGCATACTTGAAGAGGGGGTTCCAATATCTGATTTGAGGCTGATCCTTGAAAGCATAAGTTCTATGAATGTCCAGAAAATGGATAGCGATGATGTCGCTGAACGCATTCGACCCAAGTTGGTGCCTCTATTAATTCAAAAATTGATAAAATTTAAGGATACTGTTCCTTTAATTACATTTTCTCCTGAACTGGAGCAAATGATTTTGACCACTGTTAGGCAAAACCCTGATGAGAAAATGCTTCTGATTGAAGGAACTCTTGCTAAAAAAATACTTTCGAACCTTAATGAGGCCTCTGAAGAGTTTAACAAGGAGGGAAAGCCAGTGTTTCTTATTGTTGCGCCGCAAATCAGAAAACACGTTGCAAAGTTTGTGAGATCGCAGCTTCCCTCAGTCAATGTTTTAAGCTTTTTGGAGCTTCCAGAAGATCGAAGTGTTGAAATAGCGTTCACAGTCGGAGGTTTCGATGCAATTGAATAAGCTAATGATTATGAAATTGGAGTTTGTTACATGCCAGAACTGAAATTTAAAGCTGTGGATACTTCACTTGCAATGGAAGAAGTGCAGAGGAAGCTTGGTCCAGATGCTCTCATTTTGTCTACGGAGCGCCGTGATGGGATGATCGAAATAGTGGCTACCAATGAGCCTGAACAAGTAGAGGCTGCTAATTTAAAAGCAAAAGAAAAACTTAAAGTACGGCGTGAAAGTGGGCTGATAGAAAAGTCAAAATCTAATAATAGTTTCCATAAATTTCCGGAAATTATTGAAGCTGAAAAAGCTAAATACGACGATAATCTAGACATCCAGCACACGGATTTTTCTGAAGGTCAAGATCAAGACCGTTTGGCCTTGGCTTCTAAAGCGTTTGGAAAATCGGATCTCATACCGGCAATTAGCAGAATAACAAACGAACTCCAGTTGTTAATTGATGGAGCGATGTCTCTAACTGCTGTAGAGGATCACTCTCCATCCGTTAATCTAAGGATGAAAATGCTCGGTTTTAGTAATAAGACCGTTAACAATTTATTGAAATCTACTGAATCTGATGCTGATCTAGATAATGCAATAAAACAATTCACTAGAAATATTGTACGAGGCAAGAGCAAGGATTTTGATACCAGTCAAATTGTGTTAGTTTGCGGTGACGAGCGATCTGGTAAAACTGTACTATCTAAAAAATTGTCTAAGTTTCTGCCAACTAATGTGGACGGCCAAATTAATAGGGTCATCTCAGATAGCCTTTCGGGCAACTTGAGTTCATTATTTCAATCTAACGCAGATGCAAACATCACTTCATTGTTTAGAAAAAGACAAGATACAAATTTAAATGATGGTAGATTAATAGTGGACTATGAGGGTCCTATGGATGTTTTGAATTCGGTCTTGATGAAGTTAAACAATATAGAACAAAAGCCGACGGTCAGCGTCATTTATGCCCTTGAAGTGGGTAAGAGTTATAATGCCATACAAAAATTGCTAGAAATTTCACAAATACCCAATTTAAGTATTGCACTCACAAAGATGGATTTACTTGAGGTTTCAGTTGCTGAGTTGTCTGCAATATTTGATTTAGGCTTAAAAATTCAATTTTTCTCAGGATTAAAGGTTTTAGAAGATGGGCTCGATTTTGCAAAAATTTCTGTAGTGCAGGATTTTCTATTAAATGTGGCCAAACAGGAAGGTCTTTAATTCAATGGTTAAATCATTAGCCTTTGTGAGTGGAAAGGGAGGAGTCGGAAAGACATCTCTGGCGGTAAATTCGGCAATAAATTTGGCCTTAATGGGTTTTAAAGTGGCTATTTTAGATACTGATTTTGGGTTATCTAACGCCAATATCATGATGGGTGTAAAAACGGAAAATACTATTTCTGAATTCTTATCAGGCAGCTGTATGTTTGAAGATGTAATATACAACTCACATGGTGGCGTTAAACTCATACCAGGAGGCTCAGGAACGCTTGATACCTTAAACCTAGATACACAGCAGCGTTGGAAGATAATTCGATCACTCGATGTATTGGAAAATCAACTTGATTATTTAATTGTGGATACACCTGCGGGTGCATCAGACTCTAGTGTTGATTTTGCCTCAGCAGTAGACAACGTGGTGATAACTTTAGTGGGTGAACCTACTAGCTTTATGGACGCCTATGCGTTTCTCAAAGCTTTGCATATCGAGAAAGGTGTCAATAACTTTTCGATAATTGTTAATATGGCAAAAAATGATACCTCCGCATATAAAGATTTTAAAAGTTTTGAAAAAATAGTTCTTAAGTTTTTTCCGGTGCAATTGACTTTCATTGGTTGGATGCCGGGGTCCAACGATGTTGTCCAGTCCATTATAGCTCGGAAGCCATTTATACTCGATAAAAATTCAAAAAAACATGTTGGAAAATGTTTGGACGTCATTACTGGTAACCTTCAAAAAATACCGTTAGCAAAAAAGCCTGGCATTCATTTTTTTAGTGTAGAATCCGGGTAATTAAAATGGTGAACCCATATAACATAAAATTACCGGTCGATCGTTTGATTGAAAAAAATACTGGTCTAGTGAAAAAGTATGCATACTTTTATGCGGGTCGAGTTCAAAAGGCTGCCGAAGTAGAGGACCTTTTGCAGGTGGGAATGATAGGTTTAATAGAGGCTGCTCATAATTATGAGAATAGAGAGGGCTCAGCTTTTGAATCTTATGCGCGGATGCGAATAAAAGGCTCGATAGTAGATTATCTGCGCAAGATATCTAACCTTTGCCGGACTACAGTTAAGCAAAAACAGAACACGGATAAAGCAAAACGGTTGCTGGAATTAAAGCTTGGCCGGCTGCCTTATGCCGAAGAAGTGGCAGAAGAGCTAAAAATTACACCTGCAGAGTTGTCACGTTGGGAACATAATTTTGCAGCAAACCAAAATCAGAGCATTGACGAGGTAACGGAATTATACGGCGATTTTATCTTTTCTGCGGAGCCAAATGTTGAAGATAAAATATTTAACGGGGAACTTAAGCAATATTTACGACAAGCGATCAGTCACTTAAATCAACAGCAAATTTTAGTGATAGAGCTCTACTATGTGAAAGAGTTAAACGTTTATGAAATTGCAGAAATACTTTCTGTTAGTACGGGTCGTGTTTCGCAGATAAAATCTGCGGCAATAGCAGTACTGCGTGAAAAAATTGAACTGGAACTGGTGTAATGGCTGTTCTTCCGCTTGTCCCAATTTTTGAGGAGTTACGATTAACGGTCACAAGCGCAGAAATAGTTTTATTAAGTTTGAAGCATGACACGGAAATAACATTTTCATGTGAAATTTCCTCATTACCCACACATAACTGTAATATGATTTTTAGGAAATCAGAACTAACCAACGTTGTGAGTGGTCAAATATATTTCCGCTCCAATCGACCTTTGGTAACGGCTGAAATGCTTTTGAATGTTGAGAATTTTAGAAAATTAGAGGAGATATGTAGTAACGGTGAACCTGTTAGGCCGCTAACTCTATATTTAAAAATTGCAAAAAGTAGAGAAATTAAGAATGGGGAGGTAATCATAAAAAATATTGATTTCACTCTAGATATCATTGATCTGTCGTGGCGACGGCCATTGTTTTAGTTACATTTTGAAGCTTTTTAAAGAACACTTGTAGACTAATTTTTCACCATTACGCGTTTCGATTGCAGTTAACTTGCTTAAATTAAGTTTATATTTTGAGAATTGTTGCTCAAAATATAATTTATCGTCCTGTAAATTTGTTATGGCGAAGGAAGTTTCTACTTCATCATTCTTTTGAAAATTAACCACCATATCGGTTTTCAATTCTGTATAAGTAAGCTTGAAGCTTTTCTCCCCATTTGTGCAACTGATCAGATTACTTTCAAATCGCGTATTTTGCGTCATAAAAAACAATACGATCACAAGGCCTAAAAGGACCGAGGCTATTAAAATGATGTCTTTACGTATCATTCAAGATACTTTGCTTTTTTATCCAGGACCAATTTTTCAGCATCATCTTTTTTCACCGAAACCACCATGTCTTTTATTAATTTAACACCATTTAAAGTTGTTGTTTTGGTTACTGTCACCTGCACATCACCATCACCATCACCATCACCATCACCATCACCATCATCATCGTCATCGTCGAACAGCCCACTGAGGCCGCTGGTGCTGGTGTCATCATCGTCAGTGTCTGAAAAGATATTCGTATTTTCTAATTCATTGAGCGCGTAAACGAATGGTTCATGCATCATTGCATAAACTTTATTTCTAATAATCCAGCTTTTGGCAGATAGTAATGCCAGACGAGTGGCATTATTTTTTTCGCTCAGCAAAGAATTTTTAACCTCATCGAGAGCTTGATCAAAGGAGTAGTCTCCAAATTCAATTAAAATTGCGTTTCTTGCCTGTAACATTTCTAAAGAGAGTGATTTGTCGTTTTCTGCAGTCATCGTAGATCTCCGCCAATTAGTTGGCACACTCCTTGCAACATTCACACCAAATGTAACATTGCAAGTGATGATAGTAAAATGAAGTCGATAGCAAATCATGTACAGACCCATGCGGATGCCCTGAACCTGCGCGCTAAGCGAAATGAAATTTTGGCATCCAATATTGTAAATTCTGCGACCCCCAATTTCAAAGCGCGAGACATCGATTTCAATCAAGCGATGCAGGCTCGAATGGATGTTGGCCCTGTTAATGTCTCCAATGAGCGCCATTTTAAATTTTACAGTGGTACCGGAGATGAGGGGGCTCAATTTCGACAGTCGGTAAACCCATCAATGGACGGAAACACTGTAGAGCTGCATGTTGAACAAATGCAGTTTTCTGAAAATGTGATGCGATATCAGACTTCTTTAGAGTTTCTAAATAGAAAATTCAGTGGCTTAATGTCAGCCATTAAAGGTGAATAGATTGTCCGATATTAAGAATATTTTTGACATTGCCAGTAGAGGCATGTCCGCCCAAATGACACGGCTTAATACGGTCGCGAGCAACCTGGCTAATGCGCGAACTGTAGCTTCGTCGGATGCGGAAGCCTACAAGGCCGTAAAGGCGGTGTTCAAAACAGTCTATGCAGATGACATCCAAAAAACGGGTGTGGCCTCCGTGGACGTAGATGAAATCATTACCGTCGATCGACCTGCTGAAAAATCATATCAACCAGGGCATCCAAAGGCCGACAAAGATGGGTTCATATACACTGCAGCAGTGAATGTAGATGAGGAATTAGTAGAGATGCTAGAGGCGTCTCGTCAGTACGAAAATAACGTAGAAATGGTCACCACTTTGCGTGGCTTAATGATGCGAACTATTAGCATGGGTAAGTGAGGTTAGAAACATTATGTCGTCAATTGATCCGTCTGCAGCTCAAACTGCACTCTTTGAAAAATTGGGAATTTCAAAAAACACAGAAGCTAAACAAGGTGGCTCTGATACCTTAGGGCAGTCGGATTTTTTAAAGCTGATGACCACTCAGTTGCAAAATCAGGATCCGTTTGCGCCAATGGATAACGGAGATTTTATTGCTCAAATGGCACAATTTTCTACCGTTACTGGTATCAGCGAAGTTAATGCGTCGTTGGGAAAGCTAGTAGAAAAATTTGATCAAGGACGCATTGCAACCGCCGCAAATCTATTAGGGCATTCTGTTCTCGTTCCGGGCAATGTATCTAGGCCGGATGATAACGGAGAGTTGCATGGAGTATTAGACTTACCTCAGGCAACGAGCATGGCAAAAGTAGTAATAAGTGATGCGGACACTGGAGAAGAGCTCAATGTGATGGACTTAGGTCCACAGGCTGCTGGTCTAGTTGGGTTTTCGTGGAGCAATATTCCCGAAGACGTTCGAAATTCCAATCGCCGCATACAAATCAATGCCACTATTAATTTTGGAGATGGCCCACAGGAACTAAACCCATCTGTATATGCGCGCGTATTGTCTGCCTCTATTGGGTCTGGAGACGCTGAAAGTGTTCTTATCGATGTACAGGATTTTGGTGAGATGGACGTTAGCACGGCCGTCAACTTTAGATAACCTTTCAGCCGTGTAGTAGCTTTCTCCAAAAATAACAAAGTAGTTAAATTTGGCACATATATTGCATCTAATAACCAACAACAATTGAACTAAGTTTCTGCAAGGAGTGACTTGATGTCGTTTTATACCGCACTTACCGGCCTCAAAGGCGCACAGACTGATATTTCCACAACGTCTAATAATATCGCAAACGTTGGCTCGAATGGCTTCAAGAAGAGCCGAGCTGAATTTGGGGATATTTATGGGTCTACTCCACTACAGGCTAAATCGGTTGGTGTTGGTACGATGACAAAGTCGATCACCCAACAGTTTTCGCAGGGCAACTTGGCGACTTCTTCTAATACGCTGGACATGGCAATTTCTGGGCAGGGATTTTTTGCTCTGCAGGCGGGTGGAAATGCATCGCAGACCGTCTACACGCGAAATGGTGCTTTTAATGTCGATGATAGTGGTTACATTGTCGATAGTAATGGGCAATTTCTTTTGGGCTATCCTGTGGATAATGATGGCTCTGTTTCTGATAAAACCTTGCAAGGTGCCAATAAACTTAAACTTGATGCTTCCTACGGCGATCCAAAAGAAACTACTAGCATTGAAATGGGCGTCAATTTATCCTCTGACAGTCCAGTTATTGCTGCAGACACTATTTTCGATCCCGATGACGCAGACACCTATTCAGCCACCTCCGCAGTGACCATATTTGATAACGCTGGAAACCCTCAGTCGGCGACGGTTTTCTACATCAAGACACAAGACCCAACTGTAGACGATCCTACTTTTAAATATGATACAAAACTGTTCGTGGATGGCTTGCCTATAACCCCGACATTAACGCGTGCAGTAAATCCACAGGAAAGTGCTCTTTTTATAGATAAATTTGGTAACCAGACGACTGTTCCTCAAGATCCAGCTTATATTCTGGAGGGTAAGGGTTTTCCCCTCTATAAATTAGATGATTTAGGTCCTGCGATTGAATCAACCCCGGCAAATTTGAAGGGGTTAGGAATTGAGACGTTTTTGGGGCAAGGTAAGACTGTTACAATTACTACTGACCCGTTGAAATTTAAATCAACAATGGAGTATCAAGCTCTCCAAGGCGAGGAAAATCCGGTTCCAGGTACGTTTTGGGGCAAAGATTTTCTACTGGTCGATGTGGACAATAGTGGACCGGTTTCTATTGATGTACCTCCAGGT
>Ga0102811_1000900_pt1 | contig 14181 bp, 10 predicted proteins | sample ColrivemetaGS705_FD_84507 | JGI IMG/M metagenome (GOLD analysis project Ga0102811, IMG submission 84507) | Estuarine microbial communities from the Columbia River estuary - Flood tide ETM metaG S.705 | ecosystem: Environmental > Aquatic > Marine > Intertidal zone > Estuary | place: USA: Columbia... | reverse complement strand
TATCTAAAAACTTACGAGTTATTTTTTGAAAATAAATGCTACTAAACACTCATTTTAATTTTTAGATAGCCCAATCATAAGGGGTGTATTACTCCTTATTGATGCGTAACGGAAAAGTGAAAATTCTGTTTTCCTCACCTGGTGTTTGAATCATTTTATGATTCATATATTTTGAAACATAATTCAATACTTCTTTATCTGTTGAATCTATTTTTAAAAGAACAATACTTCCTTCTGAGCTAAATGTAAACGAGATATTAACAATAGTGTCCTCATCTAAATTAAATTCAGGTGCTTGAAATAAATCTGCCACTTGTGTTCTAATTTGTTTGGCTGGTATATCCGGTACAATTTCAGTTGCAAATAAACTTGATGTTGCAATTAGTAAAGCGATCGATAATACTTTTAAGTTTTTCATAATAAATCAATTTTTAAATTATTTTTTTGTTTTTAAATTGGATGTACTTTTTTATAGCTATAAATAATATTTTTATTAAGGTAAATTTACATTTAGAATTGAGCGAACGCAACTACATAAATATGTAGTTTTAAATTAAATAGTGTTGAATCGAAACTTTTACTATTATAGTTTATTTAAAAAATACTATCTTTCATTTGAAGTTTAAAATTTATAACATGTTATTCAATAGAAATATCAATTTGATACTTTTAATCTTGTTGTGTGTTTTAGGAAATTTAACTGCGCAAGAATATAGTACAATTGAAAATGTTACTTCAAATACAAATTTACAAAATCATACGATTACAAGCATTGATCAAGACTCAAATGGGTTTTTATGGTTTGGTACAAATTTAGGTTTGTATAGATATGATGGTTATCATTTTACTGCCTTCAATATAAATTCAACACCTTCTTTGCTAGATAACAATGTAAGAACAATTTTAATTAATGGAAATGAATTATGGGTGGGGTCAAAAGGTGGTATTGATATTATAAACATTGAAAGCAAAGAGCATATTAGTTTTAAAAATAATTATTATAACCAAAGTAGTATTGCTTCAAATTATGTAACTAAAATATTTAAAGACAAAAGCAACCATATTTGGGTTGCTTATAACACAAATAAGTTAAGTAAATATTTAGGAAATGGAAAATTTCAAAACTTTACACTTAAAAATTTTAGTGATCATTGTTCCATAACTGATATTATTGAATTGGCTGAAGGAAAATTAATACTTAAGGTAATTGATGGAAAACCATTGTTAAAAGAAATAATATTAACACAACAAATAGGTAATGAATTTGTACAAAAAAACATTACGAATAATAAAGAAATTATTCAATTAGCTTATAAAATTGAAAATGTTGCATATCTAGTGATTGAAGATGAAGTTTACTACTTTGATAAAGTAATTAAAAGGTTTAAAAAATCCAATTATACAATTGATACACTGAATTATGATTATTATGGATTGTCATATGCTGACAGTACAAACAATGTATTTTTTGGCACAAGTAAAGGCAGTTTTAAACGTGTAACAATTAATGACAATATTACAATTAAAGAAACGTATATAGGCAATTCAGAATTGCGTATAAGTTCTTTTTTTGTTGATCAAACAAACTTGCTTTGGATTGGAACAACCAACGGATTGTATAAGCTAAAAGAGCAACATTTTTTATTTAACCGTTATTTGTATAATAGCAAAAAGCCTATTAAAATGAGGTCTATTATTCAAGACCATAAAGGTGATATTTATGCTGTTGGTTTAGATGGTTTATTTAAATACAATGAAGCTAAAAAACAATTTATTCAAAAAGAATGGATTGATTATGTTGATTCAGCACCGTATGCACTTATTGAATATGATTCGAATAATTTATTGGTTGGAACACAAGGGAATGGATTGGCAATTTACAATAAAACTTCAAATGTGTACAAGCCTTTTGAAACCATAAACAATTCACTACCTCCAAACAGTCATATTTTAAAATTATTGAAAGATGAAAACAAAACCTTGTGGATTGGAACATCAGATGGTTTGGCATATTTCAGTGAAAATAAATTTTATAAAGTGGAAGACTCCAATTTGAATTATCTAAAAAACGATTTAATATTTGATATAAAACAGCTTAAGAAAAATGAATTTTGGATAGCTTCTAGCACAGGTTTGTATCATTTAAAAGTTAATTATCTTGAAATTCCTCTAAAAGTTGACATTGTTAAAATGCCCAATATTCCTTATGAAATTAGAAGTATATTAAAAAGTGACGAAATTTTGTGGCTAGCTACACAAAGAAATGGATTGTTGAAATACAATTTAAACACAAAAAAAGCAACCTTCTTTGATGAATCTAAAGGGCTAACAAATAACACCACATATTCAATACTTCAAGGTGTTAATAATGAATTGTGGATTGGGACTCTAAATGGTTTGTCTAGATTTGACACCATTACCAAACAGTTTATTAACTTTTTTGATTATGACGGTTTGGCGGGGAATGAATTCAATTCATCTTCCCATTTAAAAGCTGCTAATGGCGAATTGTTTTTTGGTGGTCAAAATGGAATTTCAGGTTTCACACCTTCAAATATCAAAATAAAGGAGACAAAATCCAACGTAAATATTACCAATATTAATTGGTATGATTCCAAAAAAGACTCAGCCTATCATTTAGATTTTTTCAACGACAAAATTGAACATATAGAACTACCTCATAGCAATGCTTTTGTGAATTTTGAATTTTCTTTAAGTGATTATTTTAAACCTGAAAACAACACATTTAAGTATCGTTTTGTGGGCCTACATAATGATTGGAGAACCTTGAGCAAGACCAATGTTTTATCTTTTTCAAATCTTCCACCTGGAGAATATACGCTAGAGGTAATGGCATCAACCAATTATGGAATGTGGAATGAACAAACCATAACATTGCCTGTTAAAGTAAATCAAATATTTTATAAACGGTGGTGGTTTTTGACTTCTTTAGGTCTTTTAATGCTCTTATTTATGTATTCAATGAGAAGATATGAGTTGTACCATATAAAAAAATTAGAAAAACTTAGATTGAGAATTTCTAGAGATTTACACGATGATTTGGGTAGTGCTTTAACGGGTATTGCTATAAGATCGGAACTTATTATGGATAAAAAAGACAGTAAAGATATAAATGAATTTTTGAATGAAATAGCCATCCAAAGCAGAGGTGCGGTCGACACGCTAAGTGATATTGTTTGGGCCATTGATTCAAGAAATAATAGCCTTGAAAATCTGGCTGATCGAATGCATAATGTCTTATTTTTATTATTACCACCACTTGAAATCACTTTTCAATTTAGCACAGTTCAAGAAAATAAACAGCTGTTTTTAAATCAAGATCACAGACAACATATATTTTTAATTTATAAAGAAGCCATTACAAATATTATCAAGCATTCTAACGCAACACACGTTATTGTTAGCATAACAAAAGATAAATACAATTTAAAATTAACAATTAAAGACAATGGTACCTTTACAAAAAAATCTAAAATAACGCTAAATGGCAATGGCATTAGAAACATGAAATTAAGAGCTGAAAAAATTAAAGGAGATTTACAGATTTTCTATGATAATGGCTATACAATTGAATTATTGTTTGATTTCCTGTATTAATTAACCACATTAACATGTAGTAATAGTTATGTTTATTTAATTTATATTTATATATTGGATAGCATTGAAATTAATGAAATGATGAAAACTTTAAATATTGCAATAGTCGAAGACAACAAGGTAATTAGAGAAGGAATTGAGCTGTATTTTAATAGCGACCCTGAATTTACTTGTAAAATTGCAGTAGATTCTGTTGAAGCTTTCTTAAAATGCATTGGTGGTAACCTAAAATTAGATGTGCTTTTATTGGATATTAATTTACCCGGAATGTCTGGAATTGAAGGAATTCATCATATAAAACATCAATTTCCAGATTTATCTATTATAATGTTAACCATCTACAAAGATGAAAAACATGTATTTGATGCTTTAAAAGCGGGTTCTGATGGCTATTTACTAAAAAACACCCCTTTAAAATCTATTAAAAAAGGGATTCAGCAAATTGTAGAAGAAGGCGCTCCAATATCACCTGTTATTGCCAAAAAAGTAATCAATTACTTTAATCCACAGAAGCAGCATAAAATTGATGGTTTTGAAGACTTATCATCACGTGAAATAGAAGTATTACAGGCTTTATCTGATGGGCTGCCTTTTAAAAACATTGCAGATAAATTGTTTATCACCATAGATACAGTGCGTTATCATACTAAAAATATTTATAAAAAATTACATGTGAACAGTAAATTGGGTGCTGTAAAAAAATATTTAAGCAGGTAATTGGTTTTAATTTAGTGACATTGCCTTTTTAATAATGGTTTCCTTCAAAGTTAAAAGCCATTATAAATGCTGGTTTTCCTTTCAAAACTAACGCATCTAAAACAATTTTTTAGCTATCGCTAAAAAAGAGACTATCTTTGCCGAAATTAATTTTATGTCAAAACAGTTTTCCGAATTAGGAATAATAGCACCGCTTCAAAAAAGTTTAGCCGATTTAAAGATTTCTAAACCCACCGAAATTCAAGAAAAAACAATTCCTATTTTATTACATCAGCAAGAAGATTTTGTTGGTTTGGCAAAAACAGGAACAGGTAAAACAGCTGCTTTTGGATTGCCAATATTGCAATTGATTGATGTTGAAAGTTCATCAATACAAGCCGTAATAATCGCTCCAACCAGAGAACTTGGTCAGCAAATTTTCAATAGCTTAGTGTCATTTTCAACTTATTTGCCTGCTATTTCCATAGCTTCTATTTGTGGTGGAATTCCTATAAAACCTCAAATTGAACGTTTAAAAAGCGATACACATATCGTTGTAGCAACACCTGGACGTTTAATTGATTTGATAAAACGAAATGCCATCAATATAAAAAATGCTCAATATTTGGTGTTAGATGAAGCGGACGAAATGGTAACTTCACTTAAAATAGGTTTGGATGAAATTCTAAAAGAGTTACCTAAAAAAAGAAGAACTTTTTTGTTTACAGCAACAATGCCTGGAAGCATTAAACAATTGATCCAGAATTACATGTCTAAACATGTAATTGAGGCAAGTGCAAATATGGAAACGGTTGGGCATCAAGGCATAGACCATCAATATGTGGTTGTTGAACCAATAGAAAAACTAGACGTTTTAATGCACTTTTTAAACACTAAAGAGGGAGAAAGAGGTATTATTTTTTGTAAAACCAAAGCAGCAGTTAATAAATTGGCAAAAAACTTAGCCATCAATAAATTTTCATCGGGTGCTATTCACGGAAGTTTAACACAACCCATTCGTGATCGCATTATGGAGCAGTTTAGAGCCGGATATATTAATATTTTGGTTGCGACAGATTTGGCATCCAGAGGAATTGATGTGAAAGAGATATCGTATGTCGTAAATTATCATTTACCCGATGTGCCTGAAACCTATGTGCATAGAAGTGGAAGAACCGCTAGAGCAGGAGCGAACGGACTTTCATTAACGGTTTTACAACAAGAAGAAGTAGTGGATTTAGCTAATTTTGAAGCAGCATTAGGAATTTCTTTTTCAAAATTCAAAAAAGCAGATGCTCAGAGTATTGGAGAAAACAATGCACTATTGTGGGCGAAAAAAATATTTAAAACCAAGCCAAATCATGAAGTTTCTGAAGTATTTAAGGATGAAATTAGAACTGTATTTCATCATTTAACAAAAGAAGAATTGATAGAGAAAATTTTGGCAAATTATTTAGCACAAAACAACAAGGTCACTTCTAAACAAGAAGCGTCTAAAAAGAAGAAAAACTAGGTTACCATTATGGCAAATGATATTAAAGCACAACAGGATATTCTTGATAAATTGAATATTATTGAGTTAAATGCAATGCAAAAAGAAGCAATTCCTGTGATTGAAAAAACTACAAATACGGTATTGCTCTCACCAACAGGAACAGGGAAAACCTTGGCTTTTTTATTGCCAATTATTGATAGTTTAGACCCTGAAAGTAGCGAAGTGCAAGCATTAATTTTGGTACCTTCAAGAGAATTAGCCATTCAAATTGAGCAAGTTATGAGAAGTATGGGGTCAGGTTATAAAGTAAATGCAGTATATGGAGGAAGATCTATGGCGAAGGATAAAATTGAATTGAAACATATTCCAGCAATACTTATTGGAACTCCCGGAAGAATTTCAGACCATTTTAACAATGAGCGTTTTTCAAAGAATTTTATAAAAACCTTGGTATTAGATGAATTTGATAAATGTTTAGAAGTTGGTTTTGAAAATGAAATGAGAAATATTGTCAATTTTATGCCAAGTATTCATAAACGCATCTTAACTTCTGCAACCAAAGGGGTAACCATTCCAAGTTTTGTAAGACTTGATAAGCCTACAATTATTGATTATCTGAAAGAAAAGACACCTTCTGTTTTAAGTATTAATACTGTTGTTTCAGCTTCAAAAAATAAATTAAACACCCTTTTAGCTATTATCAATTACAATGGTAACCATCCAGGCCTCATTTTTTGTAATTTGAAAGATAGTGTTGAGGCTGTAAGTGATTTTTTAAGTAAAAACAACATTAGTTTTGGAAGTTTTCACGGTGGAATGGATCAAAAAGACAGAGAACGCTCTTTAATTAAATTTCGAAATGGTACCTATCAGGTTATTGTTGCAACAGATTTAGCAGCGAGAGGTATTGATATTCCAGAAATTAAATACATTGTTCATTATGAGTTGCCTATGTCGAGTGATGATTTTACACATAGAAACGGAAGAACTGCCAGGATAGATGCTAAAGGAACAGCATATGTGTTAAAATGGGAAAAAGAAAATTTACCTGATTTCATTAAAAATGCTACCATTGAAAAAATGGATAGTAAAGTTAAAGCTGTGCCTCAATATTGGGAAACCTTATTTATTTCTGGCGGAAGAAAAGACAAAATTTCAAAAGCAGACATTGCAGGATTGTTTATCAAACAAGGAAATATTTCAAAAGATCAATTGGGGGTTATAGAATTAAAACAAGATTGTACATTTGTTGCTGTACCTGTTGCTATTGCAGAAGAACTTGTTGAAAATTTAAACAACACAAAATTAAAGAAGAAAAAAGTAAGAGTAACCTTTGCTTAATACTAAATTTAAAAATACACTTATTTTATAATAGTCCATAAAATAAGTGCATTTTTAAAACAGTTTGTATTAATTTCCTAAACACATTCCAATACCTCGTGCAGTGTGCACCAAAGAAGAGTCCGGTTTTACAATATTGTAATTACTAATAGCATCTAAAAATGGTACGGCAACAATGCTTGGATGTTGATAAGCAACCATTTTTCCAAATTCACCTTCAAGTGCCAATTCCATCGCTTTCACCCCAAATTGAGTAGCTAGAATCCTATCGAATGCAATAGGAACACCACCACGTTGTAAATGTCCGAGAACTGTTTCTCTCATATCCGCATCACAACCGGCTGCTTTTAAATCTTTCAATAATTTATTAGCGACACCACCTAATCTTGTGTTTGCTCTACCAACTTCATTGTTTTCTTTAGTTAAAACATCACCTTCAATTGGTTTTGCACCTTCTGCAATAACAATAATCACGTGCCCTTTTCCATCTTTGAATCGTTTGTTTATAACGCCTAAAACTTTATTTATATCATATGGAATTTCAGGGATTAAACAAACTTCTGCACCACCTGCCAGAGCAGAACTTAAAGCAATCCAACCTGCATCTCTTCCCATAACTTCAAGTATAATCACACGATTGTGTGATGCGGCAGTCGTTACAAGTCTGTCTACAGCCTCAGTCGCTATTTGAACAGCTGTTTGGTATCCAAAGGTATAGTCTGTTGCTGATAAATCATTGTCAATAGTTTTAGGAACACCAATCACATTCAGCCCTTTTTCAAAAAGAGTCTGAGAAATACTTTGGGAACCATCTCCACCTATACTAATAACAGCTTCAACACCCATATATTTTAATTTACGAATCATTTCCTCTGAACGATCAATAAATGACCAAGTGCCATCATTTTCTTTTACTGGCCAGGCAAGTGGACCTCCTTTATTTGTAGTTCCTAATATAGTACCACCTTGATAATGGATACCAGAAACTCTTTTTTCCGTGAGCTCAATTATTTCTGTTGGTTCTTTTAATACGCCATCAAATGATTGCACACTACCAATTACTTCCCAATCTTCAGTTTGCGCAGCACGTTTAACGATACCTCTAATTACTGCATTTAAACCAGGGCAATCGCCTCCACCTGTTAATACTAATACTTTTTTCTTCATTATGTTTTACTTATGTCTTATAAATTTTTTCCTTTTCAAATAAGTTTTAATCACCAAAACTGATTCCTATTCCTTTAGCTGTATGAATTAAATTATGTGATAAATCAACTTTATTGTACTGATTAATAACGTCTTGGATACCTACATATGCCAATTCTCCATTTTTATGAATGGCCATAGTTCCATATTTTTTTTCTTCAACCAACTCGAAAGCTTTTACGCCTAATTCTGTAGCCAAAATTCTGTCAAATGCAATTGGTGTTCCGCCGCGTTGTAAATGACCTAAAATAGTTTCTCTAATATCCGCTTCAAAATTTATTTCTTTCAACCGTTTGGTAATTTCATGGGATATATTTCCAGAAATAACACCTCCTTTTTCATCTTTAAAATGTGCACCTTCAGCAACAACTATATTTGCAAATCCACGACCATCTGAATTGTATCTTGATTTTAATTTTTTGATAACTTTATCCATACTAAATGGAATTTCAGGAATCAAGCAAACTTCAGCTCCACCAGCAATAGAGGCACTTAAAGCAATCCAACCAGCATCTCGCCCCATAACCTCCAAGATAATAACTCTATTGTGTGAGTTTGCAGTTGTAGTTAATTTATCAACCGCTTCTGTAGCAATTTGTGCAGCAGTTTGAAATCCAAACGAATAATCTGTCGAAGCTAAATCGTTGTTGATTGTTTTTGGAATTCCAACAATATTGACCCCTTTTTCAGATAATTTAAGTGATATTTTGTGAGATTCATTTCCACCAATATGAATTACAGCATCGAAACCAAAAACTTTTAGGTTGTATATCAATTTATCGGAAACATCTTCATTTTTTTCAGAACCATCTGCCTGTTTAATAGGATAACAAAACGGGTTGCGTTTATTGTTAGTTCTTAAAATAGTTCCTCCTTGAATATGGATACCCTCAACTCTTTCTTCCGTTAATGGCACTATTTCGAGTGGTTCAGATAAAATCCCATCAAAACCATTTATACTACCAATAATTTCCCAGTTTGATTCTTGTGAGGCTCGTTTAACAATTGCTCTAATTACGGCATTCATTCCAGGGCAATCTCCACCGCTATTTACAATTAAAATTCTTTTTTTCATTATGCCTTATCCAAAATAATGGATTTTTTAATTATATAAATTTCATTTTGTGTTACTAATACAAACTTCTTTTAAAGAATGGTAAAATTATAAAACACAGGCGAAATAGCAATGATTTAAGTCATTGTTATTTTTTTTTTACTATAACGTTTTCATTAAATAAGTAGGTTTTAAACTATAAACCATATATAAAGTGTTTATTTAAACTGATTTATATTTTCTTTATTGGTTCATTATCAGGTAGTTTTAAGTTAATCTTGAAATAATGTTTAAACTGCAAAGGTTTGTATATTAAAGGTATATTTGCAAACTTAAAACTTCGGGCAGCTTATTGATTTTTTATTAAAACCAAATGGAAAGTAAAATTAAGGAGAAAATTACTTCAGAAGAAATAGCAAAATGTATTGCTGTGTTATCCCAATTGGTGAATGATACGAGTCAGATTTTTGATATTGAAAATACGCAAAGAACTGAACTGATAAAATTTGCAGGGATGTTTTCCAGACCCAATCGTGATGAATTTTCAAGAAGAAAAAAAGATGGAAAAAAAGCTGCAAAACGGAAATTGGAAGCCAAAAATAAAACAGCACGTAAAGAAACAGGTATTAGAAACGCACGTGAATCGGCTGTATTTATTGCTCCTAAATTATTATCTGCAAGTGATTTACATCAAAAAGATCAAATTGAATTAGAAACTCCCCAAAACTGTTATGTATGTAAAACAGGGTTTACTAAAATGCATCATTTTTACGATACGATGTGTCCTGATTGTGGTGATTTTAATTACGCCAAACGTTTTCAAACTGCCAACGTAAAAGGGCAAATAGCGGTTATTACAGGGTCGAGGTTGAAAATTGGTTATCATATTACATTGATGTTATTAAGGGGTGGCGCTACTGTGATTGCAACAACTCGTTTTCCAGTGGATTCAGCTTTACGTTTTTCAAAAGAACCTGATTTTATGGAATGGGGGCATCGTTTAAAAGTCCACGGATTGGATTTGCGTCATATTCCAAGTGTGGAGATTTTCTGTAACTTTATAGCGCATAAGTACGAGCGATTGGATATTTTAATTAACAATGCTGCTCAAACAGTGCGTCGACCTTCTGGATTTTACCAGCATTTAATGATAAATGAAGAAAAACAGTTTGATTCGCTTCCAATATTTGCAAAAGAATTGTTGTTAGACCATCACAATTGTTTACAAGAGCTAAAAAATTTAACATCAGGCGCTTCATCCAATCAAAATATGCCTGTAACTTGGCATGGTCCTGAGCCCGGTATTGGGTTGAGTTCGTCGGCTAAACTATCTCAAATTCCTTATAGTTTTGACAAAGCATTGGTTTCTAAAGAAGTTTTTCCAGAAGGTGAGTTGGATGCTGATTTACAACAGGTAGATTTAAGAAAAGTAAATAGCTGGCGTTTAAAATTAGGTGAAATTGAAACTACTGAAATGATTGAAGTTCAGCTGGTTAATTCGGTTGCGCCATTTGTGTTATGCAATCGTCTTTCGGAAGTTATGAAAAAAGACAATACAGGCATGAAGCATATTATCAATGTTTCGGCAATGGAGGGTAAGTTTTACAAAAATTTCAAAGAAGATCGCCATCCACATACCAATATGGCAAAAGCTGCTTTAAATATGTTAACCCATACAGCTGCAGGTACTTTGGCAAAAGATGGTATTTTTATGAATGCCGTTGATACCGGTTGGGTTACAGATGAAGATCCTGCAGAATTGTCCAAAAAGAAGCAAGAATTGTTTGATTTTCAACCACCATTAGATATTGTTGATGGTGCCGCAAGAGTTATGGATCCGTTGTTTGATGGTATCAATACAGGTAAACATTGGTGTGGTAAATTTCTAAAAGACTACAAACCAATTGGTTGGTAGGTTTTATGTGCTGATAAAACTATTTCAAAACAGCGCATTATTTTCAATAAAATAAATTCATTATTTTTGCATTCAAAACATACGCATATGCCTAATAAAACCTATAAAATTGCTGTCCTTCAATTAAATTTGAATGATGTAGCTGAAAACAATTTAAAAAAATGTGTTGAATGGGTTAAAGATGCTGCACAACAAGGTGCAGAAGTTATCTCATTACCAGAATTGTACAGTAGTCATTATTTTTGTCAGAGTGAAGACACTGCAAATTTTGCCCTTGCAGAAGAATTGTACAGTACCTCGTTTATTGCATTTAGTGCTTTGGCAAAAGAGTTAGGCGTGGTCATAATTGTTCCTTTCTTTGAAAAAAGAATGGCAGGTATTTATCATAATAGCGCTTATATTATTGATACTGATGGAAGTGAGGCTGGTTTATATCGTAAAATGCACATTCCAGACGATCCACATTTTTATGAAAAATTTTATTTTACACCAGGTGATATTGGTTTTAAAACATTTCCTACCAAAAAAGGAAAAATAGGAACATTGATATGTTGGGATCAATGGTATCCAGAAGCGGCACGTTTAACCGCTTTACAAGGTGCTGAAGTCTTATTTTATCCAACAGCAATTGGTTGGCATCCTTTAGAAAAAGATCAATATGGTGAAAATCAACATGGTGCCTGGATGAACGTAATGAAAGGTCATGCGGTAGCAAATGGGGTTTATGTTGCGGCTGCAAATAGGGTAGGTTTGGAAAAATACATTCCAGGAACTGAAGGTATTCAGTTTTGGGGATCTTCATTTATTGCAGGACCTCAAGGTGAAATTTTAGCACAAGCATCGCATGATAAAGAAGAAATTTTAATTGCTGAAGTTGATTTGGATACACAAGAAGATGTTCGTCAGAATTGGCCATTTTTTAGAGACAGACGCATTGATGCATTTGGTGATATTACAAAAAGAGCAATAGATTAATCATGGCAAATTCAACAAGAAGGTTTCCTGCGGAATGGGAAAAACAACAAGGCATTTTATTGTGTTTTCCTCACAATGGAAACGATTGGCCAGGTAAATATGAAGCTATTCAGTGGGCTTTTGTAGAGTTTATAAAAAAGGTTTCTGATGTTGAACAAGTGATTTTAGTAGTAGCTACTACTAAATTGAAGAACAAGGTTTTAGGATTTCTTAAAACCGCACATGTAAATGTGAAAAACATTTCATTTATCATACATAAAACCAATAGAAGCTGGATGCGTGATTCAGGTCCAATTATTGTGAAAAATGAAAATGGGAGAGAGGCTTTAAACTTCAATTTTAATGGTTGGGCAAAATATAAAAATTACTTATTAGACAAGCATGTGCCGTCAAAAGTAGCTGACTTTTTAGATATTCCATTAACGCAAGTTATGTTCAATGGAAAACCTGTTGTTGTTGAAGGTGGAGCCATTGATAGTAATGGAAAGGGTACTTTGTTAACTTCAGAAGAATGTTTGATTCACCCTTCAATTCAGGTAAGAAATAAAAATTTTAGCAAAGAAGATTACGAAGCTGTTTTTAAAAAATATTTAGGAATTACGAACGTAATTTGGTTGGGCGATGGTATTGAAGGCGATGATACGCACGGACATATAGATGATTTATGCAGATTTGTGAACCCAACAACTATAATTACGGTGGTTGAAGATAATAAAGAGGATGCGAATTACAAACCTTTACAAGATAATTTGAAACGATTGCAGCGAGCAAAATTAGAAAATGGTGATGCACCAAAAATTGTAACCTTGCCAATGCCAAAACGGTTGGATTTTGATGGCATCCGTATACCAGCAAGTTATGCTAACTTTCTAATTTTAAATAAATGTGTCTTAGTTCCAACTTTTAACGATTCAAATGACCGTATTGCCTTAAATATTATTGCAGGTTGTTTTCCTGATCGAGAAATTATTGGCATTAGCGCCATAGATTTAATTTGGGGATTTGGTACTTTGCACTGTTTGAGTCAGCAAATTCCTGTTTAACAAGTTATGAAATATGTAAATGCACAAATTTATGGGTACTAAAAAATCCATAAAATATATGCTTATCAGCACATTTGCATTTGCTTGTATGAATGTTACTGTTAAATACTTAGATAATGTTAGTGCTTATCAAATTGTATTTTTTAGATCGGCAAGTTCCTTATTTTTTACTTTTGGGTTTCTTTTAAAAAATAACATTCCAATACTCGGAAACAATAAAAAAATTCTGATTTTAAGAGGAGTAGTAGGTGTAACCTCTATGACCTTATTTTTCATGTCTATAAAATATCTTTCTGTTGGCACAGCAGTATCTCTTAGATATTTAGCACCTATTTTTGCGGGTATATTTGCTTTGATTTTTATGAAGGAAAAAATATGGCCTTTGCAGTGGTTATTTTTTATCATGGCATTTTTAGGTGTATTGGTTTTAAAAGGATTTGATTCACAAATCAATACTACAGGACTAACATTGGTAATTATTGCATCCATAACAAGCGGATTGGTATATAATATTATTAGTAAAATAGGCAAAAGCGAACATCCTGTTGTAGTAGTTAATTATTTTATGGTGATTGCAACATTAACAGGACTTGTTTTATCGTTAAATAGTTGGGTAAATCCGGTTGGTATTGAATGGGTTTTATTGTTTAGTTTGGGTGTTTTTGGGTATTACGGACAAGTTTTTATGACCAAAGCTTTTCAATCAGGAAAAACCGATCAAATAGCACCAATAAAATATGTAGAAGTAATTTTTTCTGTGAGCCTTGGATTGTTGGTTTTTAATGAAATTTATACCATTTGGAGTTTTATAGGAATTTCATTAATAATTGGATCGTTG
>Ga0102811_1000896_pt1 | contig 14208 bp, 8 predicted proteins | sample ColrivemetaGS705_FD_84507 | JGI IMG/M metagenome (GOLD analysis project Ga0102811, IMG submission 84507) | Estuarine microbial communities from the Columbia River estuary - Flood tide ETM metaG S.705 | ecosystem: Environmental > Aquatic > Marine > Intertidal zone > Estuary | place: USA: Columbia... | reverse complement strand
TTGAATTGATTATATCAAAATGAGGTTCTGTTTCATTGGTTTGACCATTAACTTCATAATTAGATCGGATTACACCACTTTGGAATAATGTATCTCCAAGGTCAGTTGTAGCCACAAATTCCACAAATGCCCTTCGGGAAGGATATCCTGAGGGGAATTTATGTCCAGCTTTATTAGTAATTGTCAAATCAAAATAAGCAGAGTCTTGATCCAAATCTGCTATTTCTAAATTGGTTGACAATGAGTTTTGTTGTAACATTAATAGTGTCTTTGCGATCGTCTCATCGAAGTGCTCATCTTGAGCATCAATATTTAATGCCTCCTTATTTTCTTTCATTAATTTCAACATTGTTGTATTTGCGCCCACCAAATCATGTAAACCGTATGGTGATCTTCCCTCCAAAAATATATAATTGGCGGAGATCACAATCTGTTCTTCTAGTTGGGGCATATGACAACCTTGGCAAGTTGTAGGGTTACTTCCATTATCGTCGTAAGAAGAATTAATCCATTCATGATAGGTCGCTTGCTCTACAAATTTTTCGCCAGTTAGATTTCCATTCAAGTCAACAGAATTGGTTAAAAGAGTATGACAAGAAGCACAGATTCCAGCGTCATTGATATGGTCACTGAATTGGGGTTTGAATCCTACAAAATCAGTCATGGGTGGTGCAAATGGCATTTCATAAGGACCAAAAATAACTCTTGAGGTATCATAAGTTGCTTCACCTGAAAATTCTTGCCCCAAATTTTCTGCACTTTTTATATGGCAAGCAGCACAGGAAACACCATCCATTGCGGTTGTATCTGACAACATTTCAGCTATTGTATAATGTTCAGCACCTCGGAGAATAGCTGTAAAATGACCTTGGGGAGCATGGCAAGAAGTACACTTGGTTTGTAATTCCAAACTATGGGATGGATTAGTCAAAATTTCATGACTAACTTTAGCACGCCAAAAAGGATCCTTCGCTGAAAGTGCCATCATCGAGGTTCGCCAATCATCATTTACATTTACATCATTACCATAGGAATCAACCATACCATTCATTTGTGGATCATAGCCATGGCAACCATCGCAATTCCCAGCCGTAGGAAAAATAATACTAGAATCTATTGGTGGGGCTACTATTGTATGAGTTTTATAAAAATTATACTCAGCAACTGAGTGGAATTCACTGACATTTTTACGAATTGGAATCATCGAAAATAATAAAACACAACTCGCCACCACAGTTAATATCACAAATTTACTATATGATTTTTTCATTTTACTTCTTATTCAATTTTGTTTTTTACGTAAACCAAAAATCATCTTTTTTTATGGGAAATAAAATTCAATTAAGGTTGAATGGCGACCAATTTGCAAAAAAAATAATGATTATCCGTGTTTATTTTAAAAACATAGAAATTTAACACACGTTTTTGAAATGAACTTGAGAATTGTCACTAATAGAATTTCTATTTAAAAAAATAATACAACAATAACACAAATTCAAGCATCACTCATTTAGTTTTGTTATTTTTGTTTTGTTTTGTTATTTTATTTAAATCCTAACAACATTTTTCCAAATCATGTTTCAATTCAAAAAGGATAGTAGCGTAGATCAGTTTTCTGAAAAGATAGAACAAGTTGTTCAAAATGACTTAGCTATGTTTTTAGAATTTGGGGAAGAGTATTTTACGTTGGAAGAATTAGAGGATTTGTATGGTCAATGGGAAAAAGAATATCAACTGACTGAAAAACTAAGAAGTCGATTTGTATTACTTTGCACCAGTTCTTTTTTGTTGATTCCACTGTCTGGTTTGATTACGTTATTTGGCTACAATACTCATTTACCTATTTTTATTATTTGTTTTCCAATAATATTTTTGATTGGCCTAGTTGGGTTTTTAGTGTTATTTTTTAAATTTGGCAAAGTGACTTCTCAAGAAAATGTAGGAAGACGAATAAAGTTTGCTATTCGAAATAAACTTCAGAGAAGAGGTTTTTCCAAAGATTTTGAAATGTAATGTGAGAGTGAGTTACTCACAAGGCAACTATCTAGATCACCTTGTGAGTATACCGTTTCTTCAACTTCCTAATCTACATTTTCCTAATCTACATTTTCTCTGTAGGATCTTCAGCTAAAGTAAATTCTCTTGATATAGGATTCTGTTCTGTTTTAATGAGGTTTCCGTCTTTGTCCAATAATGAAAGGGTAATATTATTTGTACCTATTGGAAGACCTTCTATATAATAAGGTTGCCAATTATCAATCATGTGAATTTCACCATTAATTTCTGCTTTTACTTTATTTCCATTTTTCAAATCCGTATTTACCAAATAAAAGTCCAACATCACTTTTTCTGTTGCAGCTTTACCTGTATAAGTACCTTTTGGGCGACTATACCAAACCATAGGGTTGGTGATTTTTTCTGACTTTAAGATACTTCCACTTTGATCAATTGCAGTTCTGATTGCTAAAAATGCATCATTAGTTTTAATGCTTTCATGATATGATCGAGAAAGAAAAGCTAAAATTCGGTGCTCTCCAGCTTCGATCTTTAAATCATTGAATGAGGCAGTATATCGTGCTGCATATGGTTTGTCGTCAACTAACACATGGATATGTTGGCCTTTAGCGGAATTAGCACAATTTTTTTGGAGAGCATCAGGTGTTTGTTGTCCTAATTCATAGGAGGAACCTCCATCAACAATAAAATCTATCTTCCCATCCTTCATTGAGATTCGCTCCAATTTTGCATCGGAATAAGCTGTTGAAGCTTCGAAAGGAGTTAAAGTATATTGATTAGCAACGGTTGAAACTGTAGTATCTTTTGTCTCTTCTTGATTATCTGTTGATTCTGTTGATTCTGTTGATTTTGCACTATCTTGACAAGAACAAAAAAAGAAAAGAAAACTCAAAAGAAAAATAATTAAACGCATAATGATTTTTGTTTAGTTAAAAATTGGAAAATAAAAGTCTATCTAAGGAATAATTTCGACTCAAATATATTAAAAGCAATTTGATTTTTTTGTTCAAACGCTCTGATGTTATTAAATTTAAAAAGGGTTCCTGAAAATAATTTTAAAAAAAAGAAAAATTATTTATAAAATGGTTTCATTTTTGCAAAAGTAATCATACTTGTGCATCGCTTTATAAATAACAAAAGAGTTATTAGCAACACAAACGGAGAAGTGGCAGAGCTGGTTTAATGCACCGGTCTTGAAAACCGACGTACCTTAACGGGTACCGGGGGTTCGAATCCCTCCTTCTCCGCTAAAGCCTCGTAGACAATATGTTTGCGGGGCTTTTTAGTTTTAAATTAAGCAATCCAATTTTATGGTTTGGCAAATAATAATAACAATGAATAATTATTCCTTTTTTCTTTTTACAATTTTTTTTTTCCTTTTATCCTGTAGCGAATCTTCCAATTCCAATCAGAAAAATGTTCCAACGGGTATAGAAAAAAATAGAGAACTAGAATCAAAAGTAATTTCTATTGTGGCCTCCGACCAAACCTCTTCCTACAATTTTAAAGAACCTATATTAACGCTGGCTTTACCATTATCACTATTAGAAATTTCAGGTTTAAGCTACGTCCCTGAAACGGATCAACTGCTAGCAGTTAATGATGAGCGAGGGTGGATATTTTTTCTCAATGCAACAAATGGAGAAATAGAAGAAAAAAAAACTTTCAGTGGAAGTGGAGATTTTGAGGGGATTGAATGGCTAGGAGATCAGATTAGTATTGTTAAAAGTAATGGCGATATTTATTTTTATGAGGAAGGAAAAGAGGAGCCAACGAATAAAGTCAAAACACAATTTAAACCTTCCAATGATATTGAAGGGTTGGCTTTCGATGTAGCCAACAATCGGTTATTGTTGGCTTGCAAAGGGAATCCAAATCTTGGAAAATCAGATAAATACAAGAAGGTGAAAAATATTTATAGTTTTGATTTAGAAAAAAATAAATTGGAAGAGGTTCCTTTTATAAGTGTTGAAGATGAGGCTTTAGAGGATTATGTTAAAGATTTTGCAAAGGCCAATGATTTTTCAAAAAAGAAAAAGAAAAAACTAAAAGGAAGAGTAAATGATTTTTCTCCATCAGGCATTGCAATACACCCTGAAACTAAAGATTTTTATTTGCTTTCATCCCAAGGTAAATTGTTGATTATTTATACTGCCGCCAAAGAGTTAAAAGAGGTGGTGTTTCTGGATACAAAAATTCATCGTCAACCTGAAGGGATATGTTTTGCACCAAATGGAGATTTATTTATTAGTAATGAGGGAAAAGGATTAGGAGCGAAGATTATGAAATATGATTAACAGGGTTTTTTGATATTTAAAAAAAAAATAAAAAAAATATTGTTAATTATTTAGAAATTATTTTATGTTTGCAGCTCTTCTGGTAGATATCATTTTTTTGGTATTCTATTTGCAAAGTAAGAGTAATATATCACAAGCCGATGTAGCTCAGTTGGCCAGAGCAGCTGATTTGTAATCAGCGGGTCGGCGGTTCGAATCCGTCCATCGGCTCCCAAACAAAACCTTCTTAACTTAATTGTTAGGAAGGTTTTTTTAGTGGTATTTTTAAGGTTTAAATTAAATCTCATAAGAGTTCAACACCTTCGGTTCAAAACTTTCAGCACTAGCCATTAACCAATATGGTTTCCAATTGGAAGGAACTGTTTCAAAGGACAACAAACAATTTTCTTTCAAATAAGGATAGATTTCGTCATATCTTAAAATTTCTTTATATGAAATTCTTCGATAAACATGATGTCTTTTAATTTGGCTCATATCATCCAATCCAGCCGCTGCTAATAATTCTATGAAACTATGGACTGTTTCGTTTTGATAATTGGCGACTCGTTCTTTTTTGTCTGATACCACAAGACCAGCTACCAATTCAGGGTCTTGCGTTGCTACACCAGTTGGACAATTATTTTTATTACATTCTAGTGCTTGAATACAGCCCAAGGCTAGCATCATTGCCCTTGCGCTGTAGCAAGAATCTGCTCCTACAGCCATGGCTCTAAAAACATCAAAAGAAGTGATGATTTTACCGGAAGTAATTATTTTGATATATTTTTTTAATCCAAAACCAACTAGTGCATCATAAGCAAACGCCAAACCCTCTCGATAGGGTGTTCCGACACTATTTGAAAACTCTAAAGGAGCAGCTCCTGTTCCACCTTCACCTCCGTCAACAGAGATAAAATCTGGATATATTTTAGTTTCATTCATTGCTTTGCAAATTGCTAAAAATTCACTTTTATGGCCAATACATAGTTTAAAACCTACTGGTTTACCATTTGATAATTCACGCATTTCTTGCAATAGCTTTAACAATCCAACTGGCGTGTTAAATGCCTTGTGATAGGGTGGTGAGTTGACATCCGTACTTGGATCAATTCCCCTAATTGATGCAATTTCAGGTGTGTTCTTTTTGGCGGGTAAAATTCCACCGTGACCAGGTTTTGCCCCTTGAGAAAGCTTGAGTTCTATCATTTTGACGCTAGGCTCAGCGACTCGCTCTTTAAATTTTTCAGGAGAAAAATTTCCATCTTTTGTACGGCAACCGAAATATCCCGTTCCGATCTGGTAAATTAAATCTCCACCATGTTTTAAGTGATATGGGCTGATACCACCTTCTCCAGTATTATGTGCGAAATGTCCAATTTTGGCTCCTCCATTCAATGATTCGATAGCTGCACTACTTAATGAACCAAAACTCATTGCTGATACATTAAAAATGGCTGCAGAATAAGGTTGTTTACAATCTGGACTTCCTATTTTTACACGTGGGTCTTGTATTAGTCCTTTTGGATCTCTTGCCGCAATGGAGTGATTCATCCATTCATAACCTTCTGCATACAAATCTATCTGAGTCCCAAATGGAGAAGTAGATAATTCATTTTTGGCTCGTTGATAAACGATGGATCGAAAGATACGAGATATAGGAGTTCCATTAGTCTCTGATTCGATAAAATATTGATATAACTTTGGTCGCAGATCTTCCATAACATATCTTCCTCTTCCGAGGATTGGGAAATTACGCATGATAGCATGTTTTGATTGATACATATCATAAAATCCCAAAAAAATAATTGGCAATAAAATAAGAAGGAACCACCAAAATTTAGGCGAAATAAAAAAGGAAATACCAGCCACGATGACAAGGGAAAAGACTGCAAAAGTGGTAAATTCGTTTCTCATAAAAGGTTTGATTTGTTTTCCAAAAATAGGTAAATATTTGAAATAAGTGGAAGTGTATTTTTGTTAAAGATTTAATTAACTATTTCGTGTTAAAATTATTTTTCTAGAGTAGGATGGTCATTTCTTTTTCCTAATCTTTGTAGGTGAAAATGATTAGGGAGGGATGTAATTGGAGTTACTTTTTTGATCCTCTTGGGGAAAGTGCAAATGGGGGATGCTTGGGTTTTTTAAGTAAAAAAAGCCATTTACATGTTCCTGTAAATGGCTTTTAGTTTTTGCTTTGAGTCCTACTTTAATGCTTCACCACTCTTATTGTTTTTACACCATTACCAGCTTGAATTCTCGCAAAGTAAACTCCGGCAGAAAGAGAATTGACCTCAACGATTACATTGTACTCACCTGATGTGAATGTCTTGTTAGATATATTTCTTATCAATTTTCCCATTACATCATAAAGATCAATTCTTACTTCTTCTTTTTCCATAATAGAAAAACTCAAGGTGAATCTTCGATCAAATGGATTAGGGAAGGCTTTGGTGTTCAGGATTTTGTTAATTTCTTTTGTTGAGGTGTTACTGCAATTTCCTACAATTGGTAGATGTTGAAAGTCATCAGCTAGTAAATTCTTTACTTTTTCTTCACTCACATCAAACCAGTCCATTAAAATAGATCCAAAGACCCATTTAAAGTCATATTGCATCCCAACACCTTCGTTAGAATCTACATCTGTTCCAATTTGAGGATTGTCACCGATCACACCAGGGTTGATGCAACTTCCAAAAATCATCATTGGTGCAGCTGAACCATGATCTGTTCCAATACCTGCATTAGAAATTATTTTTCTTCCAAATTCTGAAAAGGTAGAACCAATTACTCGATCTTCCAAACCCTGTAATTTCAAATCTTCTTGGAAGGCATAAATTGCATCTGATAAATTTTTTAATAAACTGGCATGATTACCTTGGATTGTATCTCCATCTACCACTTGGTCGGAGTGGGTATCAAATCCACCTAACTTTAAAACATAAATTTTAGTTTGTAATCCACCTGAAATTAATTGAGCAACAGTTTTTAGTTGATTGGCCAGAGTCGTGTCTGGATATAAATTTGGATTTGAACCACCTGCATCGGCAGCTGCCACTACTCGATCAGCATAAGCATTTGATTTTTTAAAAGTTTCTACCAAGAAATCTATTTCTGCGCCATAGCAATCATTAGGCTGAGGAACCTCGACACCAGTATCTAGTCCTCCAATGTCGTTTGTATTAATTATGGCAAGACTAAAGTTAGAATCCGTTCCTTGGCAAGTTCCAGAGATAGATTTCCCCATCGTAACTGCAAATGGATCAGGGCAATCCGTTGTTGGATAATCTGAGGGATAACCAGGAAATGTATCATCCAAATATCGTCCCATCCAACCAGTTGGTTTATATTCATCGGCTTTACTTCCTGTATTCCAAATATCAGCTGATCTAAAATGCGAACGATTTTGATCTGGGTAACCAACTCCTTGAATTAAGGTAAGATTGGAATTGTCAAACATATTTTTGACTCCTATCATCTCGGGATGCAGACCGATAGTGTCCGTCATTTCTAATATAGAATTTTCAGGAAGGATTACATTAGGACGAGCATTCGCCAAGTTGCCATAAACATCAATAGGAATAAATGTATTTAAACCATCATTTCCTCCGTTGAGGTCAATGAGTACCAAAACTTTATCACTATCTCCATTAATTAAAGTGGTCATCAAACTAGAAGGCATAGCTGCCATATCGAAGCCACCTAGAAAAGCAGGTAAGGTAAAAACGGTACTATTTTTTAGAAAAGCTCTTCTTTTCATCTTATTATTTTTTAAACGCTTTGGTTTAACCCTAAAACGTGATTGTATTGTTATAATTTAACTCAATTGGAATTCAGGAACTCGCATCATCGATAAAAACAAATCGTACAGTTTATTTTCGATGGCTTGTCTCTTCGATTCATTTGTTGGATCAGAGAGGTAATCTGTATATTCCACATTCCATTCAAAGTCAGGTAAACCATTTAGTAAAGATTCTTTAAAATAATCTTTTTGATCGATAGTCATTGGTCGTGGGAAAATTAGACGGCATACTTCATCTATCATATCATTAACTTCAAATGGGTTCTCTAAGGTGGCAATAAAAGGGATCCAATTAAATGCTTGAGTATCAGGTGAAAAATATAATACGTGCCATTTGATATTTGGAAGAAGTCTTTTCCTTAATGCAAGACTTGCTGAATTAATCCAATCGCGATAAAATACAGGTGATTGGTAATATGCTCTCCATCCTGCTACACTTGGTATCCTGAAGATAGCTTGGCCTAATTTTTCGAACTCCCAGTACCAACCTACCCACGTTGCATATTCTTCATACTGATCCGAAGGAAGATGCATCTGGAAGGTGTTTAGAGCAGAATAGAAAAAGTCAAGTGAGCTTTTTATCATACAACCTCTGGTTGCCATACTAAAGAAATGTTCACTTTTTAAAAGAGCTTCTAGAGCCGGTTGAATTTGGTAATTATTGTCAAGTAAGATTTGAGACATAGGAGCTATAATCTCGCTTTCAATTGTATCCGTAATTTCATAATGAACGAACCAAAGATATAGTCTTCGACAGATGTGATGTGCTACTTCATCTTTTTCAAAAATTATATCGATGACTGTTTTATATTCTTCCTCTCCCTCATCTACAATTATTTGATTATTGAATCGATGAGATAGTTGTTTGTCATTTTTGTCATGTCCCCATGTATAATAAAAAATAGCATTCGGGTCATCTCCAGACCATGCCGACCAACCTGTCAATGCTCGTGCAATTGCTGCAATATCTTGCTCGGTGTAATTTGTGTAATCTCCAGGAGCAACTAATGGTCCTTTTCCAAGGGTAAATAACTCTAACAATTCCCTAGCATAATTTTCATTTGGCTCATCAGCAAAATTGGTCGTACCGTTAAGGTAGATCAACATGCTACGATCTATGGTTATTTGCTTCGTTAATTCTTTAAAGTCACCTAACGCAAAATCTCTCAATTTGGTAAGGTACTCCCAGTTCATATTTGCATTCCCAGCTTCTGAGATTACAAAGTGATTGTGCCAAAAGAGTGTCAACTTTTCTGTTATGGTTTGATCGTTTTTCTTCATTTGCATAAACCACCAAGCCCAAAGAGTTTTTGATCTTGCAAAATAAATTCCAGTTACACTTCCATCCAAAGGTTTGTCAACCCAAGTTTCTCCAATTCCTGCTTCAGGATCATCTTCAAAATCATAATAAATGGGTGGATCAACAACTGCAGGTTCTGCAAATAGTGTCGCAAATGTCGCATCAAATCCTTCATCAACTGCTTGTTGGATACGTGATTTGGTTGGCCCAAAAATAGTACGTCGCAATAAGTGTGCTGCTTCATCAAAAGTCCATTGACCGGTATAAGGTGAAAGCATAAAAAAAGATTTTAATAGTTTCGAAATTAATTACGATAGATTAAGGTGAGTATGTAGTTTATCTAAACAAAAAATATACCCATATTAATTTTTTTTTCCAAATAATATTTTCCAAAATAATAATAAGTTGTTGGATTTGGAAAAATGAGGAGGCAAAGATTTTAATTTCTTTATTTTTTGGCAATTTTATTTTGATAGCTTACTAACAGCTATTTGGTCCTAACTTGCTGTTAGAAATGATAATAAAAACATTAAAGCAATTTATATATCAAGCAGCTGGACGATACTAGGTATGTTCAAATTTGAATTAAAAAATTCTCAACCCAAGAATTTTATCTAAAAAAATATCGAGGAAATAAACATTTTTTAGTTTAGATTCAACAACTCAAAATCCTTGATCAGGTTGAATGATTCCAAAAATATGAATAATTATTTTTCCTGTATTTCTTTTTTTATAAAAAACGTTGTGGGTATTTTTATGATTTATAATTCGGTCTTCGGTAATCTGTTTACTTCAAATTCTTCCTTTGATAATTTCGAGTGAGTATGATGGATTGCTAATTAACTATGTCTTTCCTTTATTGATGAAATAATTTGTAAGAAAAAAATGATGAGATTCAATTTCTAGAGATTGATTTTTTTAATGGGAATTAGGGAATATTAGACGCCCCATTTCTCAAGTTGAATGATCTAATTTGTTGTAAAAAAGAAGATTGGATTAGTTAAATAGGTAAAATAAAACATTAAAAAAGCCCTCCAACTTTTCAGTCAGAGGGCTTTTTTAATGTTTTGGTAAAAAATTTTTCTAGAATCTTTGTAAAACTATTCTTTTAGCTATAACAGAGTCATCAACTGTAATTTTTACAATATAAACTCCATTAGTAAATGAAGATAGATTGAATTCCAATTGATTTTCAAAAACACTTTGTTTAGGACTCGTTAAAATTTCTTTACCTGTGATGTCATAAATGCGAACTTGTACCTCACTTACTTGAGGTAATTCAAGATTAATCAAAAACATTCCGTCTGTGGGGTTAGGCATCATCGTAATGTGTTTGTCTAAACTTGGATCGATCACACTGGTAATAGCTTCAATCGTAATTACATTTGAGACAACAACACAACCGTTATCATCAGTAACTGTTAATGAATAATCACCAGGAGCTGCATTGGTCAAATCTTCGTCTGTGGAAATAATATTTCCATTCAAGACCCATTCATAAGTATATCCACCAACGCCACCCTCTATGGTTACTTCAGCGCTTCCATCGTTAGATGTAGTTGAAGTAGAGTTGGTAACATTATCTAATGTCAAGATTAATTCATCAGGTTGATCTAATAGAAGTTCTGAACTCATTAATTCACAACCATTTGCATCTGTAATTAGAACGGTATATTCATCTGCTATTAGGTTAGTAGCAGTTTGAGTTGTTTGACCATTACTCCAAAGGAATGAATAACCTTCAGTTCCACCATCGGCCACAGCTGTAATTGTTCCATTAACTGCTCCGAAACAAGCCGGTGAAGAAATGGTATAATTAGCACTTAGTACATCAGGTTCAGCAAGAGTTGTGATTGTTTCTAATTGACAACCAGTTGCATCAGTTACCAATAAAGTGTAAGTTCCTGCTATAAGGTTTATAGCAGTTTCATTTGTTTGACCATCACTCCATAAGTAAGTGTAGCCAGCTGTTCCACCACCGATTAACGCACCGAGTGAACCATTTGAATCGCCATTACATAATGGCATTACATCATTCATTGTTTCGATATCCATAGTATTTTCAACAGTAACTGTGAAAGAACAAGTTGCTTCGTTGCCAGAAGCATCAGTAACTTTGTATGTTACCTCAGTTGTACCTTCTGGGAAAGCTTCACCACTTGCCAATCCACTTATTAGTTCTATAGTTGGAACGCCACAATTATCCTCGGTAGCTGGTAAACTATAAGTTACGCCATTACAACTATTAGAAACTACATCTGCAATACAAGTTATGGTTGGTGCAATTTCGTCAATAACTGTAATTATCGCCATTGTGGAATTAGTATTTCCAGCACCATCAGTTACTGTTAACATTACTTCGTTTGTTCCTAGATTAGAACAGTCGAATTGTGTTTTATCTATATCAAGACCTGAAATATTACAGTTATCATTACTTCCATTATCCACCATCATTGCTGAAATATCTGCCAAACCATTTGCATCAAGTGAAATAGTTATGTTTTGAGAAATCGCTTGAGGATCAACAGAATCATTGGAAATAATTTCAACAGAAGTTGTAGTTGAACAGAAATTCCCATCAGTAACAGTTGCGGTGTAGGTTCCAGCACTTAAGTCAGTTGCCGTTGCTGTTATTGCACCAGTTGACCATTGGTAAGTTAATGTTCCAATACCACCCTCAGCATCTACAGTTGCAGATCCATCGGTTGCATTTGCACAAACAACATCTACAACATCAATTATTGAAGTAATAATTGCAGCAGGTTCTGTTATTGTTACCTCTTGCATACTTGGACAATTATCTCCATCTGTAATAATAACAGTAAAGGTTCCAGCTCCAAGATTTGAAACAGAATTTGTAGTTTCACCATTGCTCCATTCAAAAGTTGGTGTTCCTGATCCTTGAGTCAAAGAAGCTGTTGCTTGTCCATCACCTGCTCCATTACAACTCACATTGATGGAAGAGACATCAGAGGAAATAGAACAAATAAACTCCTCAACGGTAACTGTTTTTTCAGTTGTACATCCATTGGCATCAGTAATGATTACAGTATAAGTCCCAGGTGCTAGATTTGAAATGGTAGCATTTGTTGAACCAGTGCTCCAAACATAAGTATATCCCATGGATCCACCAGATGGAATAGCCGTAGCTGAACCATTATTTCCTTGGTAAGAAGTTTCGTTTGAAACAGATGTATTACTAGAAAGTTCTGTTGGTTCCTCGATATTTACACTATAAATTGCAGTACAATTATCTTCGTCGGTAACAATTACATTATAAGTTCCTGCTGTAAGATTTTCAATAGATGCTTGGGTTTCACCATTGGACCATTCATAAGAATACGTTCCATTTCCACCAGAAACTTGAACAGCAGCTGCTCCATTATTATTTCCGAAGCAATTTACGTTGGTTGAACTTTCTAATGAAATACCTATTTCCGGTGTTGCTATTACGACAACATCTGAAGTAGAGGTACATCCATTATCATTATTGAAAACTGTTAACTGGTATGTTCCTCCTGCATTTACATTCGGATTAAGTGTAGTTCCTCCATTGAGGATTGTTCCATTGGTAGTTGTCCATTCATAAGAGAATTCATTACCACTTGAAGAACCACTACCATCAAGAATTAAGGAAACTGTATTACAATTTAATGTGCCTCCAGCACCTGCATTTGCAACAGGTAGATCAGCGGAGGAAGTTACCTCTGCATTGACAGAATTACTACATCCATTTGCTGAATTAGAAACAATTAAAGTATAAATTCCTATTTGACTCACTTCAATTGTTAAATCTGTTCCTAAAACATTACCATTGACATCTTGCCATTCATACGAGAAGTCACTTCCAATTGAAGAACCAGCTCCATCGATTACAGTTGTCGTATTGGCACAATCTAATTGACCTGCTGTATTTGCTTCTGCAGTTGGTGCGTTTGTATCTTCATTTAGTATATAATTAGACGAGGCAGAACATCCATTGCTTGTATTGGTAACAATCAAGCTGTATGTTCCAGCAATACCTACTTCAACCGTAACATTTGAACCGATTGGGGCACCATTATTATCTAGCCATTGGTATTCGAAATTAGAACCTGAAGATGAACCATTTCCATCCAAGGTCACCATTTGTATAGCACAATTTAATTCGCTTGAACCATTTACCATAACACTAGGGAAATCATTACTTGCTACTACCGTAACTTGACTTGTGGCAGTACATCCATTTACAGAATTTGTAACTATTAAATTATAAGATCCTTCAGCAGATACACTTATAGTAATATCATTTCCTACTAATGCACCGTTTGCATCTTGCCATTCGTAAGAGAAATTTGCTCCGTTTGAGGAACCGTTTCCATCTAAGGTTACAGAAGAATTAGTACAATCTAATTGACCAGAGGTAGATGAAACTGAAGTAGGATCCACATAATTTTCATCTACTTGAGTTGTGGCAGATGATGAACAGCCGTTTGAATTGTCAGAAACAATTAATTGGTAAGTTCCTATGTTGGACACACCAATTGTGGATGTAGTACCTACAGAATTACCATCTTGGTCAAACCATTCGTATGAGATATTAGTTCCTGAAGCAGAATTACTTCCATCTAAAGTAACCATAGAATTAGCGCAATCTAATGTTGCTGATGCTCCTGGATCTACCATTGGAGGAGATGAATTTACTGTAACCGTTTCTATAGAGGAAGAGGTACAACCATTATCATTATCAGTGACAATCAATGTGAAGTCGCCTGCGACAGAAACATCAATATTATTTTCAGTTCAAACAGAGTTTCCATTTTGATCTATCCATTCGT
>Ga0102811_1000891_pt1 | contig 14285 bp, 4 predicted proteins | sample ColrivemetaGS705_FD_84507 | JGI IMG/M metagenome (GOLD analysis project Ga0102811, IMG submission 84507) | Estuarine microbial communities from the Columbia River estuary - Flood tide ETM metaG S.705 | ecosystem: Environmental > Aquatic > Marine > Intertidal zone > Estuary | place: USA: Columbia... | reverse complement strand
TTCCGTAACAGTATATAAGTCTTAGAGATCCACAGTTTGCAAACTTGTATGCTCCTGAGCTTGTAGTAAATAAGTTTCTATCTGCAGGCACATTAGCTGCACTATTGTAATGAGCATAAAAATTCTGTAGTGAATTTTTGTTTGTTAGGTTTGGAATGTTTATTCCTGGATTACCGCCTATGTTTATATAGTTAATTACACTACTAGCAAACTGCATGCTGTCATCAGTAATTGAATTACTGTATATATTAATTTGTCTTAGATCTGGCAAGTCTTTAACACTCTGCGGTATTTCATTAAAACTGTTTCTATATAGATAATAGTTTTGGCATGTGTTTGAAACTTCAGGTCCTGCTCCACTTGGATCCTCAGCATCTTGATCAAAGTAATTAAATGCTCCACCTCTGTTGTGGCCATTTAAGTTAAGAGTTAATAAGTTTGTAAGTGTTGTTAAGTCTGCTGTAATACTTCCATTAAATGTATTACCAAATCTTATTTCTCTAACTGTTGTAGGTATACGTGCTAACACACTTGAATTAAATTTACGTAAAGTAGGATCGTCACCTAATGTAAAGTTATTCTCTCTAACATCTAATAATCTAACATTAGGAACAAACTGTGTAAAGTCCGGGAACGTTTTTATAATGTTGTTGTTTACATATAAATTTTGACAATTTTCTAATGCAGCCGCTGGAAGTTTTTCTAACCCTATTCCTGACATTGGCAATGTTAAAATATTATTTGGATTATGATATATTTCAACATTCTTAGACGCAGCACCTGTATCTCTATATCTTAAGAAACTACGTGTTGTATTACTGCCGCCTACATTTTCATATTCTTTTGTTAAGTAGTCAAATTGATTATTTACAACACGCCAACTAACAGCACCGCTTGTAACTAATCTTAAATCACTATCTAAGTTTCTAAAAAATCCTTCAAATACTAAAGGTATTCCTTTCATAGCATATAGATATACTGTTTGTCCGTTGATAGTTGCTTGTACTTTATGTGTAGGAACTTCAGAACTTCTAAAACGTACTGTGTCTGCCGGTTTCAGTATTTCTAATGTGTTTGCTTCAACAGCACCATCAATTTCAATTGTGCTTCCGTAGAATATTGGACTTGTATCTGTTGCAGGACTGTCTGTACTACTCCAGCTACTAACACGGCTTGTACTAATGTCTGCAAACTTTAGTGTACTATTGTCATCATCAATATATTGATACTTAATTGCGCCAGCACCTAATGCACCGTTGACTGATAAGTTACCTTTAAGTACTGATCCAGTTCCTGCTGTTTCATCAATAATAGTAGAGTACTGTAATGTGTCTTGATATAGTTTAACAAGGTATGTTTGTACAGGAACATTAAGTCCGCTTAATGTTTTTACATCATCTGCTGTAATACCTAAGTCACCAGCAGCGTTTCTAATAACATCAAGGTCATTAATATCTATACCTATATTTTCTAATGCCGCTGCAGGATCTGCGACATCTGCAAGACTCCTGTTTACGTTTAGACCAAATTTAATGTCTGCCATTAATCTTCCTTCGTTGTGATACTTGCACTTACTAAATTAACATCGTTATTAATTAAACTTCTTGCTGTAATAAACGTTGCTGTAGTATTTAATATTCCTGGCGTAATTGTTGTCCTATCTGGTCCGTACACACTATCTAAGCCAACAGTATTATTTCTATTAGGCGCAACATATAATGTGTCTTTCAATTTACCTGGTCTTAAAGGTTGCGAGTTTTGTACATCTACACTTGTACTTGCTAGTCTTTCTTTTTCTAAGTAGTTAGCTGCAGGAACGCCTGCACTTGCTCCACCGGAAAATACTATGTCAACTCCGCTATTTGAAATCCATTCAGGACAAAATGCTCTTGTAGTTCCGTTTATGTATTCAGTAATAGTTACGTTATTCATTCTAGCATTGTCTCGCATAAACACAACAAGATATAATGGCTTTGGTTGGAAACTAAAAATTTGTACTTTGTTTACACCTTTGTCAGGATCGCCTGTTATTAGTTTATCTGTTAGTCTTATAGGTGACACCTTTAAATTAAATGCACTACTACTAGGAGCTCCGTCTACATCTACATAATACTTTTCAACGCCTTCGCTGGTGTCAAACGTTTTAAGTGCAGATGTAAATCTAATTCCACTTGCTGTATCGCCTTCGCCAAACTCTCCACCTATTAGATTAAAGCCATTAATTAACTCACTAGGCTCTTCGTCAAATATAATAACATTGCTTGCAATTCCACTTACAGGATCTGTTGATGCATATGTTACAGCAAATTCTAATCTACTTTCAATTGAACATTTAATACCAGAACATGTACCAGAGTCAGTACCTGCCGGCCTAGGTAATCTGTAATCAATATCATAACGTATGCCTAATGGTGCGTCACCTTCTGCTTGTTCAAATCCGTCTCTATTTCTAAACAAGCTACTATGAGTAAATTCTGCATGTAGTATGTTATCTAAGTTAGGTTCTATTTCCGTAATACCATCTTTTAACAAAAATTTAACTTCCTGTACTGGTGTGCCAAGTGCATTAGTGCGTGTTGATATAATTGGTTTGTTTTCCGTAACACCAATTAAGAATTCACAAAACTGTGTTCCTGTTGTTATTACTGGATTTAAATAGTTACAATCAAAACTGTCACCTGTTACAGGATATGTACTACCTGCAATAGCATCGTAGTAACTTGTAAATCTTACAGACGTTGTGTCTACACTAGCACGGTCTGTTACTACTCCGTTTAATACTACTTGCGGGTCAATAGTACCTGTTGCACTTTTTTCGTATGCTCCATCAAATCCTATTCTCTCAATGTTTGCTGTACTTTCACTTGTTCGTGATGCATAACAACTATTAATGCCAGGAACAATAAGTTTACTATCATCGTCTCTTGTTCTAAATATTGGGTCACCGTCTGATGTGCCACCGCTTACATATGCTGCAAAGCCACTTGTATCTACTTCTGTATCGTATTCTGGATCACTATATAAAGCAAATTGTGTATCACCTACTACGTCGATGTAGTATGTTTGCAGGTTAACTTCTGTCATACCTACAACATTTTCTAGTGTAACTTTTTGTCCAGTAAAGTATCCATGTGCAACGTCTGTAGTCACAATGCCACAACTTGCTTGACTAATATTAGTTATATTAACTTGTGGTTGTGGGTTTGTGGTTATTTCGTTACCAGCACCGTTTATATTTACACTACGTACTACACCGTTTTCATTACTATGTAAACTTGGTGCATAGTGATGTCCAAATGCTGGGCATCCTTCTATTTCAACTACTTGTACTTCTGTAAGCTGATCACAGTCTATTTTTAAATCTACTGGATAAACGTTTTTCTTATTTGGTTTTCCTACACCGTCACTGTTCTTAATAAACTGTTTAGGATAAATTCCTGCAACACTTGTTTGTCTAGCGTTGTTTACAATCTTGTCATCTGATGTGTAACTGTAGTACTGACCAGCACTATTATCGCCACCATCAATATAACAAGACGCACCATACTTGTACAAGTATTGTGGAGTTCTAATGTTACCAGTGTTTTTAATATCTTGTAAGTATCTAAACTTAAAGTAAGGATCCTGCAAACAAGGTTCGCCTAGTTGATTTTCAATTGTTAGTGTATGTATTAATACCCAACGTGCATCTCCAGTGTCTGTTGGAATGTAAGCATAAAACTTAGCACCAATAGCGCCGTACCAACCAAATTCAATTTTATACATAGTAACTTTTGTTGGATCAAGTAAGTAACCCGATCTACCATTACCATCAAGTGGATCACCGTTAAAAAAGTCTCTTGTAATTACAAGTTCAAAAAATTCAGTTTCGTTAAATGGTTCTCTACTTGGAACAGTTGTTTGTGACGTATTGTTAAAGCCCATACGCTGTAGTACTTCGTTTGGCAATCTTACTGAGCTTCTACGTATAATATTAAACTGTGGACCTTTTATTTGAAATACGTATTCGTCTGTTGGATTACCTATACCCCATTCAATTACATTGTCAATACTTGCTTCGTCTCTACTTGCTCTAAAGCCAAAAGTAAATCCAGATATACGTCCTGGTTGATATCTATATGCTTTTTTACTTTGAAGTAATCCAAAGTATTGATTTTGATCTGATTGTCCAGGTCTTGTATTTGTAGCATCATAACCTGTAGGGAATCTTATTGGAGTATTAGTACCAGGATCTAATAACAAACCGTCACGCATGTTCATCCATGATTGACACCAGTTTTCAATTTTATCATATCCTAGTTGTTCGTCATCAGGATAGTTTACATCTCCGTCTGATACATCACACAATGAAGGATCTAAAAAATTATCATTTGCAAACTGAGGATAGTTAGTTACGTAGTCATTATATAAATCATTGCCTAAATTTATAAATTCTAAGTACCTATTAAATACCGCAGGATTATAACCACCATTTACAAAGTTAGGTCCTGGAGGAAATGTAAATGCTACAGGAAAACTTTCAACAACAAGTGCTTGCTCGTTTGTTTCTTCTTTTAGTCTAGTAAAGTAATGGTTGCCATATGTAATATTACGTCTATTATACCAACCAGCTGGTCTGCCAAATACTCCGTTATATTGATAGAACTCCCATTCTTCTTCGTTAACACCGTATGTACTTACATCACTGAATAAACTAAGTTGCACTTCTGCTCTTGGAATACCTAGTAATGTTGTACTAACTTGTGATGTTTCAGCAAACTGTTCTTCAATAGTTAACTGTGTATTATCAGCAATAGCATTGTTTACTACAACACTTGTACTGTTCTCTGCTTTAGAGAGAGCTTCTACCGGACCTTCATCTTCAGTAACAATTATGTTACCATTTGAATCTCTTAGTGGTACACCTTTTACAATGTCATAAAGAGGTACAAATGATTTCGATGTAGGTATAGGTATTCTGTCGAAACCTATTTTGATTTGAGGCATCTATTATTGCTCCTCCCACGTTAAGCTGGCACTCAATGAAACCTGCGCAGCTGCACTATTAAGTGTATTACTAAACGTTGCTACGTAAAGGGTTTCTATTTGATCTGTTAATGGGTAACTTATATATTCTTTGTTATAATCAAAATAAGTTGCTAAGTCAAACTCTTCAGCACCTGGAGCAATATAGTAACTTGCTAGTTCTGTACCTGTTCCTGGAATTGGTGTTTGTGCCCTCAATGCAACTTCTACTGAACTTAAACGTTCTTTTTCGAAAGTAGTTTCGCTTGAAGTAAGTACTGCACCTTGTGGGTCATACACGCCTTCTTTTAAGAATGATGCCGCACTAGCAAGAACTAGTGTACCATTGTATATTTCTGTTGGATAAAAGAAATAATTATCATTAGCTTTTTCTAATCTTCCTAATACACTTATAAGTGTTTCAGAGCCATTTAAACTTGCACGGAAGTAACCGTATGTAAAGTCTCCGTTCTGTGAAAGGAAATCTGTATTTGTTGTAGATAGTAAATACTGACTGTTTAGATTTACTTCTGCATTAATTGCAAAACTACCTATTGTTCCTACAGTTGTTTGGAACGTTGGAGTTTTAACCAATGTCATTTTAGCATTTACAGTACCGTCAGCACCAGCACTTAAACGTGTTGGATATACCTGTACTCTGTTTCTAACGTCATCACCATTACCTGATGTAATGTTATCTTTAGTCTTTAAACCATATAACAATGCAGGTCTATCTACAATTACATTTAATGTTGATACTTGGCTTACTGGCTTATTAAGATATAAATCATTACCATCTACCCAAATAACTTTAACGTTTTGGTCTTGTGAGTTACCTGTAATTATTCTAGCATTCATATAGTATGTACTTACTGCAGGAGCATCTCTGCCTGTTGTATCTGGATCTAAGTTAGTTACTGACATTATAGGCGTAACTGGATCTGTAGCATTAGTATTATCAACACCTAATTTAAATTTACTACCATATACATCTGTAGGAGTTTCACTACTATGATTGAATAGTCTTACAGTACCTCTGTCACCACCGTCAATGTAGTAAGAAGCACCGTACTTAACAAGGCTTTCTGAATAACTACCATATGGGTTTTGTAACCTATTAGCATTTGGAACACCAAAGCGTGATTCACTACCGCCGCCATATACTAGATATGTAATTGGAAGTGTAGCATTACCTAATGAAGATATTTTTAACTGGTTTGAACAACGTAAATGGTGTACTCTTACCCAACGTGCATCACCGTTATCTACCGGAACATATGCTAAGAACAATGCACCAACAGCACCATACCAACTAAATTCTACTTTAAGCATGGTAACCTTACTAAAGTCCATATCCCAAACACTTGTTTGTTCTTTTGCAGAAACACCTGTTCCTAAGAACAGCTCGCCTGCTTTTTTATCTAGTACGTTATCACTGTATACACTATTACGTGTTGTTCCGTCTAAACTATCTCCTGAGAATCTAGTTCTACCAACTCTATATTCATATACACTGTAGTATGTTGGATCAACATGATCTCTGGTCCATGTTTTATATTTGAAGTTTAAGTCATCTATCTGTGTTCTTAATGATGCTGCATCAACACTTGTGTCAATTGCTGTATCAATGTACCCAATTACTACATCTGAAGACTCTGCTGGCAACACACCTGATGAGCTATACAAGTATGGGAACATGCCATCGTATCTTTCTTCAACTCCAGCAAGTCCAAACGACTTATTATATTCTGTCGGATGTATAAACGGTACTGGTGTTTCAATAAAGTGACTTGTGCCTGCACCAGTTAATGTAATTGCAATATTATTACTTGCTGATACATCAAACTGGTCAAAGTCAGCAACCGCAGGATCCATAAGTTCTATTACGTTTCCTTTAGGCCCGCTTACATTTGATACCCAATAAGTTTTGCCGTCAGTTAGTTCTGGACAATCACCGTAATAGTTTACGTACTGTCCTATTGTAACACTTCCTTCTGCTAAAGTAAAGGTATCATTTGCTGTATCAATTTGTGCTGGTGTTTTAATACGCTTTTTAAGTAATGTTGGATCATATACAGCTGCGTGTACCATAATTAGTCCATCACGTAATATTACCAAATCACCAAACTGTCCTGCTGTTCCATAATCAATAGCACCGGTATATTCTGTTGTAAAGTTGTTTACAATAAGATTACCTAGTGTATTAAGTTTGTCAGTTTGTGCTGTTGTAAGCGCAAATCTAGTTGCCATACTTGGTAAGTTAACAGCACTTCCATCTGTTCTTGTAACAGCTACAGTTCCAGTTGATGTTAATAAGTCTTTTAAGAATACGTGTCTATTAACTTCTGCAACAACACCGCCGCTTGTTTGTGAGTAAACTTTTAATGCGCCGTCACTATAGTATTTTGCCGCATTGTATACAGTTGCCGCATTACCGCCAAACTGTACATCACTGCCATAGCCGTTCATTACATACTTAACGTCTCTAACACATTTGAATTTAAGTACTTCTTCAAAGTCTGCTTGTGTTGCGCCTTCTGGTAAGTCCGTAACAGCATCGTAACTTAAACTTTGACTTACTAAGTAACCGTAGTATAATGCATACACAGCAAATATAGTTTCTATCTTGCTACGCTGTCCGTATGTAGCAGCCGCAATCTGTGCATTAGTAATTGCACCAGTAGTACCGTCTGGTCCTAGTTGTGCAGGGTATGCACCTGTGCCGTTTGCTGTTACCGCTTGTATTTGATACTTAGCAAGGTCACCAATTTTAGTTCTTGCACCTAGCTCATTTATTCCTGCTAGTATATCACGTATCTTGTTTCTAAAGAAATAGTGTGTTTCGCCCTCACGCTCTGCATCTGCTAATAATCCTGTATCGTAAGTTGCTCCATTTGCTATAATGTGGCCATTGCCGCCCCAACGTAAATCGTTAATATAAGCATCTAGTGCAAATTCTAAATCTCTCTTACATTTTAGATCATCGCCTGTAAATGTTACAGGTGCTACTGAAACTACAATAGCATCTTTGCCTGCTATAATTGCTGTTTGAGCTGCTGTCATTGAAGCTGCACCCCATGAAGTATCAGGTACTGTTCTTGTAACTGGTAAACTTAATAGTATGTCGCCTTCGTTGATAACATCTCTAATGATTGTTGCAGACGCAACAACTATGTCTGAGTCTGCATTACTAGCAACGCCGTTGCCTGTACTTTGTGTTTCGCTGTTTCCTGTTGTTTTAGTAATAGTTACATTTTTAACAATGTCATCAAGTATAGTAGCTAAGTGGCCATATGCCGCTACTGTTTGTGTAATATAATTTGCTGTTTGATCACTCTTACTAAATCCATCATAAAAGAAAAACTTAGCTGAATCATATATAGCACTGTTGCCGCCATATAATAAATCATATGATATAGCATTTAAAACAAACAATACATCACGTGTACATTTGAATACATTGTGACTTGCACTTGGATATTGATCTGCTACCCATGCATTAATCTCTGCCGCAATAAAATCTCTGTTTGCAACTAGTTGGTCTTTAACAGCAACTCTACTTGCTGTGCCGCCTGCTGTTGGATCAGTAAATGTAACAGCTTTTAAAAATGCAATTTGTTCTTGTTGTGTAGAACTTGCATAGTTAACTCTTGTGCCTGCATCTACTGAAACAGCTCTTAAATTATTGTACCATGTATCTACAGCAGCATCTGCTGTAGGATCTACACCTGCTAGTGCTTTAACTTGTGTTTGTGAGTTGTCAATTGCTGTAGTAACACTTGCTGGTAATGGATATTCGTTTGAATTAGATTCTGCTAAACCTTGGAATGTTGAACCGTAGTTTGTTCCTAGTGTAATGTCTGTACCAATAGCATCTAAGAAGTAACCTAAATCTCTTTGGCATTTTACAGCCGTGTTACTAATTACACTTTTATCAATAATGTCAAATTTGTTTTCTGTTAAGTACTTTGTTGCTGTTGGGTAAGCATTATACGTACTTTCAGCTGTACCAGGGGCCTTGCCGCCTAGTGCGTGATCTTCTAATTGTTGTCCTGAACTATTACCAAATTTCAAAGGGTTCTTTCTGATAATAGATTGTGTACGTCTTACAACAGCAAACTGATCGCCTTGTCCAGTGTCTCTTGTTTCCCAATAGTATCCGTCAAACTTATCAAAGATACCATACTTTTTAACGTCTGGGTTTCTTGTTGGTTCTCTTTGTCCTGCACCTACTACGTTGCCAGATGCAAACGAACTCTTAATACCAAACGTAGCTGCTGAAACACGTCCTGGTTGATATCTAAAAAATCTTTTACTTGTTAATATCGCTGTTTCATCTGCTGGTGCTGTAACTTTAGCACCCGACTCTTCAGGTAAGTGTAAAATACCCCATGCTTGGGCGCCGCCTACTCCTGTATACTGTGTATCTGCATTGCCTACTTCCGAATAATCTGCTGGTACACTAGACCACTCACTTGGGTTAACATCGTATGTGTTAACGTCAGCAAATATACCTAGTGCAACTTCTGATCTAGGTATACCTAGTAGTGAAAGTGCAACTTCCGATTGTATCTTATTTTGCTCAACGACTGGTATCGCTGTTTGGTCTGTAGCAACTACAACAGGAATACTGTTTGCAGCCGGTTGTGCGCCAGGTGTAACTGGAGTAGTTCTACCTACGTTTACGACCGAAGCATTGTTGTTAATATTGTTTAAACTTGACATTAGTTAATTTTCCCTTTGGCTACTACGAAATTGTTTTGTAATGCTACTTGTCCAGCGTTACCTATTACAGTAATATCACCAAACCCATCACCCAAATCAATACCAATAGTATTGCTTATCGTATTTATTGTTTTTATCGTTCCATTGATTCCTCCCGTTGGAGGAGTTGTATTATGGCCAACTAATCTTACTATATCTTCTAAGTTTAGTCCAGCCGTATCAGTTACAGGAACTTCGTAATGACTACCTGCTATCTGATTCCCATTTCCATTAATAGTTTTCTGTGGTACATATTCTGTTGCAACAATTCTATATACTAATCCTTGTGAGTTAGCATTATTTGCAACTAGTTGTGTATAACTTGCTCTACTAAGTAAGTCACTAACCCTTGATGCTACAATACGGAATGCAAAAGCCCCATTTACATCACCATCGTTGGTAAATGCTATGTAATCATCACCACCAAGTGTTTCGCTGTAATCTGTTGAAAGTTCTTCAACATTGTTTGTTTTTGTCAACTCGTTTATTATTCCTGTTAACTGTCCTTGATTTGCTGTAAAGTCAAAAAAGTCGCCATTTTCTTGATACACAAATTGAGGACTATTAAAATCAATTCCGCTTTCTATGTTTATATTTACACTATCAAATTCTGAATTCAATACATCTGGATTAGCAATAAACTCACCAGCTGGTCCTAGTAATACGTTTGGTGAAAGTACAATCTTTGTTGCACCGTAAGCAAATATGCCTTCGCCACAGTTATCAACAATGTTAGGTGATACAATACCCTTTTGTACAGCACTAATACTTACTGGCCCAGGATAATCTCTAAATGTGTTGTGTGCAATTTTAATAGTTCTGCACTCGTCTGCATATAATGGATTCCAATCATAACTATAAGTTAATCCACCACCTGTTATTTCACTGTTTAGAATTGTTAAGTTTTGTGTAATTGATGCATCGTATGCATATATGCCGCCTCCAATAACATTATCTAACTCTACGTTTTCAAATAGTATATCATTACCATAAAGGTAAACAGCATAGTTCAAATATAGTGTTGTTGTGTCTGTTGTTAAGTATTGGTTCTGTGCATTACCGTCTATACGTAAATCTCTAATAGTAATGTTACTATATGATGCATAACCAGGCTTTGGTCTTATAAAGTTATTATCGCCAGTTGATGTATCTGTTGACCAGTATTGTTTTATTAATCTTGTTTGATCACCGCTACCTTTAAGTGTAAACCCATCTGGTATTTCTAATCGTTGTATAAAGTATGTTCTATTTTCTAATGATAAACTATTTCTATTCTGTGCTTTAGCTGCATCAATTGCTGTTTGTACAGCAATAGTATCGTCAACAACTACTTCAACAGTTGATTGATCTGCAAAGTAACTAGTTGCTGTAGTAATCACATTTGTATCTGTGTTTATATTTGTTATTGATGTATCTATAAATCCTAGTTTTGGAGTACCTGGTGCAACAAGTGGAACATGTACTAGTCCGCTAGTTGCTGTGTACATACCTTGTACTGATTTTTTACTCCACGGTGTTACAGCAAAGTCATAATAGTCAGTATAAACAATATTACTTAATGCATTGCCTAATTCTTTTGGTCCTAATACTGTATGTAGTGTATAATCAACTTCAGCACCTACTTTTCTATAAACTAGTATGTTGTGTGATGAAGAGACTCTACTTACAACAACTTGAATATTTTTATTGTTGTTAAAATCTGTTATTTCGTCTGGTTCAATAGTAACATCTACAGCACTTGTTACAGCACTTATTTTACCTGAGTTTTGATCCATTTGTGCAACACGATAACTAAATGTTACTTCGTTGCCACTTGCATCTGGTGTAGCAAATCCAACCCTACTTACTTGTACACCTAAGTTACTTTGGTCTTGATCAATATTATCTGAACTAGCACCAAATATTCTTAGTTTCATTGACGTTGCTAAAAAGTCAATGTCTGCTGGATTAACAGTAATTTGATTAGTTGAAGTATCTGTTAATGTAGTACCGTCAAACTTTACACTTGTATTAAATTCTTCGTTAACTGATATTGCACCACTGACAATCAAGTTGCCTTTAATACTAACGCCACCATCAACACTTAATGCACCTGTTTCAAAGTCTAATGCAGTTTGTGTACTCTTAATTTTTAAACCAACAGCTTGATTTAATTCTAATTTAGTTTCTGTAAGCGTTGCACTTGTTTGGTCATTAGTAACAAATGTAATTGTATCGTCACTAGCACCAGGAGTAGTTTCTGCACTAACATATGTTAGTCCATCTACTGATCTTACGCCACCTAGTCCGTTCCAGTTATTTCCATCATATCCTTCAAAAATACCTAGTGTACTGTTTAGGCGCATTGCACCAGCTACATTGGGCGAACGTTCAGCTGTTGTTCCTGCCGGAAGCACTACAGCGTTTGTGCCTACAATATTAACGTAGCCGTTGCCTTTTGGATCAAGTGCAATATTACTATTGTCTTGTACAGTTCTAATTGTTGTTCCACTAAACTCTATATTTTCAATACTATCAAATGTTGTAAAACTAAAGTTTCCAGCGCCGTCTGTTTTAAGAAGATCGCCAGCATCGCCATCAGTAATGCCTAAGTCTGTTAGTGTTGCAGGTATTGTTGGTTTGTTTTGTACATCATCCCATTGTGGATTTGTTATAGGTAAATCTAAGTATTCAAAATCACCGCCAGCACTTACTGTTAAGTATTGTCCTGCTGTTGGTGTTTGGCTATTGTCGTTGAGTTTTTCAGGAGTAATAAAGTCATCATCAATTTGACTAAGTGCAATTTGTCCACCTAAGTCAACAAAGTTACTTGCACCACCACCGCCTCCGCCACCGGAGATAGTAAGGAACTGTAAGTTACCCGAACCGTCTGTTGCAAGTACCTGACCAATTGTACCATCATCAACATCTAATTGACTAATGCCTATTGTGTTTGCATTAATTAATGCTGCAGCTGTTGTACCTGATAATGCTCCGCCTAACGTTGGTGTCTGGACAGGCAAGTTTTGAAAACTAATTGTACCTGTTCCGTTGGTTGTTAAGAACTGACCGTTTGCACCGTCACCTATACCTAGTTGTAGTATTGATGTAGGAATTACTGGCTTGTTTTGTAAGTCAGTGTAATCGTTTCTAAACACAGTCCCATCTACAACTAATTGCGATGCTGTAACTGTTCCTAATGCTGTTATATCAAGAGCATTTACAATGCTACTGTTTGTCAGTAGTAGATTATCACCATCCGGTAATTCTCTAAACTGGTTACCTGCTGTTGTATCTACTACTAGTGGAAATCTATTGGCCATTGTTTCTTATCCTATTTACTATATTTATCGCCTAATATTTTTAAGTGATTGATCAATAGTGTCTTTAGGATCTCCTTTGATCTTTACTTGTAACCTTGGACCACGATTGGCGATAACTGTTAACCGTCTTCCATTTTCGTTTGTGACACTTTTTCCTTGTGGACGTTTTGCCATTATGTTCTTCCTACTACTACTTCAACAATGCCTTCTCCAGCATCGTCTTTGGTGCCTACAGCCTTACCAATAACAGTACCAACAGTTGGCGTGTTATTAACAACAGCATATCCTCTTAACCCACTTGATACAAGTAAGTCGCCTTTTGCTACTTTACCAATTACCTTACAAGGTACACGCCCTTGTAGTGCAATACATGTTGCAATGCCTGGACAATCTTGGTTCATAACAAACGCTGGCTCAGCACTTACAACACCAGCAACTCTATGATCAAGGTGTATGTTTGTTGTAGTAACTTCACTGTCACCACCAAATACTAATACAGTACCAACTTCATACTCTGTGTCTGCTGAATACATCTCAGCCAAGTCAGCGTAGGTTGATTGTAGTTTAGAACCACTTGACAAACTCCAGTCACCTGTAATAGTACCTGTTGTTGCTGCAGCTCCTGTTGATATAGTTCTTACTGTAAGTGTATCAGTAGATTCTATAGTTACGCCACCAGTGAATGTTTTTAATCCAGCAATACTTTGATTGCCTATTGTGTAAACTCCATTACTAACCGATCCAGCATTACCAGTAATACTGCCTGTGGCCGTTCCAGTCCATTCAAGCGTATCGTCTATATAAACTTTACCTGTTCCGTTTGCAGTTAGTGTTAGATCAGTATCTGCAGTAACACTCGAAATAGCATCTGTGTCAATGCTACCTACAGTTAAACTTGTATCAATGACAACATCTTTAAAGTAACCATTTTTGAATTTTAAGTTCGCATCACCTAAATTAACACTGTCGTCGTCTTCTGGTGTAATTGCAAGTGTATCAACAGTACCGTTGCCTGTAGTATCTCGCATACCAAAAGTTATAGCTTTTTGCGTAGTGCCGTTTGATACAATAATAGCAACATCACCAGCGACTGCTTTACCACTGTATGCACCTATCGCAATACCTGCTGATGTATCACCTTTTTCGTTTTGTGCTTCAATGAAGTTAGTATAAGTCCATTGTGATGCTACAAACGGTGTTACTGTTGTGCCAGCT
>Ga0102811_1000880_pt1 | contig 14370 bp, 19 predicted proteins | sample ColrivemetaGS705_FD_84507 | JGI IMG/M metagenome (GOLD analysis project Ga0102811, IMG submission 84507) | Estuarine microbial communities from the Columbia River estuary - Flood tide ETM metaG S.705 | ecosystem: Environmental > Aquatic > Marine > Intertidal zone > Estuary | place: USA: Columbia... | reverse complement strand
GGCGAAACAAGGGAAGTTAATACAATCTTTGCACCTACTCCAGTTGATGTGATTATTGGTGATACTGCTGGTTCGCCGTTTATTATTCCATCCTTTGCTGCAAATGGCACAGAAGTTGATCCAAACCACAACCACATTCAACTCATTCCAATGAGACCAAAACCAAGGCTCCTATTTTGGAATGGTATGAAAACAACTGGAGGTACTACATGGTATTATGACGATGCTCCTGGTGGTGCAGCAACTTCTATTTCGATGACAACGTATCCGTGTGCTACACCATACTCAGATTTTTTAACAACACCTACAACCCTAAATTTGAACTGGAATATTGAAGCTGACTTTGTTGGTGAAATCTTAGGTGAGTCTGTTTATACTAGATACTGGAATTCATACATTCAAGAATTGTATTCATCAGAGGCCCGCATAATGACGGCATACTTTAAGATTGATGCACAAGATTTAAGAGACCTAACTTTTGACGATGTTATTTTCATTAAAGACACATACTGGAGAGTTCAAAAAATCTATGACGCCCCACTAACAGACATTGATGTTGTTAAGGTTGACCTAATCAAATTGGTTTCTTACATTCCAACACCTTACGCGGGACCTTATACTGCTGAAGATTTATGGGGTGTTTCAGATGATACTTATGAAGATGCAGACGGTCCTTGGTTATCACCAGAATCTTTAAGTCTAGAACCAGGTGATGGTGGAATGACTGGTGGTGGAGGTGATCCAGGTGAAGAACCATCAGAACCAGTAGATGGTGGAGGTAACGAAACTCCTGTGCTGGGTTATACAGTTTTAGATGCTGAAGCAAACTTTGCATTACTAAGAACTGCTAATCAATATTCTACAATACCTACAAGTGGACAATCTGGTTATTATACTGGATATTGGATTAATTTAGATTTAAGAAATCCAACAACTAATCTAAGTATTAATCACACAGCATTTCAAGCTGGTGGCGTGATTGAGTTTACAAATGTAACCAACAACGGTTCAGGTAATTATACATTCTTTGCTAAGTTAGCAAACAATAATAGTGATACAATATTTGTTAAGAATGGTACATATGCACAAATTTATGCTTATCATATTATTAACAATACTACTGGTGCACCATTAACAGTCGATAGGACACTTTCTCTATTTAGAAATACTGCAAACACTGAAGTGAGATTGTATGCACCTGGAGCTCACCCGTCAGGTCTTTCATAAATACTAAAAAGTATATCTTAAATTGCTATGGCAGATGTAGAAATCAGAGTTAAAATCGACGGGGTCGAATACACCCAAGAACAGTTAAAGGATCTTGCAAGCGGTGCTAAGACTGCTGGTAAAGAAATGGACAATCTTGGTAAAGAAACCAAGAAGGCCGGTGAAGAGGCCACTATCTTTGGTGACATCAAGAAAAAGTTTGGTGATATGAAAGAAGGTGTCCTAAAGGTCGTAAGATCATTTAAGACACTTAAGGGAGCTATTGCAGCAACAGGTATTGGTTTATTGGTTGTAGCGATTGGAACACTTGTAGAATACTTCAGGTCATCTGAGGAAGGTTCTAAGAAGCTACAGGTTGCAATGACCGCTCTTAAACTAATCTTTGCTGATATTAGTGAGTTTGCACAAGCAGTTGGTGAAAAGATTGCATGGGCTTTTGAGAATCCAATGGAAGCGATCAAAGAACTTGGTCAAGCCATTGTTGATAATATTGTTGAGAGATTCAAATCTGCTATTGAAGTAGTTGGATTCCTTTCTGACGCTTTTATGAAGTTATTCGAAGGTGAGTTTGAAGCTGCCTGGGAAAGCGTTAAAAATGCAGGGGAAGAATTAGTCGATGTCTTTACGGGTGTTGATGATTCAGTTAATAAAGTGACTGCAGCTGTTGGCCAATTTACAGATAAGGTTAAAACAGCTATTAAAACTGCAGAGGGTATGGTTAATATGCAACGTGCCCTTCGTGCTGAACAAAGAGCCCTAACACAAGAAAACGCAGAGTTAAACAAAACACTAGAAGTAAATCAAAAAATAGCTGAGGACACAACACGTAGTTATGATGAAAGAAAAGAAGCTCTTGAAAAAGTTGGCGAAGCTCAAATCAAGCTTGCAGAAAATGCTGCACGACAAGCTCAGATCGATAAGACACTTCTTGAAATACAATTGGCTCAAACTGCAAACTATGAAGAGCAACAAGATATTCAAGACCAGTTGGCTGAAGCTAACGCAAGAGCTACAGAAGCTCAAACAGCACTTGAGATTAAGAAAGTTGAGGTTTCAAAGATTACTGCAGAGTTGGAGCAAGCGGAACTTGATCGTAAGAGATCTATTGCAGATCAAATCTCTGCTCTTGAACTTGCTACGCTCGAAGATGCAAGACTTAAAGCTCAAGAAGAACTACGAATCGCTGAAGAACAAGCTCTTGCAGAACTTGATATCCTTAAAGCAACTGAAGAAGAAAAGCAAAGAGTGCGTGAAGCATTTGGAGCTATGCGTGCAAAGCTTTCACAAGACCAAGCTGATAATGATTATCAAACAACTGTTGACTCCCTATCTGCAATCGGCGATGCTTTTGGCGAAGGAACTGAAATGTTCAAAGTTTTTAAGAGTGCTGAAACAATCATGTCAACCTATTCTGCAGCGCAAAAAGCTTACGAAAGCGCAATCGCAGTACCTGTTATCGGTCCTGTCCTTGCTCCTGCTGCTGCTGCAGCTGCTGTGGCTTCTGGATTAGCGACCCTAAAACAGATTCAAAACACTAAAATCCCTGAACCGCCTGAAATGGCATTTGGTGGTTTCGTTGACGGTGCATCACACGCAGGCGGCGGTAGAATGATTAACGCAGAAGGTGGTGAATTTGTGTTGAATAAATATGCTATGAGACAACCAGGTGTAGCGCAGATTGCACAAGCACTTAACGGCGTAGCAACACCTAATAATCAAACCGGCTCTATGGCGCCAATCAAAACATATGTAGTTGCTACTGAAGTGACATCAGCACAAGAAGCTAACTCAAAAGTAGAAAAACTTGCTAGATTGTAATATGGAAGAATATATTAAAAACATCGTAGAACTGGATATTGATTTAGACAATATCACTCTGGAAGATATGGGCGTTGATACGGTTAGTTTCGTAACGGATCCCGCTATTGAAATTGACTTTATGGCTTTTGCATCACAAGAGTTTGTAAAGCCACACGCAGGTGAATCTGAAGATGAATTCATCGGTCGTTGTATTCCAGTTTTAATCGGCGAAGGTAAAGAGCAAGACGAAGCTGTTGCAATATGCTATTCATACTGGGAAGGTAAAGAAGAATTCGAAAGCTACAATGAAATGTCAATCGATACAAGTGCATTAGCACCATATGTTGACAATCTTGAAGACCTAACAGAAGAACAAAAGATTATTCTACATTGGGCGATTGAAAACGGTGAAGTTATCACACAAAATCACACGTATATCCAAGAGAATCAAGAGTTTTCTACAGTTGCTGACGTTGCATCACTTATTCAAGGTCTTGATATTGCAAGCAAACTAGGCATTCGTGCAAACGAACCTGCTGAAATCCGCTACAAATATTCAGGTCCTTCTGCAGAAAGAGGTTTCTGCAAAGCTATGTTGCGCCTAAATAAGATGTATTCTGCTGAGGGTCCTGACAATGATATGGATAAACTGCAGAGTAGACTAAGAGCTATTAACCCAGGTATGGGTCCTCGTGGTTCAAATTCATACGATGTTTTTGAATATAAGGGTTCTGTAAATTGCAGACACTTTTGGACGCAGCTTTCGGTATTCAAACCAGAAGGCGGTAGAGTTCTTGTAGTTGAAAACGGTCCAGCTCCTGGTAATGCTGGCAAATCTAACAATTCAAATGCACCAAGCCCAACAGGTGCTGTAGCAAATAATGCACGTATGGGCTTTTCTGTAATGGATGATGCAAAAAGAATTGTAGCAGGACCTTTAATGGTTCCAAATCAAATGATCCTACGCAGAGATGAAAAAGGTGAACCATACTATGTTTACTTTTCTGCAGATACTGTTAGACGTATCCAGGAACGCTTTAATCAAGAGCTTAAACAAAATAATACAGATAGGCAACACGACGGCAATGTCTTAAATGCTAACGTTCTTTTAGAACAATGGATTATTGAACACCCTACATATGACAAATCTAAATTCTACGGTTTCAACAGATTACCAATGAACACGTGGTTTGGAGTATATAAGGTGAACGATGATGATACTTGGGCACGTGTAAAGTCTGGAGAATTAAAAGGTTTCAGTATTGCAGGTAATTTTATCGAGCGTGCTAAACCTGTAAATCAAGACGAAGAAACGCTATCTAAAATCATTGATATACTCAAAGAAATCCGATGAATAACGTGCAAGATTCAGTAGCTAACACAATTACCTTAGCTGGTTTAGGTTCTGTTCTTATGGACCTACAGCCGCTATTAACATTTCTTTTGTTAGTTTCTGGTATCATTCTCAACATTACTCGCATCAGAAATACTAAGAAGGACTAACTTTTGTCCGTTTTTGTGCGAAGTATATCTTAAACTAGATCGGTATACCCGATCATAAAAATAATTTTACAAAATACTATGACTGCTACTGACGCTGTATCTAAAATTAGATTGCTTCTAGGTATCAACGAGTCTACGTTCAAATTTGCGACTGCTACCCTTGTTGACGGTACAGAAGTTAAAACTGAAGGTGAACTAGTTGAAGGCGCTCAACTTATGGTTGTGACTGCTGAAGGTGAAGTTCCTGCTCCGGCTGGAATCCACGAAACATCTGAAGGTGTCCTAATCACTGTTGACGAGTCTGGTGTAATTACAAAGGTTGAGCAATCAACTTCTGAAACTGTTGAAGAAGCTCCTGCTACTGAGGAGGTTGCAATGGAAGAAGAGGTTGTTGTTGAGGTTCCTGAAGAAGTTGCTCCAGTTCTAACTGAAGAAGTTGTTCAAGCTGTTGTAGAAGCTCTTGCTCCTGTTATCGAGGAAGTTGCATCTATCGCAGAAGAACTTAAGAAAATGAAAGCGCAATTCCAAGCTTTCCAGAAGGAGCCTGCCGCTCCAAAGGTAAAACGAAACGATTTCACTGCTGAAAGATTGTCTGCAGTAGAACGTATCGCAAAAATCCGTAAACAAAAATAATATACTTAAAAATGTCTTATTCAAATCTCGCTGCTAACTTGGCAGCTTATACTGATGAAATGTCTTTCGAGGCGATTTCTAACGCAGTACTTCAGACAAAGTTGATGGAGTATGCTACACTACGTTCTGGTCTTCGCGCGGGAACTTCGGCTGTGAATATCATCGATGTTGAAATTGCTGCACAACCACGCTCTTGCGATTGGTCTGATAACGCAACTACAACTTTCACACAAGTTGATATCGTTATGAACGAACTTGAGTCAAAGCAATCACTTTGCCCAACTTCACTTCGTGAGTACTACCTTTCTGAAAAGCTTTCTGCATCTGCACACGCAGAGGAAGTTCCTTTCGAAGAGGCAATGGTAAACTTGTATACTCAGAAAATCAAGAACCATAACGAACTTCTATTGGCTACTGATCTTATCGCTAAGGTTGAAGCTGCTGGTACTACTACTTCTCAAACTGGTCCTTCTGATGCTGATTCTATCCTTTCTGACGTTTACGCTCTTGTAGACGCTATCGATCCAGCTTACGCTGGTCGTGAGGACTTGGTTGTTTTCATGTCTCCATCTAACTTCAACTTGCTACGTAGAGCACTTGTTGCTGCTAACCTTTACCACATTGCTCCAACTGACTCTAACGACGTATTGGATATCCCTGGTACTGGTTTCAAAGCTGTTAAGTTGACTGTTGCTGTTGGTGATATCAACACTATGATCGCTGGTCCTTCTAAGGACGTTATCGTAGGTTGCGGTCTTGAAGATGATTTCGATCAACTAAAGATGTGGTACTCACAAGATTCGGATCAAGTTCGCGTTATGGCAGCTTGGAGATTGGGCTTGGCGGTTGTTAATGCAGCTGCATGGTCTTACAACGGTCTTTAATTAACCTCCCTAAACCTTGGTAATGGGGCTTCGGCCCCTCTACCAAACTAAAAATAATCCATATATTATGTCGTGTTCAATCACATCGGGTATGACCCTAGGATGTAAGGATAGCCAGGGAGGCGTCGAGTACTTGTACATTTCCGATCTTCCAACTTATGACGAAATCGTTACTGACGTTGACGGTAAGATTGTTTCTCTAGATGCTGCTGGCGTTCCTACTTCTATCACTTGGTACAAGTATGAAACTCCTAAGCAAGTGAGCTCATTCCAAGAAACAATTTCTGCTGCTATCGAAGCGGGAACTGTTTTTTATGATCAACAAGCTACTTTTATTTTTAACAAAATGGAAGCTGCTAAAAGAGATCAAATCAGACTTCTTGCGCAGAACCCAAAGCTTCTTGTTGTCGTTAAAGACGGTAATGGTAAGTTCTGGTCTGTAGGCGTAACTCGTGGTGCTGAGCTTATTTCAGGTTCAGTTTCTACAGGTACTGCATACGGTGACAGAAACGGTGGTGAAATCGTGCTTCAAGGTTTGGAGCCAGATCCATCATACGAGTGCCTTGCATCTTTCGTAGGCGAGTAATCCTCACTATATCCATAAAAAAGAAGGGTATCTTTAATTAGGTACCCTTTTTTTATTTCTGATAATCTTTATTAATCCAGGTCTTTAGCCGATGGCAGTTTGCACAAAGTATTTGAAGGTTCTCTTCGCGGTTGTCTGATTTAATACCGTTTATATGGTCTATATCGAGCTGACACGGGTGGACTGGTACAAACCCGCATTTATTACATTCGTGTGCCTGGTGCCATTTGAAGTATCCGTATGGCTTTCTTTTAGCTTTGTTTTTACATTTCCTGGAACAATATATTTTATCGGATCTTCCGGTAAATTCATTGCTACAATACTTACAAGTTCGTGCACACATAATACAGTTATATATAATGTAGTTGCGCAATACTTGCAACAAGTATATCTTATATTGTAAAAATACTTATACTTGTATGACTTTTAACTTTGAAGAAGGGTATAGCATATCATTTAATGGCGATTACGGTGGTTATACTACTTATCGTTTGCAATTTATCTCAGACTATACAAATAAAGAACTGGTAGTTTTACCTGGTGATGCTAGAAAGTGGATTTGTGGTCTAAATCTAGTATTAGCTAATGAAAGGTATACTGAGTTTATACTAACACAGTGGTTTCCAGTACCAAGAGGTGGTCAATATTCTGGCTTCTATACATACAACTTATACGGCACAATGGATGCTGTAACTTCTTTAGAAGATTTTGTACCAGAAGATTGGACTACCCTAGACACTGGACTTATTAAAATTCTTACACCTGATGTGAATGGTAATATTAATCGTTACCAATATGAAAGTCCTAACGACGATGCACAATCATACGTAATATACAATCCATAAAATGCAAAAATATATTTTTAGATCACATAACTTTGAATCTATTCAGTTGCCGCAGATTACAGAACGTCGCGGACACGATTATGTAGATTTTGGTTCTAACAATCTCTACCCAGAGTTGCTTATCGAACTATACAACAATAGCGCGATGCACCACACTTGCATTGATGCTAAGACAGATGCCATCACAGGTGACGGTATTAAAAACTTTGGTAGCACTCCAATGAATACTAAGGGCGATACTTTAGATGAATTGTTTGAACGCATTGCTAAAGACTTTATGATTTTTGGCGGTTATGCTATTAATGTTATCTGGAACAAAGCAGGTGATGGTATTGCAGAGATGTACCACGTTGATTTTAACCGTGTGCGTTCTGGTAAAATGAATGAAGACGATATCATTGAAGAATACTTCTATTCTGCAGATTGGTCACAATCAAGAAAGTACAAGCCAGTAGCATACAAGTCTTTTGATGCTACGGATAACAAAGGTGACAATGCTTCTCAAATCTTCTACTACTTTGATTACACTGTTGGAAATTCATACTATCCGCTTCCCTCATATGTGGGCGCAATCAACGATGTAGATATCGATTCTAGAGTATCTAAGTTCCACGCTAACAACTTGAAAAATGGTTTGGCACCCTCTATGATGCTAACATTCCGTAATGGCCTTCCAGGTCAGGAGGAGCAAAATGAGATTTACAGAGACATTGATCGCACATTTGCAGGTGAAGAAAACGCAGGTAAATTCTTTATTAACTTTTCTGAACCTGGTCGCGAGCCACAGGTGCAAACTATCGAAAACGCGAATTCAGATTATTACGTAACTCTTGAAGGCCGTATTACATCTCGCATCTTAACTAGCCATAGGATTACTTCTCCTAAGTTGTTGGGTCTGTATGACGCATCTGGCTTCTCTAACAATGCAGATGAAATCCAGACGGCATTTAATCACTTCTTGGGTACTGTTATTATTCCTGAGCAAAAGAAGCTACTTAAGTCTCTACAAAAACTGGTTTGGTATTTTGGTATGACTGTTAAGCTTGAAGTAGACCAATCAGATATTTTGTATACGGAAACGATTGAAACAACACAAACACAAATTACAGATATTACAGAATAATGGCTACAGCTCTTTTTATCACTGAAGAAAAACTAAAATCGTTTACAGCGATTGATGAAAATGTAGAACCAGTATTGCTTTATCCTTTTGTATTGCAAGCACAGGATTTACACCTACAACCTTCTCTTTCTACAAAACTTTACAATGCTGTTAAGAATTACGTAGTTGACAATGTTGTTAATGGCACACCAATCCCAGCTGACTATAAGACGCTATTAGACGATTACTGTGCACCTGTTGTTGTACACTATACATACTACTTAGCTCTACCATCCCTAAAGTACAGAAGCACTAATAAAGGTGTTTTAAGCGGTTCTTCAGAGGTTGCACAAGGTATTTCACTTGATGAACTACAATACTTCCGCAACACTGTTTTTGAATCTGCTAAGTTTTATGATGAAAGATTACGCGATTACTTAAAAGCTAATTCAAATCTTTATCCTGAATACGGATCATTTACAAATAAGGACGGTATGGCCGCTAATCGTGGTACCGCATACTACACAGGTCTTGTAGTCCCACGTTCAATTAAAAATACATTTGATGATTGTGATACCTCATATGGTTCTTGCACTCCGCCAATCTACTAAAAAAACTGAAACTAACATTAAAAAGTTAGAACTATACTTCCAGAAAAGTGAAAGCAAAAATCGATCTAATACTAAATAAATGGTTGTCCCGCAAACTAATGGTGTTTTTTATTGCTACTGCACTTACATTAGTTGGACAAGTAGATAGTCAGGATTGGGTTGATGTTGCGCTTATTTACATTGGTACAGAAGGAGCGATTGATTTTGCAACAAGACTTAGAGGCGTTAGATTACCTGAAGGTAAGGATGCAAAAGAAAACAATTCAATCTAAAAGTATATCTTAAAATATAAAATAAACTATTATTAAAATGAGTTTACAAAACCACGAATCATCTTACATCCAAGCCGTCTCTAACAGATGGGATGTAGCACTTCCACAAAGAATGGAAGCTGTTGCTGCTCCTGCAACTTTTGACGAAGAATCAACTCTTTATCTTGATACTGCAGCTACTGTAGTATTTCAACCTTCAGGTCAAGGTTCAACTGTTTCTGTTTCTTTTGCAGCTGGTTGGATTCCTGTAAGAGCAATCGCAGTTACTTCTGTTTCTGCTGGTAATCTATACAGAGCATACTAATATGTTTTACGCTATTGCAAATACCGTCGTAAGGATTGTCAATGGCATTCCTGCTCCAATCATTCCGATGATTTGGAACCTAAACACCAATCTTTGGGAAAATGAAACTAGAACCTGGAACTAATGAGTCAACTAGGAGATAAACTTATCAAAGATACATTCCCGGGGATTATTAAAACTTCGGATGAAGGCGCTGTTGGTTCAGTGCCTAAAAGACTTCAAGATGGTGAAGGTAATAACTTACCAGTTGATGTTGCGTCTAGCGGTATGCGTTATTACGGAACACAGGACTTTACTAATGCAGTAATCACAGGTATTGAATCAGCTGCAGGTACATCTGGAACTGACGGAACATCTGGAATTAATGGTGCTGCTGGAACATCTGGAACTGACGGAACATCTGGTTTAGATGGTGCTAACGGAACTTCTGGATCGTCAGGTACTTCAGGCGGTGGTGGAGGTGGAACATCTTATACTTTACAATCTTTACCTCCACTAGCTCGACTATCTGGTGATGAAAGCTGGTCAACTTGGGTTGCAACTACTGGCTATACTAGAACTGGAATTAATTGTAATGATACAATAGCTCAAGTAGCAGTATTTAATTTCCCTGCAGACAGAAAGCTTCAAAAGATAAAATTCTATGTTCACACTGCTCAAGCCGGTGCTACATTTGAAGTAGGTCTTTACAAACTTGCATTAAATACTAGTGGCGTAAATGAAGTGATAGTTGTTGGTGATAAAATCCAAGACATAGCTCTGGCTATTGATGGCTCAACTACTGGTATTAAAGAGATTGTTTTATCTACACCATACATTGCAGATGGAACTGAACCATACAATCACATTGCTTTTGTTATTAAAGGTGACACACCAGGGACTTTAATTTCTGGTTGGAACCAGGGTGTTTGGTCTGGTAATGGCGGAAATGATAATTCAGGTACGTTTTACCGTATTGTTGGTTGGCAAATTAGTAATCTAACACCTGGTGGCTTATTGGAATCATATGCTGATGCATATTACACCGGCTTAACCGGTAACCCTGCATACGTACTTATAGCTTAACAATATGGAAAGAAAAGAAATATACACAATGAAACCAGATGGTTCATTCGAAATTGAAGTTCAAATGATTGAAACAAATGAACCTACTGTAGAAGAGCTAATTGCTGACAAAGAACAGCAACTACTTGAAATGTACAATGAGCTACAAGCTCTTAAAAATAATCAATAATTATGGCCTCATTAACAGGACAATCAATTAATACAAGCTATAACGGTCTCTTAAAGACTGATGGTAACACAGCCCTCCCAACTGGCTATAATGTTGCTACTATCACTGATGGTGAAGGTAATGCAACTGGATTTAAGTTGGGTCAAGAATATATCGTAATCGAGCCTCTTAACGGTGGTCACATCTATGATGTTGGTGCTGAGAATGGTTTCACATTTGGACCTGGAGGTCTAACAGCTTCTGGTTCTTGGGATTTTACATCAGCAACTGTAGCTGGTTTGCCAAGTTCACCGTCTGGTCTTGTACCAGGTACTGCAGCTAACTCAATGGTATCTGATCCAAACTTGACAACTATCCCAGCACAAGCTGATAGTATCAACAACATCGCAATTGGTAACGATGCTCAAGCAAATGGCGGTGGTGGTTTTCCACGTCAAAATATTGCAATTGGTTACCAATCTCGCTCAAACAGTGAGAATGGTCTTGCAGTAGGAAACAATGCTCAAGCTGGTACATACGGTACTTCGGTTGGTGCTGGTGCGTTTTCTTTCGGTCTACGTGGTTTTGCTGGTGGTCTTTCAACTTCTGCAGGCTCTTTTTCAACAGTAGCGATTGGAAACTATAGCAACGCAAACCACGAAGGTGCAGTTTGTATCGGTGGCTATGGTGCTAACTCAAATGGTGACTTTGCAATTGCTATTGGTCGTGAAGTGCAAGCTACTACAGACGGTATTGCTTTGGGTCGACTAGCTAACGCATCTGCTACGGGCTCTGTGGCTTTGGGTCAAGGTGTGGCAGCTTCTACTGCTAACACAGTGACTATCAAGAAACTTCAAATGCTTGACTACGCAACTCTTGACTTTGCTGATGATGCAGCTGCTGCAACTGGCGGTATCCCATTAGGTGGTGTCTACCACACATCAGGCGCACTTAAAATTCGCATCGTATAAAACGAATATATATTAAAATAAACTATTATTATGGCTTTACAATTTCAAACTCCAATCACACTTGAGAACGGTATTACCCTTACAAGTGCATACGGTCGTGTGACTGCACAGGACGAATATATCGGCACTATGCTTCAAGCATATGTAGAACTATTTGTTTCTGAAGAAGCATTCACAGCGGGCGCGAAAGGCATCCAAACTGGTGTTTTCAATCCATATGCTTCTGTAGCATATGACAGATCTACAATGGGTGTTGATATTCTTGATCTTGCACACGATGCTCTTATTGCGTCTCTTGCAGCTCAAAATATCACTGCTACAAAAAATCTTTAATATTTTTTGAAACATTGTAAGTACAATGGTATATAAGATATAGTTTTGAATGATTAGTTTCATTTTTGATTTTTTTTTATTTTAGTGCTTTGTTTTGGGGAAGGTCCTGGTAGAAATACCGGGACTTTCTTTTTTTTGAAACATTATCTACAAGCGCGCGTATAATAGTTGTCTTATTTCAGTTATGGTTGGGGTTCCCCTGACCTTAAAGCCTCGCGCCCTCCGCGGGGCTTTTAAATTATAATAACATACTCTTTTTATGATTTTGCAATAGCTAAGCAAAACTGGTAGGTATATAAAATATCTTATTGTACTTCTGTTTGAAACATTTTACAGAAGTTAAATATAAATAAGTGTTAAACATAATATTATTAAAATGAAAAAAGAAGACAACGCAAAAGGTGGTCACACAGCATCACAAAAAGTTTACTACTGTTATGATTGCCAGTCCATTGGTCAAGGTCAGAAAATGGTATCACATCATTTACAGGGCTGCAGGGGCCAAGGTCGTAAGACTAAAAAGTCTACAGAGGCACTAAAGCATCGTTTAGAAGAAGCTAAATTTAATACAGACCTTTGGCATAAACAAAAGGTAGAAGCTGAACTACGTATTGAATACAAAGAAGCTAAGCAACGTATTTTGGATTCGATTCAAGAAATGAGATCAATTTTCGGTACTGAGTTCCAAGCTACACTTGAGGCGTACTACAAACAGATCTGGTAATTATGTATTACATTTATCACATACCTGGAATTAAAGTTGGATGTACAACTGATATTGTTACTAGAGTTAAACAACAAAATTTTACAGACTATGAAGTATTAGAAGAGCATGTAGATATTTATTTAGCTTCTGAACGTGAAATAGAACTTCAAAAGCAATATGGATATCCAGTAGACACAATTCCCTATTGGAAAACTATTTTTAATGCAAATCAAAAAAAATCAGCTGATACTAGAAAATCTAATGGATATTACTATAGTGATGCATGGAAAGAAATTAATATTAAAGTATCAGCATCTCTTAAAGCAAATCCTAATACTATTGAAACATGTAAGAAAGCTGCTCAAGCTTCAAAGTTAGCAAATCAAACGTTTACAGATGAAGAGGTACTTAATATTAGAAATAAATATTACAACAGCACTTTATCACCTAAGTTGTTTTGGGAAACACATTATCAAAATGATCTTACATATTCTAATTTTTGGAATATTTTATCAGGTGAAAGTTATAAACATTTACCTTTACAAGAAGTAGATCATTTACAACGTGCTAAGGATAATAATGTTTATAATACCGGCGGTGCTCAAATGGCTCGCGAGGTATTAGGTCATTTTACAGATGTTGAAGTAATTCATTGGAGGAATCGATGTGCTAATACTAATCGTTATAAAAAAATATGGCGAGAAGAATATACCGGTAATGCAAGATATCATGCTTTTTGGAATATGGTTACAGGTAAAAAATATACACATTTACCACTATAATGGAACAGAAAGAAGCAATCCGCAAAGCACTAATGGAAACTAAACTAAATCCATTAGATGAACTAGAACTGTGGCTTCAACGCCACGAGCCCTTTCATTGTATTACACAATATCTTTATCATTATGAAATAGTTGTAGATAAAGTTACAGAGCTATTCGAAGAAGCACTTGAATCTGAGGATTACGAGTTTTGTGCAAAACTTAAGGGTTTGCAAGAACTTGCTGAACAAAGAAGTATAAAAATCGATGGAATGCTTACTTGGGATTCAGATGATGATTTTGAGTTATGAAAAAAACTAGAGGAATACCAGATAAAATAATATTTACAAACGTTATGAATTTTAAACCCGAACATAAACAAATCTTACTACAGCATCTAAAAAATCTAATGCTTAAGATTAACAATGATGAGTTGACTGTAGAGCAAGCAGCTACTACACTTGACGGTATAGCAGAATCAATTTTTAAACTAAAGAGAAGTTACAATGGAAACTAAAGTTAAAATTTCTAAGGAAACAATCCGCAAAGTACTTGCGGGAAACCGATTTGAAATGTCGGGCTATGATGATTGCTCAAACGGTCGTCAAATGAACTGGGG
>Ga0102811_1000863_pt1 | contig 14534 bp, 10 predicted proteins | sample ColrivemetaGS705_FD_84507 | JGI IMG/M metagenome (GOLD analysis project Ga0102811, IMG submission 84507) | Estuarine microbial communities from the Columbia River estuary - Flood tide ETM metaG S.705 | ecosystem: Environmental > Aquatic > Marine > Intertidal zone > Estuary | place: USA: Columbia... | reverse complement strand
GGTGTCGACGGCATTGTGACACATGAGCCTATCGGCGTTTGCGTGCTGATCACGCCGTGGAACTGGCCGATCAATCAGATCGTTTGCAAGGTGGGGCCTGCGCTCATCACCGGCTGTACAATGGTGTTGAAACCCAGCGAGATGGCACCATTGTCGGCGCAGCTCTTTGCCGAAATGGTTGAAGAGGCTGGTTTCCCCAAGGGCGTGTTCAACATGATCCACGGCACGGGCGCATCGGTCGGCGATACGCTGACCAGCCACCCAGAAGTTGACATGATCTCCTTCACCGGATCGACACGGGCGGGCATTCAAATTGCCAAAAACGCCGCCGATACTGTGAAGCGCGTTGCACAGGAGCTGGGCGGTAAATCAGCCAATATCGTTTTTGCCGACAGCGATTTAGAGGCGGCGGTCACGCGCGGTGTTCTGCATTGCTATGGCAATACCGGCCAATCCTGCAACGCACCAACGCGTATGCTGATTGAGCAATCGGTCTATGACGAGGCGGTGGCTATTGCGGCGCGTGTGGCGAAGGCCGCACAATTAGGCGACCCGATGAAGAAAGGGCCGCATTATGGTCCGGTTGTCAGCAAGGCGCATTATGACAAGATCCAAGGCCTTATTCAGGTCGGGATTGATGAAGGTGCGCAACTGGTTGCTGGCGGCACGGTTCGGGCAGAGGACTTTGATCGCGGCTATTATGTAAAACCTACGGTCTTTGCGTGCGTTCATAACAAAATGCGTATCGCGCAAGAAGAAGTGTTCGGGCCTGTGCTCGTGCTGATCCCGTTTAAGGATGAAGCAGACGCCATCGCGATCGCTAATGACTCGCCTTATGGACTTTATGCCTATGTGCAAACCAGCGACTTGAATCGTGCGCGCCGCGTGGCGCGGTTGATGCGCGCGGGGGGCGTGAGCATTAATGGCACGAGCCAGGATTATATGGCGCCGTTTGGTGGGTATAAACAATCGGGCAATGGTCGCGAATATGGTGAATTTGGCGTCCGCGATTTTCTCGAGATTAAATCGATCAGCGGGTTCCGCACGGCATGAAGCTAACCGACATTGAAACCTTCGTCGTAGGCAATCCGCCACCGCATTTTGGCGGTCGTTATTTTGTCTTTGTCAAAATAACGACTGACAGCGGCGTTTCCGGCATTGGTGAAGCTTATTGCGTGCCATTCGAACCCCATCTTGTTGCCAAAATGATCGAGGATGTGTTTGCGCGTTACGTCGCGGGCAATGATCCGCATGACATCGAAAATATGTGGCGCAGGGTGTATTCGAGCGGCTTTACGCAGCATCCCGATTTAACATTGATGGGCGTTTTGTCGGCGCTTGAAATGGCGTGCTGGGACATCATCGGTAAAGAGGCTAACAAGCCAGTTTACAAGTTGCTTGGCGGGCAAGTTCATGAACGACTGCGCGCTATACCTATATCTACCCGCGACCCGGCGATAAAACAGATGTGTATCACGATCCCGATTTGGCGGCAGAGCGGTCTGCGGAATATTTAGCCCAAGGTTTTACCGCATTGAAGTTTGACCCTGCGGGCCCTTATTCCGCCTTTGATGGACGACAATTGTCGTTGGAAGCACTGGACCTGTGCGAACGCTTTGCAAAATCTTTGCGCGAAGCGGTCGGCATGAAAGCAGACCTATTGTTCGGCACCCACGGGCAGATGACCGCGGCAGGCGCAATTCGTCTTGCCAAGCGGCTAGAGCCTTATGATCCGTTGTGGCTGGAGGAACCCGTGCCGCCCGATGCGCCCGAAGAAATGGCCAAGGTTGCAAGGGCAACGTCGATTCCCGTTGCAACGGGCGAGCGTCTAACGACGAAATATGATTTTGCCCGGTTATTACGCGCCGGTGGGGCAGCGATTTTACAAATGAACCTCGGTAGGGTCGGCGGCATATTGGAAGCGAAGAAGATCGCGGCGATGGCGGAGGTGGATCATGTCCAGATTGCGCCGCATTTATACTGTGGACCCATTGTAGGCGCGGCCAATATTCAGATTGCGACCTGCTCGCCCAACTTCCTCATCCTTGAAAGCATTGAGACTTGGGGTGGGTTCCATACGGAAATCCTGAAATCGCCCATCCGTTTCGAAGAGGGGCATGTCATTCCATCGACTGCGCCAGGCTTAGGGGTCGAATTGAACGAAGATGTGGCGCGTGCCAATCCGTATACGGGTAACATGCTCCACCTCGAAATGACGCAGCACCCCGTTCAGTGAGCGAAGAATTCGACTATATCATTGTCGGCGCAGGCACGGCGGGTTGTGTGCTTGCCAATCGCTTGACCGAAGACGGCAAATATAGCGTCTTATTGCTCGAAGCAGGCGGCAGCGATCAGTCCATCTGGATTCAGATGCCTATTGGCTATGGCCGGACCTTCTTCGATAAGCGGATTAACTGGATGTACGATACCGAACCAGTGGCGGCGCTCGGGGGCAGGCGAAGCTACTGGCCGCGCGGCAAGGTGATCGGCGGTTCGGGTTCGATCAATGCCATGGTCTATGTGCGTGGACAGCCACGCGATTTTGATGACTGGAAAGCCTTAGGTAACCAAGGCTGGGGCTGGGACGATGTGTTGCCTTATTTCAAAAAGTCAGAAGATTTTGACTGGCACAGCGCGCATCACGGCCAAGGCGGACCGCAGCATGTCACCGATATATCACCCTTTGCCCACCCCATCTGTCGTAGCTTTATCGAATCCGCGCAGACATTGGGCTTTCCCGCCAGCAGTGACTTTAATGGCGGTAAACCAGAGGGCGTAGGATATTATCATATCAACACGCGCGGCGGTTGGCGTGCCTCCACTGCAAATGCGTTCCTGCATCCGGCCCGAAAGCGCAAGGCGCTAAAGCTTCAGACTTTAGCCCATGTTTCGCGCATATTGTTCGAAGGACGGCGCGCGGTAGGCGTGGCTTACACGCGCAAGGGCATCAAGTTAGAGGCAAGGGCCCGGCGCGAGGTCATCCTTTCGGGCGGCGCGATCAACTCGCCCCAATTGTTAATGCTATCTGGCATCGGGCCTGCAGGTCATTTGAAAGATAAGGGCATCGATACGCTGGTCGATGCAAAGGCGGTGGGCCGAAATTTGCAGGACCATATTGCTGTATCCTATTTCTATAAAGTCCGGACAGCGACGTTGAACGATGTGCTCCACCCGCTTTTGGGCAAATTGCGCGCGGGCTTGCGTTATGTCGCAGACCGCGCTGGGCCATTGTCATTGAGCGTCAATCAAAGTGGTGGTTTTGTGCGCAGCGATGCGACCAAAGAGCATCCTAATTTGCAGCTATATTTTAGCCCAGTGAGCTATACCAAGACCCCCTTGTCGGAACGCAAGCTGCTGAACCCCGATCCATTTTCCGCATTCTTGCTTTCGCATAACCCCTGTCGGCCAACCAGCCGGGGGCATATTGAGCTTAACAATGCGGATCCTTCAGCATATCCTGCGATCCACCCCAATTATCTGGCAACGCAAGCTGACATTGACGATGTTTTGGCTGGCAACCGCATTCTGCGTCAGCTTGCATCGACAAAGCCGCTGGCCGATATCATTACCGAGGAGCTTATTCCCGGTAGCAATGTGGACGGTGATGAAGCCCTGTTAGAGGATTTTCGGGCACGCGCCGACACAGTGTACCATCCAACCAGCACATGCATGATGGGGACCGATCCCGCCACTTCGGTCGTTGATGTTCGCTTGCGCGTGCATAATGTTGAGGGCTTGCGCGTTGTCGATGCATCGGTGTTTCCGACGATTACATCAGGCAATACAAACGCGCCGACAGTTATGGTCGCGGAAAAGGGTGCTGCCATGATTTTGGAAGATGCGAAATTGATGCGTTAATTTAATTTACCAGTCCTTTCCCGCTGTGCTAGTCCAATCGGACTGCGCGAATCCGGGGAGGGAGTGGCGATGCATCCGAAGATTGACCTTAAACAACTGCCGCCTTTGAAAGCTTTAAAAGGCTTTGAAGCAGCCACGCGTCACCAAAGTATCCGCGACGCAGCGGATGAGCTTTGCCTGACCCATCCTGCGGTCAGCCATCAAGTCCAACTCATCGAAGACGCTCTTGGCGTCACTTTGTTTGTTCAAGAAGGACGCCACATTGTCTCGACCGAAGAGGGCAAGGTGCTCTACCCTTATGTGCGCGCCGCGTTTGAATCGTTGTTGGAGGGCGTCGAAGAAGTTCACCGCAATGCTTTAGATAAACCGCTTCGGGTGCAAACCTATGTGACGGCGTCTATTCGTTGGCTTGCAAAGCGCGTCCCTCAATTTCTCGCCGACCATCCCGAAATCAAACTGACGCTCAACACGTGCGCGGTGGAATGGGAATTTGATGATGTGCATGCGGATGTCGGGCTGGTCTATTGCGCAAATGAACCCGACCCAGCCAAGTTTCATTGGGTGCCATTATATGAATATGCCTTGTTCCCGGTATGCAGTCCTGAGGTAGCCGCGGCGATGGGCCAAAAGCCCACATCAGAACAATTGATGACCAAGCCTCTGGTTGCCATTTATACAGAAGTCCAAAATTGGGAGACTTGGTTTGCCTCCGCTGGCGTCGAGTTTGAACCATCGGTACCCTATCTGATGGTCGATACCTTGGCGGTTGCACTTGAAATGGCGCTTAACGGCGAAGGTATTGCTCTCGTCAACGGCCCGTTTGTGGATCAGGATCTGGCCGCAGGGCGGTTGGTGCAGCCTATTGCCCATAAGGCGATATGTCCCGGTGCGTGGGGATTAATCTGCCGCAAAGATATGCGAGAAAACCCAAGAATCCGCACTTTCATGGATTGGGTGGTCAAAAATGTCGCAAATGGCCAGTCCGTAAAGGTTGCCGCTAGCTAGGCTCTGCCCTTAGCGTTTGGGAACGACTTCGTAGCCGCGTTCTTCGGGCTCATCATCGACCATTTGATCAGGAAAGCCGGTGCCAAGAACCTTGAGACCCAGGGGCTCTTCATAGCGACGAATGATATTGGGTGAAAATTCGCGCGACCCGTAATTGGCTTCTGCTTCTTTGAACAGGCGCACAATCAGCGGAGACATTTCCACCGGAACACCCGCTTCCTGCGCAATCTTGTCAAACAAGCCAATATCCTTCGACACCAGATCCATGGTGAAATTGATATCGCGGCTGCCGTTCAGGATAACCTGGCTTTCGGTTTCGTGGACAAAGCTGTTGCCGGATGAGATTTTGATCGCCTCATAGGTCGTGTTCATATCGAGCCCAATGGCCTTGCAGGTCGTCAAGGCCTCAGCGAGCGCAACCAGATGCACGGTGCACAGATAATTGGTCATCACCTTCAACTGAGAAGCTGTGCCCAAATCGCCGGTGTGCAAGATGCGGCGGCCCATTGTGGTCAGAACAGGAAGGACAAATTCAAAGGCTGCACGAGGGCCGCCTGCGAAAATCGCGATATTGCCAGTATCGGCCCGATGGCATCCACCAGAAACCGGGCATTCCATAAACATCGCGCCGCGTGCTTCCACCAGCGCGCCTAAGCGGATGATTTCGCTATAATCGGTCGTGCTCATTTCCAGCCAGACTTGGCCGGGACGCATAATCTGCAAAAAGCCATCTGCCCCTTCGGCTACGGCTGAACTGGCGGCGGGTGAGGGCAGGCATGTGACGATCAGATCAACCTTCTCGCCCAATTCCTTGGGCGATGCAGCGGCCTGTGCGCCGCGTCCAACATATTCGGCGACTAAAGCATCATCAAGATCACGGACAGTTACGTCATGCCCGTTACGGATAAGACTTCCCGCCAGTTTTCCGCCGACATTGCCAAGCCCGATAAATCCGATTTTCATGATTGCACCCAGTTGTTTTTAAGAAGCGTTATCCGCCGATGGCAAAAGTTAGAGCGCCGTCGATGCGCGGCCACAATTGAAAAATTTGGCCGATTGGGTGAATTATTTTGCTATTCTTAAGCGAGTGTAAACGCCGCTTGCTGCTTTAGTGCACGTCGTAACCAAGCTGTGCAGACAATGCCTCGGCCAAGCGTGACCGTGCAAGGGCGCACACAAGTTTGCGGTCTGCCAGCGCGCCGGGGTCGAATGGTTCTAGAAAATGGACACCAACGTCATAGCTGCCGGGACGGGTAAACGCGCGCCACGCACTTTCCCAACCCGTTTCCTCGCCGATCCACGCGATATCCCGGCCCTCATGGCCAAAATCGAGCAACACAGGTTGTATCATCATCGGTTTGGGTGGCGGTGCCAAGGTCGCAAACAAGGATTGTTTGAATGGCAAGAGACCAAGTCCATCGGATGTGGTGCCTTCTGGAAATAGCGTTACAGACCAATTTTCTGCAATTGCTTCGCGCAATTCTGCCACTTGCTGCGCGACATTTTGTTTTTCCGTGCGGCTGATGAAAATGGTGCGGTTCAGCTTTGCAAGCCAGCCAATGATTGGCCAATCTCGAACACCGTCCTGCGCCACAAAAGATGAGCCGGTGATGCCCGCCAAAATCGGAATATCATGCCATGAGATATGATTGGCGACAAAAAACACATCTTTTCGTAATGGCTTTCCGTAGACGGTGACCCGCGCACCAAGCGCACGGGTGGAAATGCGCAGGAACAACATTGCCCATGGTGAAGGTAGTTTCAGCAAATGCCAGACGAGGTGAAGTGGCAACAATATTGCCAATGGCAGCCCGATCCACAGCAATCGGACGAGACACAGGGCATAGGCCTGTAAATCTAACTTCCGGGTCGCAATGGAAATCGTCGTCATTGAACTTCACTTTGCTGTTAAGACAACATCTTATATTTCTGGGCGTTAGGTGACAACTGTGACTGTGATGTGACGGTCAGTATAGGACCGTGTGACACGTGCGGTCATCAAAAGCTATGTAATTCCTTCATCGCTTTTTTAAACGAAGCGCATCCCAACTGGCATCGGCGACCCATCCGCCGTCCACAGGCAGGCTAACGCCGTTTATAAAGCTGCCTTCCTGTGCCAGAAATGCAATTGCGCTTGCGACATCCTCGGGTTTTGCAAAACGGCCCATGGGCACGCGGTTAACAATATCTGCATCGGAATAGGCACCCGAACCTTGGTCCGCCTCGTCCATTTCGGTTTTAATCCATCCAGGACATATCGCGTTTACACGCACGCCGCGACTGCCCCATTCGGCGGCAAGCGTGCGTGTTAATCCGATCAGCCCATGTTTTGACGCATTATAGGCCGACCGATCAATAACACCGTGTAATCCGGCAATCGAGGCCACATTGACAATATTGCCCCGCTGACGCGCCAGCATTTGCTTACCAAATGCGCGGCACAACAAAAAGGGGCCGGTCAAATTGATATTCATGACGCGTTGCCATTGCTCAAGGCTTGTGTCCTCTGCCGGGCATATCATGCTGATGCCGGCATTATTGACAAGGACATCGACAGCAGTGTGATCGCGCGCCACTTTTTCGGCTAGCTCGGTCACGAAAGCTTCCGATGAAATGTCACCCGACAGGGCAGATACGCTACCGCCAAGTGCCGATAGCGCGTCGATTTGCGCTTCGAGCGGCTGCACATCTGTCAACAGGACATGATATCCCATCGCCGCAAATGTCTTGGCGGTTGTATAGCCGACACCTTGTGCAGCACCTGTAATCAACGCAACCGGCATAGTCGAACTTTCCCTTATTGAAATCACCACGCTGTCCTTACAGGCACAGGCGGCGGGGATTCAAAAATTTTTTTAACCAATCCCGTCATATTCCCCATTTGTGCCTTACCACAATCCCGCCATAAGGTTGGGTTGGTTTAACGCCTTAAGGAGCACGGCTTTCATGCAAACATCGGCGCGGGTTGTCATCATTGGCGGCGGCATAATGGGGGCTTCGTTGCTTTACCATCTTGCCGAACTGGGTTGGACCGACTGCTTGTTAATTGAAAAGGACGAGCTTACGTCCGGTTCTACTTGGCATGCCGCTGGGCAATGCCCGAACATTACCGGTAGCTATAATCTTGCCAAAATGCATGCCTATAGCAATCAGCTATATCCCCAGTTGGAAGGGCTGACGGGACAATATGTCAGCTGGCATAAATCCGGCGGCATTCGCCTCGCGACCAATGAGCGCGAGTTAGCATGGATGCGTTACATACAGGGTTTTTCCAAAATCATTGGCTTTGAGATGGAAATCATCCCGCCAGAAGAAATTCTGCGCCATAACCCGTTCATGACACTTGACGGTGTCATCGCAGGCGCGCGCACAACCGAAGATGGACATGCTGATCCGTCCGGCATCTGCAATGCGCTTGCCATTGGTGCGAAAAATATGGGCGCGAAGATCGTCCGCAAAAACCGGGTGACGGGTCTGACGCAATTGCCGAACGGCGAATGGGATGTCGAAACCGAAAAAGGCACCGTCCGGGCGGAAATCGTCGTCAATGCCGCAGGTTGCTACGCGCGGCAAATCGCGCAAATGGCGGGCATTGATATTCCGGTGACCAATATGGAACATCATTATGTCGTCACCGATCCCATTCCTGCATTTAAGGATCGTGAGGAAGAAATTCCGGTTATGCGCTGTCCGCATGTATCGGGTTACTTCCGTCAGGAACAAAAAAGCGGCCTGATTGGCGTGTATGAAAACACAGGCTTGGTCGAGGCATGGGCACCGCGCGGCGGTCACCCCGAATGGGATTCAACCAGCGAGCTATTTCCCGAAGATCTGGAGCGGATTGCCCCATGGTTGGAACGCGCGATTGAACGCATGCCCATATTTGGCGAGGTTGGCCTGAGGCGCTTTGTCAATGGTGCTATCCCACATACGCCCGATGGTGGGCCGTTATTGGGACCAGCTGTGGGCCTGAAAAACTTCTGGCATTGTTGCGGTACCAGCTTTGGTATCGCCCAAGGTGGCGGTGCTGGCAAATATATGGCGCAATGGATGGTGTTTGGTGACGCTGACATCAACATGACTGAGTTCGACCCGCGCCGTTATGGCCCTTATGCCGATGAAGATTATAGCCGCGATAAAGTTTTCCTGGATTACCGGATGACCTTTACGACCCGGCTTCCCGGCGAAGAAGAACCCGACGGCCGCCCACAAAAGACCAGCGCATTATATGGCAAGTTGTTGTCGGCTGGGGCTGTCTATGGCGAAACCTATGGCTGGGAGCGGCCGAAATATTTCGCGCTTGATGGGGCTGAGGAGCAAGGCGGCTACCAACGCACCAATAGCTTCGACGCGGTCGCGGCCGAAGTGAAAGCTGTTGCCGAAGGCGTCGGCGTGCTCGATCTGTCCGGCTTTGCCAAATATGATGTCTGCGGTCCAGATGCGGAGGCTTTCCTCAATCGCATTTGCGCCAACCGCATGCCTAAAAAATTGGGCGGTATCGGCTTGGTGCACCCCTTGTCGATTCAGGGTCGTATTTATGGCGAAATGACGGTCACGCGCTTTGCCGATGATCATTTTTATTGCTTGTCGGCAGCGGCTGCCGAGCAGCGCGATTGGGATTTACTAATCCAGAGCAAATTGCCGCATGAGAATGTAACCATCCGCAATTTGACGATGGACCTTGGTGTGCTGGTTATGAACGGCCCGCGGTCGCGCGATGTGCTGGCAAAGCTCACCGATGCCGACTTAACAAATGCTGGTTTCCGCTGGTTAAGCGGTCAAGAAATCACAATCGCAGGCATAAAAATGCGCGCACTGCGCGTGTCATATGCCGGTGAACTTGGGTGGGAACTGCATCCGGCTATGGAAGATCTTGCGGCGCTGTATGATGCCGTTTGGGATGCTGGGCAGGAATATGGAATCGTCAATTACGGCCTCTATGCCGCAAATACGATGCGGGTCGAAAAAGCTTATAAGGCCTGGGGTTCGGAGCTCACCAATGAATTGACCTTGATTGAGGCCGACATGCAGCGCTTCATCAATTTCAAAAAGGATGACTTTGTCGGCAAGCAGGCAACGCTGGATGCACCCGACCGTTTCCGCATAGTATATGGCGAGGTGGATGCGTCCAATGTCGACGTACGCGGCGCAGAACCATGTTTGGTCGGTGACCAATGCATCGGTCTGACGACGTCGGGTGGTTATGGCCACCGCGTGGGTAAAAGCCTGTTCTTTGCCTGTGTACCGCTTGAAAATGCTGCGCCGGGGTCGCGTTTTGATATCATGTTGCAGGGCGAGCGGCGTGTTGGAACGGTGTTAGAGCATCCCGCATATGATGCCGATAACGCAAAGATGAAGGTATAATATAGTGGCTGAACTACCCAAAAAGGCGCGGGTCGTCATTGTTGGCGGCGGCGTTATCGGCTGCTCCATTGCCTATCACCTGACCAAGATCGGTTGGGATGATGTTGTGTTGCTGGAACGCAAGCAGCTGACCAGCGGGACAACATGGCATGCGGCTGGTCTGGTGGGGCAATTGCGTCCGTCGATCAACATGACCAAGCTCGCCAAATATACAGGTGAACTGTATCGCGGGCTGGAAGCCGAAACGGGGCAAGCGACGGGCTATCGCCAATGTGGCTCGATATCGATGGCGACGAATGCAGAACGGTTTGAGGAGCTGAAACGCAGCGCCTCAATGGCGAAGGTTTTTGACCTGCCTGTCCATGTCGTGACACCCGAAGAGATCAAAGAGCTCGCGAACATCGTCAATGTCGATGATGTGGTCGGCGGTATTCATATCCCAAGCGACGGCTATGCCAATGCCGTGGATATCACACAGGCACTGGCCAAAGGCGCACGCACGGGCGGCGCTAAAATATTTGAAAACACGAAAGTCACAAAAATCCGCCATAATGGGGAGCGGGTGACGGGCGTTGATACAGCAGATGGTTCGATCGATGCCGATTATGTCGTAATCTGCGGCGGCATGTGGACGCGCGATTTGGCGGCGAGCATCGGCGTGGCTGCCCCCTTGCATGCATGTGAGCATTATTATGTTCTGTTCGAAGGGGTGGAGGGGATCGACAATACGCTCCCTGTTCTCCGCGACTATGATTATTGCGGCTATTATAAATATGATGCGGGTAAGCTACTCGTCGGTGCGTTTGAACCCAATGCCCGGCCTTGGGGGATGGACGGCATTTCAGAAGATTTCTGCTTTGACGAAATCGCCGGCAGCTTTGAGCATTTTGAACCCTTGTTGATGGATGCCATGCGGCGCGTGCCTGCGTTGGAAAAAGCGGGTATCCAAAAATTCTTCTGCGGTCCCGAAAGCTTTACCCCCGACGTGCGCTATCATCTGGGCGAAAGTGCTGAGTTGAAGGGCTGCTTTGTTGCGGCCGGCCTTAACTCTATCGGCCTGCAATCCGCAGGAGGTGTAGGCAAGGTCATGGCCGATTGGATCCGCGATGGTATTCCGCCAGCGGATCTGTGGACGGTCGACATTCGCCGCAACATGCCGTTTCAGATCAATCGCAAATATCTGCGCGAGCGCGTGACCGAGAGCCTTGGGCTGCTCTACGCGACGCATTATCCTTTCAAGCAATATGAAACCGCACGCGGCGTCCGACGCTCTGCTATTCATGATCGGCTTGTCGCGGCCGGTGCCTGCCATGGCGAGGCTTTTGGCTGGGAACGCCCCAATTGGTATGGCGCTCCGGGCAGCACGCCCAAATATGAATATAGCTATGGCCGTCAAAACTGGTTTGAGGCCAATGCGCAAGAGTGCAAGGCGGTTCGTGAGGCCGTGGGCCTGTTTGACCAAAGCTCCTTTGCCAAATTTCGCCTGGAAGGGCGCGATGCCTGCGCCGTCCTGAACCGCGTGTGCGCCAATGATGTGGATGTGGCGCCGGGCAAGCTGATCTATACCCAATGGCTCAATGATAAGGGCGGGATTGAGGCGGATTTGACGGTCACCCGGCTGTCGCAGACGGCCTATCTCATCGTCACTGGGGCCGAAACAGAGGTAAAGGATTTCAACTGGCTCTCGCGGCATATTCCTGACGATGCCCATGCCATTTTGACCAATGTTTCTTCTGCCATGGGGGTAATCTCCATCATGGGGCCAAATGCACGTGCATTGCTGCAATCGATTTGCCCAAATGATTTGTCGCATGAGGCTTTCCCCTTTGCGACATCGCAGGAAATCGAACTTGGCTACGCCATCGTGCGGGCCTCGCGCATCACCTATGTCGGCGAATTGGGCTGGGAGCTGTATATTCCGACCGAATTCATGACCGGCGTTTATGACGAGATTGTCGCCGCCGGTGCCAATTTCGGACTGAAGCATTGCGGTTATCATGCGCTGAACGCGCTGCGCATGGAAAAGGCCTATCGTCATTGGGGCCATGACATCACCGATGAAGATACGCCCTTAGAAGCCGGACTTGGCTTTGCCGTGAAGATGGACAAGCCCGGCGGCTTTATCGGCCGTGAGGCGCTGGTGCGGCAGAAAGAAGAAGGGCTGAAGCAAAAGCTCGTTCAATTCCTGCTGAAATCGCCAGAGCCAATGCTGTATCATAATGAGCCGATTTGGCAGGGGGATCGCATCGCCGGATATATCCGTTCGGGCATGTACGCCCATACGCTCGGCGCATCTTGCGGTCTTGGTTATGTAACCGCGGCCGATGGCGGCGTTGTCGGTCCGATTGGCGTGGATGATTATGAAATCGAAATTGCGGGCGTGCGTTACCCAGTAACCGCCTCGCTCAAGCCCCTTTATGACCCTTCAAATGCACGGATCAAAATCTGATGACTGAAACTTCCGCAGACCTCATGGGCCGCCTGGCCGCCAATACGCGCGTTGGTTATAGTTTTGATCAGGAATTTTACGTTAGCGATGCGGTGTTTCAAGCCGATATGGATCGGGTGATCAGCCGGAAATGGATTGTTGCAGGCCATGTGTCACGCATTCCCAATAAGGGCGATTATTTCCTGTTCAAAATTGGTGCAGAGCAAATCATTGTCATTCGGGAGAATGAAACGAGTGTCCGTGCCTTTTTCAACGTCTGTCGCCACCGTGGATCAACGATCTGCCAGGCGGAAAGCGGCAACGCCCCGCGTCTAGTCTGCCCCTATCACGCTTGGACCTTTGGCCTTGATGGACGCCTCATCTCCGCACGACTGATGCCTGAGGATTTCGACAAAGCGGAAAATAGCCTGTTCGCATGCCATGTCCGCGTGTTCCATGGCCTAATCTTCATCAATATGAGTGAGGATGAGCCCGTCGATTTTGATGCCACTTTTGGTGATATGGGACCAATCCTTGACTATCACGGATTTGCAGATGCGCGCATTGCACATGCCGGCAGCTACCCCACGACCGCCAACTGGAAGCTCGTCGTCGAAAACTTCTTTGAATGCTATCATTGCGTGCCGTCGCATCCGGAGTTCTGCTCCATGCATGCATCGGAATCGATTGTAGCTGTTGGCGCTGGGCCCAGTTCCGGACCAGCTGACGCAATTGCCAATTTCGCGCCTAAATTAGCAGCGTGGGAAGAAAGTGCTGCGGCCGCAGGTAGGCCCATTGGCACCATTGATGAAGCACCTGATAGCAGCCATTTGCGCTTGCTGATGCAGCGGATGAACAAAGACGGCTGGGCCTCTGAAACGCAAGATGGCTCTGCACCTGCTCCGCTGATGGGTAAAAGGACGAAAGCAGACGGCGGGCGGATGCATTTGAGTTTCAGCCCGTTCAGCCAAATTGTCGCAGATGATCACTTTGCCATCCTATTCCAATTCACCCCGCGTGGCGCATTGGCGACAGACGTTGAGATGATCTGGCTGGTGGATGGACGCGCGACCGAAGCTGAAGTGGACATTGAAAAGATGATCTGGGGCTATCATGCCACAACCACGCAAGACAAAGTCATAACCGAAAATAATCAGGAAGGTATCATGTCGAGCCGGTATCGGCCTGGTCGATATTCTGATCAGGAAGGCAGCGTGCTCAACTTCCAGAAATGGTATCTCAACCAATTCGGGCTGGAACGCGCTGAGTGACAATAGCCGCCAATATGCGCGCGGTTTTGCTGACCGGCCATGGCGGCTATGATAAGCTGAATTTTCGGGATGACGTTCCGGTGCCTAATCCGGGGCCGAACGATGTGTTGATCCGCGTTGCGGCAGCCGGCGTCAACAATACCGATATCAACACCCGCATAGGCTGGTACTCAAAAGCCGTGGCAGAGGCGACGGACGTTGGCGCTGCATCCGGGATCGCAGATGCGCAGGATGACGGCTGGTCGGGTGCCGCTTTTCAGTTTCCGCGTATTCAGGGTGCGGATGCCTGTGGCCGGATTGTCGCTGTCGGCGATAATGTGGATCCGGCGCGCATTGGTGAACGGGTGTTGGTTGAACCTGTTTTTCGCGGGGCTAGCCGCTTCGACATTCTCTATTTTGGTTCCGAAGTCGATGGCGGCTTTGCAGATTACACCTGCGTCCCGTCGCTACATGCGCATCGCGTGAATTCGGAACTATCGGACATTGAACTGGCGAGCTTTCCCTGCGCTTATGGGACCGCAGAAAATATCCTGACGCGGCTTAATTTGCAGGCGGGCGAGCGCGTCTTGATCACTGGCGCCTCGGGCGGGGTTGGCTCCGGCGCCGTG
>Ga0102811_1000861_pt1 | contig 14548 bp, 11 predicted proteins | sample ColrivemetaGS705_FD_84507 | JGI IMG/M metagenome (GOLD analysis project Ga0102811, IMG submission 84507) | Estuarine microbial communities from the Columbia River estuary - Flood tide ETM metaG S.705 | ecosystem: Environmental > Aquatic > Marine > Intertidal zone > Estuary | place: USA: Columbia... | reverse complement strand
GGCGATAGAACAAAACAAATAAAACTTGAAAAACAAGCTTGGAATGCCGAAAAAATAAGAAAACGTGTTACAAAGTGGATTGCATTTTTCATAATTTCATTTATAATATCAAATGTATTTTTGGCTTACATGATTGGTTCTGATGAAGTTTTAGTTTATGCACCGGATGGTCCTTTTGCTAATATAGCTACGCTTGTTAACTTATTGGTGTTTACGGCAATATTCTATTTTGTATTTGCCTGGTTTAGAGAACAGGTTTGTATCATTGTATGTCCGTACGGAAGGTTACAGGGCGTTTTATTGGATAATAAATCCATTAATGTAGCCTACGATTTTGTAAGAGGTGAAGGAGATAACGGAAGAAAAAAGCTAAGAAAGAATGAAAATAGAGATGAACTTGGTTATGGTGACTGCATAGAATGTAAACAATGTGTATTGGTTTGCCCTACGGGAATTGATATTAGGAACGGTACCCAATTAGAGTGTATAAACTGTACGGCCTGTATTGATGCTTGTGATGAAATAATGGACAAATCGGGTTTTGAACCAGGTTTGATTCGTTATGCCTCAGAAGATGATATAGAGAAAAAAGAAAAGTTTAAATTCAATGCGCGTTTAATTGCGTATTCAGCAATCTTAACCATTTTGGTTGGTGTTTTAGTAACAATGCTTTTTTTAAGAAATGATGTTGAAGCTACCATATTGAGATTGCCAGGTCAAACGTTTCAAACTACAGCAACTACCGTTAAAAATATTTATACAGTAAAACTCATTAATAAAACCACTGAAGATATAAATGATGTTTCTATTGAATTGATTTCTCATAATGGAACTATAAATATGGTAGGCGGACATTTAAATGTGAAAAAGCAAGGATTAAAAGAAGGAACATTATTTATTGAAATCAATAAAAAAGATTTAAATTCGTCAAAAGAAAAATTAAAAATTGGAATTTATTCAAATGGAAAATTAGTTGAAAAAACAACTACTAATTTTTCTGGACCTATCAAAATTAATTAATAAGCTTGCTAAAGGCAATTTAAAACACTTGCAAATGAAATTTAAAATAAGTTGGCCTACAGGCATTATAATTGCAATTACCTCATTTGTAATTTTTATACTTTCATTTGTATATAAAGTTACTTTTTTGCCAGAATATGATCATCATTTGGTTTCTGAAGATTATTATAAAGATGAATTGAATTACCAGCAAGAAATTGATAAAGAAAATAAAGGTATTGAACTAAAGGAAAACGTTCTTATAAAAAAAGTAGAATCAGGTTTACTTATTTCTTTTCCAGCTGAATTTGAGCCTTCAAAAATTTCAGGAAACATTTCGTTTCAGCGATTGTCGAATGATAAAATAGATTTTCAAATTCCAATACAATTAGAAACATCAAATTATCTTATTAAAAATGAAAATTTAGTAGCAGGACGTTGGGATGTAAAAATTGACTGGAATGTGAATAATACAGCTTATTTATACAAAGAAAAATTAATGTATTAACATGTTATGGACGGGTCTTCTTTTTGGTTTAGCGGGTGCATTTCATTGTGTTGGAATGTGCGGTCCAATTGCTTTTGTACTGCCCATAAATAGGGATTCAAAAACTTCTCTTTTTTTTCAAATATTTATATATCATTTTGGAAGAATTATCAGCTATGCTATCATTGGATTTTTCTTTGGACTTATAGGAAAAGGTCTTTATTTAAGTGGTTTTCAACAGCGTTTGTCAATTTTAATGGGTGTTGTTATGATAATTATAGTTATCACCCCAGTTTCTTTATTTAACAAATACAATTTTTCGAAACCGCTTTATAGGTTTATTAGCATTGTAAAACATAAATTGGGACTTTATTTAAAAATAAAATCAAATAAAGCATTGTTTTTAATTGGTTTTTTTAATGGTTTTTTACCTTGTGGTCTGGTTTATATGGCATTAATTGGTTCAATTTCAACGGGTAACGCAATTGAAGGGGCCTTGTATATGATGCTATTTGGTTTAGGAACCGTACCCCTTATGTCTTCGGCCATATTTTTTGGGAATTTTATAAGTATAAATGCACGTAAAACTATTCAAAAAGTAATCCCGGTTTTTGTTGTTTTTATTGGAATATTGTTTATTTTGCGTGGACTTGGATTGGGGATTCCTTATATTTCTCCATCCGATGCAAAATTGCAGATATCGAATAACCCAGCTGAATGTGTAACCATTGAAAAGAATGAGTAGTATGGAAGAAACTCCTAAAATAACATTAGAAGAATTTGAAAAATTAAGTTCAAACAAGGAACTATTAAAAATCATTCAGAAAAAAAACATTTCAACTGAAAAAGTAAAAAACACATTGTTCTATGAAGGAGAATTACAAAAGCTTCAAATGGAATTGGTGAAATTACAAAGATGGGTGGTTAAAAATAAAAAGCGTGTGGCTATTATTTTTGAAGGAAGAGATGCTGCAGGAAAAGGAGGGAATATTAGAAGGTTTACAGAACATTTAAACCCAAGAGCTATGCGAGTTGTAGCTTTAACTAAACCTACAGAATTAGAGCGAGGGCAATGGTATTTTAGAAGGTATATTAAAGAATTGCCCAATTCTGGTGAAATTGTATTTTTTGATAGGAGTTGGTACAATAGGGCTGTTGTAGAGCCAGTTATGGGTTTTTGTACTGAAGCTCAGTATCAGAATTTCATGGTTCAGGTATCAGAATTTGAACATATGTTGTATGAAGATGGGGTGGTTATTATTAAATTTTGGTTTTCAATATCAAAAGAAGAACAATTGTCAAGGTTTAATGCTCGTATTGCAACACCGTTGAAAAGGTGGAAATATAGCCCGGTAGATAGAAAAGGTCAAGAGCTTTGGGATGTTTATACACATTATAAAGAGCAAATGTACAGCAAAACACATACAAGTTATAGTCCTTGGATAATTGTAAAAGCAAATGATAAAAAAACGGCACGTTTGGAGAGTATTCGTTACGTTTTATCTCAATTTAATTACGATGGCAAAGAAACTGCTTTAACTACAATTTTACCTGATCCAAACATTATTTTGAGGTATCATCGTTCAGCTAAACAAATTGATTAATTATGGAAGAGAAATTTAAATTGACACAGAAGGATGTTGATATTCTTAACTCAGATAAAGGACTTAAAGCATTGCTATCAAAAGAACCTTTTAATTTAGAAAAGGCTGTAAGGTTTGTTGACTATGAAAAAAAATTAAAAAAATTACAAGTTGAACTTATAAGATTACAGTTTTGGGCCATTGATCAAAATGAAAGAATTATTGTCATTTTTGAAGGAAGAGATGCGGCTGGTAAAGGTGGTGCTATCAGACGTGCAACTGAACGAATGAATCCAAGGCATTTAAGAATTGTTGCTTTGCCAAAACCTTCTGAAGATGAAAAAACGCAATGGTATTTTCAACGGTATGTAATACAGTTTCCCAAGGCCGGTGAAATTGTATTTTTTGATAGAAGTTGGTATAACAGAGCAGTAGTTGAACCTGTAAATGGTTTCTGTACCCAAAAAGAATATGAAATATTTATGACTCAGGTCAATGATTTTGAGCGAATGATTACTGAATCGGGAATAAGGTTGGTTAAAATATACATGTCAATTTCTAAAAAAGAACAACAAAAAAGATTTGAAGATATAAAATCAGACCCATTGAAACAATGGAAAATGACCGATGTTGATGAAAAAGCACAAGATTTATGGGATGTTTATACCACCTACAAAAGTAAGATGTTTGAAAACACCAAAGAGGGGAGTTTGCCATGGCGAATAATCCGTGCTAATAAAAAAACGTATGCAAGAGTAGCAGCAATTAGTCATATTTTAAAAAGCATTCCATACGATAAGAAAAAAGAAATTTAATAAAAAAACCAGCTAAATTCTAGCTGGTTTTTTTATTAAATTTCTTTTCTTGTTATTTCAAGAATTTTTTTTAGACTTTTTATTAATTTTATTCTTCAACAAGTACCCAATCTCCTTTTTGAAGTAAAGGAATTGCTTGTTTAAATTTCATTGATTTATTTTCGCCACTGATTACATTCTTAATTGTAACATGTTCATTTCTACCAACTTTACGTTCAGTTCTAACAATGGTTTCAACTATTTGTGGTTGTTGTGTTTGGTTGGTTTGACCACCTTCAGTTGGACTGTGATATTCGGCTTTGCTCAATTGTACTTTTTCACGTTTTTGTTCACGAGCCTGTGAAACCTGATTTGCGTCTTGAGAAGGTAATTTCCCTTTAAATAAGAAGGACAATACGTCTTTATTTACTTTGTCAAGCATTGTGTTGAACAATTCAAACGATTCAAATTTGTAAATCAATAATGGATCTTTTTGCTCGTAGGTTGCATTTTGAACCGATTGTTTTAATTCATCCATTTGACGTAAATGATCTTTCCAGGTGTCGTCAATAATAGCTAAAGTAATATTTTTTTCAAAATCAGTAACCAATACTTTTCCTTCACTTTCATAAGCTTCTTTCAAGTTTGTCACCACTTTTAGTTCTTTTGTACCATCAGTAAAAGGAACTACAATTCTTTCATATTTATCACCTTGTGTTTCATAAACATCTTTAATTACAGGAAATGCAGCTTTGGCATTGCGCTCTAATTTTTCTTTATAATTTTTATAAACTACATCAAAAAGTTGATCGGTTAATTCTTGTTCACTCAATGATTTAAATTCTTCTTCAGAAAATGGAGAACTTGTTGATGAAAAACGAATCAATTCAAATTCAAAATTCGTATAATCACTAGAAGGTTTATTATCACGGATAAGCGATAAACATGTATCATATACCATATTTACAATGTCAACTTGTAAGCGATCACCATATAAAGCATGTCTACGGCGTTTGTATACAACCTCACGTTGAGAATTCATAACATCATCATATTCTAATAAACGTTTACGAACGCCAAAGTTATTTTCTTCAACCTTGCGTTGTGCTCTTTCAATAGATTTGGTAATCATAGAATGTTGAATAACTTCTCCTTCTTCAAGCCCCATTCTATCCATCATTTTAGCAATACGCTCTGACCCAAATAAACGCATCAAGTTGTCTTCCAATGAAACGTAGAATTGTGACGAACCTGGATCACCTTGACGACCAGCACGACCACGTAACTGACGGTCTACACGACGAGAGTCATGACGCTCTGTACCAACAATAGCCAAACCACCAGCTTTTTTAACGGCATCTGATAATTTAATATCTGTTCCACGACCCGCCATGTTGGTTGCAATTGTTACAATACCAGCCTGTCCTGCTTGGGCAACAATGTCGGCTTCTTTTTTGTGAAGCTTTGCATTTAATACGTTATGATTTATTTTTCTAATAGAAAGCATTCTCCCCAGTAATTCAGAAATTTCAACAGAAGTAGTACCCACTAAAACTGGACGACCTTCATTTACTAATTTCTCAATTTCATCAATTACGGCATTGTATTTTTCACGTTTTGTTTTAAAAACTAAATCTTCACGGTCTTTACGAATTAACGGAACGTTTGTTGGAATTTCGATAACATCTAATTTATAAATGTCCCAAAACTCACCAGCTTCAGTAATTGCAGTACCCGTCATACCAGATAGCTTACGGTACATTCTAAAGTAATTTTGTAGGGTTACTGTTGCATATGTTTGTGTAGCTGCTTCAATTTTAACGTTTTCTTTTGCCTCAATTGCTTGATGTAAGCCGTCAGAATAACGACGACCTTCCATAATACGACCAGTTTGTTCGTCAACAATTTTAATTTTATCTTCCATGATAACATACTCAATATCTTTTTCAAATAAGGTGTATGCTTTTAAAAGCTGATTCATAGTATGAATGCGCTCACTTTTGATACTAAATTCCTGAAATAATTCTTCTTTTTTTGAAGTAGCTTCTTCAATATTTGTGTTGTCTTTTTCAATTTGAGCAATTTCAGTACTTAAATCAGGTAAAATAAAGAAGGTATCATCACCATCATCACCCGATAAAAATGTAATTCCTTTATCAGTTAATTCAATAGAGTTGTTTTTTTCATCAATAACAAAATACAATGCTTCATCGATCTTAGGCATTTCACGATTGTTATCTTGCATATAAAAATTCTCAGTTTTTTGCAAGAGTTGTTTGATACCTTCCTGACTTAAAAACTTTATTAAAGCTTTGCTTTTTGGCAAACCTCTATATACACGGTACAATAAAAAACCACCTTCTTTTGTATCCCCTTCACTAATTAATTTTTTTGCATCAGCCAAGACGCTGGTCAAATAATTACGTTGGGTAGAAACAAGTTTATCTACACTTGGTTTTAATTCATTAAATTCGTGTCGGTCTGCATTTGCCGTAGCTCCAGAAATAATTAATGGTGTTCGGGCATCATCAACCAAAACAGAATCGACCTCATCTACAATTGCATAATTGTGTGGTCGTTGTACCAAATCATTTGGTGAATGCGCCATATTGTCTCTCAAATAATCGAAACCAAATTCGTTATTTGTTCCGTATGTAATGTCTGAATTGTATGCTTTTCTTCGAGCATCTGAATTTGGTTGGTGATGGTCAATACAATCAACGCTTAAACCATGAAATTCAAAAATAGGTCCCATCCAAGCGGCGTCACGTTTTGCTAAGTAATCATTTACAGTAACAACATGAACACCATTTCCGGTTAGCGCATTTAAATATACAGGTAGTGTAGATACCAAGGTTTTACCTTCCCCTGTCATCATTTCAGCAATTTTACCACTGTGTAAAACAGATCCACCAATTAATTGTACATCGTAATGAATCATATCCCAGGTAACTTCTTTACCTTGTGCATCCCAGGTATTTGCCCAAATTGCTTTTTCATTATCTAAAGTTATATTGGCTTTTAATGCTGAAAGCTCTCTGTCAAATGGAGTTGCTGTTACAGTAATTGATGTGTTTTGAGTGAATCGTTTGGCAGTTTCTTTAATTACGGCAAAAGCTTCTGCCATAATTTGGGTTAAAACAATTTCAGAAGCTTCATATGAATTTTGCTCTAATTGATCAATTTCAGTATATATTTCTTCCTTTCTATCTATATTCGCTTCTTTGGCTTCTTCTTTTAAAAGTTCAATTTGTGATGTAAATGGATGCGTTGCAGCCTTTATTTTTCCTTTAAAATAGCCTGTCTTATCGCGTAATTGGTCGTTTGTTAAGTTTGAAATCTCATTTTCAAAAGCTGCCACCTCATTCACAATAGGTTGCAGTAATTTTAAATCTTTTTGATATTTATCTCCAACAAATATTTTAATAATTGAATTTAGAATACTCATAATGTGTGTGTTATATTTAGTAAATTACATCAGTTGGTGTAATTGATATTGTTAATTTAATAGTTAGCGAATTTAAAATAAATTGTTTGAATTCTATTTGTTTTTCTGTGATAATAAACAAAAAAAAAGCCTCAATTGAGACTTTTTAAAATGTGCTTTCCTTTAATATTCATCTTCATTCCAAAGATAGTCTTCTTCAGAAGGATAATCGGGCCAAATTTCAAGAATTGAATCAAAATTTTCTTCTGCATCTTCAATCTCTTGAAGGTTTTCAACAACTTCTAGTGGCGCACCAGTTCTAATTGCGTAATCAATCAACTCATCTTTTGTCGCTGGCCAGGGTGCGTCTGATAAATATGATGCTAATTCTAATGTCCAATACATAACCTATTTTTTTTGTATTATATAATTTCTGCAAAAATAATTTTTTTAAGCACAAAACCAAGTGATTTTTGTCTTTTTTTCAAAATTTAAAAGAACTTATTTTGTTTTCTCAGGAATCCATTTAATTTCCTCGGCTTTCGTGTCTAATGTCAATTTTCGTGCCAGTACAAATAGATAATCTGAAAGTCGGTTTAAATACATTAAAATTTGTGGATTTAATTCGCTTTCGTCACTTAATTGGGTGGTAATTCGTTCAGCTCTTCTGCAAATACACCTAGCAATGTGACAAAATGACACGGTGTTGTTTCCGCCAGGTAAAATAAAATGAGTCATAGTAGGCAAGCTTTCATTCATACAATCCATTTCACGTTCAAGGAAAGTAACTTTTTCATCATTGATTTTTTCTATTGCTAAACGTTCTTTGCCGCTTTTTAACAATTTTTTTTCAGGGGGCGTTGCCAACATCGCACCAAGCGTAAATAATTCATTTTGAATTTTAAATAACACTTCAGAAGTGTGTTTGTCAATTTTTTGATCTTTTAGCAACCCTATATATGCGTTTAATTCATCTATAGTTCCATAAGCTTCAATTCTTAAATGGTATTTAGGAACCCGGGTTCCGCCAAAAAGGGAAGTTTTACCTTTATCACCTGTTTTTGTATATATTTTCATATTGTAAATTTATAAATTTAAGTCAAAAGTTTAAAATTTAAGGGAGTCATTAGTTAAATCCTAATAACAAAATGTTGTTTTTTTTGTTCTTTTCTAAAGAAAACAAGTCCCCAAAAAAATAGATCAACCGTTACGCTAACCTGTGGGTGTTTTTTAATTTCTTCCCAAGCCTCTTGCATTTTAACAGACCAATTAATATCATCAAATATAAAAACGGAATTGTTATGAGCGCAAGGTAAGCTTAAATTGAAATATTTAATTGTTGCATCTTTTTGGTGGTTTCCATCAAAATAAATCAAATCGAATTGTTTATTGCCTAAAACTTTTGGAAGTGTTACGCTGAAATCGCCAATAATTGTTTCAATATTTTTTAAATTGAAGTCAATAAATAGGTCTTCTGCAATGGCAGCTGTATTTGGACAGCCTTCAAGGGTAATGATTTTTGCTTTTGGACTTCCAATGCTCATGGTTGAAGTTCCTAATCCAACAGATGTTCCAATTTCAAGTATTGATTCAAAATTAAAATAACCACAGATTCTAAGTAATAAATGTGCTTTTTTTGTTGAAATTCCTGCAATTTTTGTGATTTCGGAAACTTTTCGGCTATTTGATTTAAAAACCAATGAACCTTTTCCAAAATCGGTAACTTCTATTATTTTTGAATTTGAAATAAGTTTTTTTCTTGCTTTTTCAAACGTTTTTATTTTTGCTGAATTTGTTTTTTTATAGAAGCATTTACTAGCCAAATTATAGATAAAGGGCGAATGAACCCCATGCTGGTTGGTAGATTTTATTAAAAAAAATAGATATGATTTTATTTTAAACCACATAAGGTTATATTTACGGCGAAAATAGTTGAAAAATTATTTTAATACACTATTAAAAATTATATTTGCTTTTACCTCATTACAATTTATGAAAAAATATTTTTTATACATTTTTATTTTAAGTCTTGCGTCATCCTGTATACCAACGAAAAAATTGACCTATTTTCAAGGAGAACCAACAAGTAAATCTGAACTTTACAAACTTAATAATGAGCCGTATCGTTTGCAAGTAAATGATATCTTGTCAATTAATATAAAAGCTGAAAATCCTGAAATTGTAGCACTTTTTAAAAATAGTGAAGGCGCTTCTGGAGGAGGAGGGAATTTATATTTCAATGGTTATACAGTTGATAGGCATGGAAATATTCGAATCCCATATATTGGTGATTTAAATGTGTTGGGATATACTGAAAAAGAAGTCCGTGAAAAAATAGAAAGTGAACTCTCAAAATTTTTAAAGAATGTAGATGCTGTTTTTGTTACGGTAAAAATAGGAGGAATTAATTACACAATAATGGGAGAAATAGGATCTCCTGGGGTTAAAAATCTGGCTATGAATGAAGTTACCATAATTGATGCCTTAGCGAATTCTGGAGATGTTACTATTTTTGGAAATCGAGAAAATGTGGAAGTTATTCGGAAAACATTGGATGGTGTAAAAAAGTACAAAATAAACTTATTAGAAATTGACGTATTTGAATCTGAAAATTTTTATATACAGCCTAATGACATTATTTATGTAGCACCACTAAAACAAAAAACTTGGGGATTAGGAACTACTGGGTTGCAAACTTTTACAACAATAATATCAGTTTTTACTTTAGGAGTGACAACTTATTTATTAATTAAAGGATTTTAACATTTAAGAATGGAAAGTCAATTTAAGTTTATTGAAAATCCTGCGGAACAAATTTCTAATATAAAGGATTTTATATTTAGAATTATTTCTAATTGGAAATGGTTTGTATTAACCATTTCAATTGCTATGGCAATTGCCTTTTATGTTAATTTATCAGCCCCAAAAGTTTATGGATTAAAAGCGACCATTGCTGTAAAAGAAAAACAAAACCCATTATTTTCTACAGGTACCAACATTGCATTTAACTGGGGAGGTGTAAGTGATAAGGTTGAATCCATTCGGAAGGCATTGATTTCAAGGTCACATAATGAAATAGTAGTACGAGACTTGGAGTTTTATATTGAATATTTGAAAGAAGGTGACTTTGGAAATGATGATGTATACGGAAAAACCCCTTTTAAAATTGTATTACAACCGAATCAATTTCAATTGTTAAATACCACCATAAAAATTGAATTTTTAGATGAAAACAGTTTTAATTTATCTGTTGATTTTAATGAGGATACTCATTATAAATTGATAAATTATAAAGATGAGCAAATAAAGGATTTGAATTTTAACAAGCAAAATTTCACCAAAACATTTTCAATAGATGAATATATCAATCTGCCATTTTTAAAAGCGCAGATTTTAAAAGTAAATGACTATGATTCCTTAACAGGAAAAACATTTTATGTCAATCTGAATTCTATACAAAACGTAACCGGCAGGTATCAAAATGTGAGAACGAATGGATTGTCAGGTACCTCATTGGTAGAGTTGTCGTTAACGGGTACCAACAAAAATAGAATTGTAGATTATTTAAATAAAACCATTGAAGTGTTGGCAGCCTATGAATTGGCTGAAAAAACAAATTATGCATACAATACAAAAGCATTTATTGATGCCCAGTTTAAAAATACTTCAGATACTTTAAAATTAATTGAAGATAGCATTGGTAAGTTTAAAAAAGACCATGATATTTATAATTTATCAGCTGAAGCCAACGAGGTTTTTACACAAACCTTAGGACTTGATAAGGTTCAGTTGCAATTATCGGATAGGATTGCCTATTTTGAAAATTTAGAAAATTATATAAAAACAAATTCAGATTATTCAAAAATACCAGCGCCAGCCATTATAAATATTGAAGATGGTTCAATTTCTGCATTGGTTGGGGAATTAACAGAATTATCTATTCAAAAAGAAAAATTAGAAAAAGAAGTCACTGCCAACCATCCTTCATTAATGTTAAATAAGGAAGCACTTGAAACTACAAGAAATGTTTTGCTTGAGAATTTAACTTCATTAAAGGAGACCACTATGGTGACCTTAAATAATAGTAAAAAACGACTTGGGAACTACAATAGTGAATTGTCTAAATTGCCAGCCAAAGAACAGACATTGTTAAACTACCAACGGAAGTACAGTTTAACCGAATCAAACTATGTGTTTTTAATGCAAAAACGCTATGAAGCTGATATAGCGATTGCTGCCACAGTTTCAGACATCACCGTATTGGATTCAGCAAAAGATACAGGGCAAGGACCTATTTTACCAAGAAAGGAATTTAATTATATGGTAGCACTTCTTTTAGGAACCATATTGCCATTATTTGTAATAATTTCAAAAGAAATCTTAGATACACATATACACAGTGTGGATGAAATTGAGCGAATGTCACCCATTCCTATTTTAGGCGTTTTAGGTAAAAAAACAACAGAAAATAATTTATCGGTTTTTTTAAAGCCAAAATCGGCGGTAGCTGAATCTTTTAGGGCATTGCGTTCCAATATTCAATTTTTATTTATAAGAAATGCCAAAACGAAATCTAAAACAATTTTAGTAACCTCATCGGTTAGTGGTGAAGGAAAAACATTTATATCTATCAATATGGCAACCGTTTTTGCATTGGCAGGAAAAAAAACCATTTTGGTAGGTTTCGATTTGCGAAAACCAAAAATATTTAAAGATTTTGTACTAAACAATGAGATTGGAGTGGTAAATTATTTAATTTCTGAAGAAAGTGAAAAAAATATCATTCAGAAAACGGAAATACCTAACCTCGATTTAATTACTTCAGGACCTATACCACCGAACCCTTCAGAATTAATTATTGGTGAGGCGACAGAAGAATTAATAAATAGTTTAAAAGAGCAATATGAGTACATAATTATTGATACGCCACCTGTGGGAATTGTATCTGATTCCCTCGAATTGTTAAAATATGTGGATGCTACTATTTATGTTGTTAGACAAAATTATTCTCAAAAAGGTATGCTAAAATTGATTAATGAAAAGTATGAGAAAAAAGAAGTGAAAAATATTAGTATCGTTTTAAACGATTTTAATGTGAAATCTAAATATGGTTATGAATATGGTTATGGCTATGGCTATGGTGGTTATGGTAAATATTCTAGAGGTTACCACGATGATGAAAAAAAATCATTTTTAAATCATTTTTTTAAGAAATTTAAAAAGGGTTAAATTTCTTCTCCTTCAATATAAACTTTATCTATTTGAGAGTTTCCAAATGAATAAGGAATAAAACCATAACTTGGTATTTCATTTGTGATTATGAAATTTGCTTTTTTTCCTTTGCAGATGCTTCCATGTGTTTTTTCTAATCCCATTGCATAGGCACCATTAATAGTTGCGGCATTGATGGCCTCTTCAGGTGTCATTTTCATTTTAATACAAGCAGTTGCTATAACAAAATTCATATTGCCAGAAGGTGTTGAGCCTGGATTGTAATCTGTAGCTAAAGCCAAGGGTAACCCTGCATCAATTATTTTTCGGGCAGGCGTATAAGGAATGCTTAAAAAGTAAGAGCAAGCAGGTAATGCAACAGGCATAGTTTTAGCGCCTTTTAACGCTTCAATATCCTCATCTCTCATTTCTTCTAAATGGTCGACTGAAAGCGCTTTAAAATCTACACCAGCTTTTATGCCTCCAATTGCTGTAAACTGATTGACATGTATTTTAGGAATTAACCTGAATTTTTTAGCTGCTGCCAATACACGCTTAGTATCATCAACTGAAAAGTAACCTGTTTCACAAAAAACATCAATATATTCAGCTAATTTTTCTTTTGCTACCAACGGAAGAATTTCATTGATTACAACATCTAAGTATTCACTTTTTTTATTTTTAAATTCAGAAGGAAGTGCGTGAGCAGCCAAAAACGTCGCTTTTATTGTAATTGGATAATTTTTGTTTAACTTTTTAATTACGCGAAGCATTTTAAGCTCAGCATCTTTTGTCAATCCGTAACCTGATTTAATTTCAACGGCTCCGGTTCCTAATTTCATAATCTCTTCAATACGTTTTGAAGATTGACGATACAATTCTTCCTCAGAAGTTTCTTGTAAAATTTTAGCTGAATTCAAAATCCCACCACCTTTATTTGCTATTTCTTGATATGATAAACCATTGATTCTATCAATAAATTCTTGCTCTCTGTTTCCTGCATAAACAAGATGTGTATGACTGTCACACCAAGCAGGTAAAACAATTTTTCCTGATGCATTGATTGTTTTATGAACATTAAAATCAGGTAAATCTTTCATTTTACCAAAATCTTTTATAAGTGAATTTTCAATTAATAAGTATGCATTTTTAATGGTTGGCAAAACATTCATTTCTTTTCCAGAAACCTTGGTTTTTGAAATTTTTTCTACTTGAACTAATTCTTTGATATTGGTAATTAAGATTTTCATTATTTATAAAAAATTACATCCAAATATACATATTATTTGATGAGTGTATTGAAATTTAATTATTTTGATTAAACGTGACAAAAGTCACTAAAATTTTAATATTTTATTAATGAAAACCTGCCAGTTTGGAGTATATTTGCAAAAAATTTAAAGAATGAATAAAGCAATTTATATTGCAACTAGTGAGGCCAATAGTGGTAAATCAATTGTTGCATTAGGGTTAATGAGAATGCTACTTGGGAAAACTGCAAAAGTGGGCTACTTTAGACCCATAATTAACGATGTTAAAAAAGGTAAAAAAGACAATCATATCAATACCATTATTTCTCATTTTCAATTAGATATTAATCCTGAGGAAGCTTATGCATTCACCCGTAGCGAGTTTATTAAAAAACGCAACAAAGGTAAAGAAGGTGAGATTTTTGATAAAATTATTGAAAAATATAAGGCCTTAGAGGAAAAGAACGATTTTATGTTGGTGGAAGGCACCGATTTTTCTGGAGAAGGAATGGCTATTGAGCTCGATGCAAATGTATTAATTGCTAAAAATTTAGGAATTCCTGTAATCATTGTTTCAAGTGGAGTAGGCAAAACCCTTGATGAATTTGTTGGTGGAATGCTATTAACATACGATTCATTTAAAGAAAAAGAAGTTGAAGTAATAGCCGTAGTTGCTAATAAAGTTCAAAAGAAAAACATTGAAATTGCTAAAAATGGTTTAGAAAGTAATTTACCGAAAGACATTTTTGTAGGTGTAATTCCGTTAATAGACTCCTTAAATAACCCAACCATAAAAG
>Ga0102811_1000849_pt1 | contig 14631 bp, 26 predicted proteins | sample ColrivemetaGS705_FD_84507 | JGI IMG/M metagenome (GOLD analysis project Ga0102811, IMG submission 84507) | Estuarine microbial communities from the Columbia River estuary - Flood tide ETM metaG S.705 | ecosystem: Environmental > Aquatic > Marine > Intertidal zone > Estuary | place: USA: Columbia... | reverse complement strand
TCGCCGAGGCCGCTCGCGGCGCAGGGGACTTCGTCTCCGGCCGGATTCAGCAGTCGAACTCCTAGGGGTTGTGCAGGTTCTCTGAGGTCGGGGTTGCCTCTCCCGGCTGGGGCGCTATCCTTCCCCGCGATGCGGCTGTAGCTCAGTGGTAGAGCGCAACCTTGCCAAGGTTGATGTCGTGAGTTCGAATCTCATCGCCCGCTCCAATTTAAAGACCAAGTGGAGGCTTGGCAGAGTGGTTGATTGCAACGGTCTTGAAAACCGTCGAAGGTGAAAGTCTTCCCAGGGTTCGAATCCCTGAGCCTCCGCCATATACCATAAGAGGTTATAATGGGAATTAAAGCAGGAAAGATCTGGGGAAATACAGAACTTATCCACGCGAACGGCGTATTAGAATTTCATCGCATTGAATTTAAAGCTGGATATAAATGCAGCGAGCATGAGCACCGTTTCAAATGGAACGGTTTTTTTGTCGAGAGTGGCCGTATGCTCATACGTGTCTGGCAGGATGACCAAGGATTGGTTGACGAAACTATCTTAGAGGCTGGCGAGTTTACACAAGTCAAACCTGGAAAAGTGCATCAATTTGAAGGTCTTGAAGACGGGGTAGCATTTGAACTATACTGGGCAGAGTTTAATCATAACGACATAGTTCGTCGAACTGTAGGAAGTAAAGCATAATGGCAAGAGCACCTATTTTTACAACTGGTAGAGCATCAGTGTCAAACGCACCAACGACTACAATGCGGGCGTATAAAAATTACAAAGACAACATTGTTAGAAGTAAACACGAAAGGAACAAAATGAGTATTAGAGAACGTATTGCAAGTTGGATCTATCCAGCAGCGTTTGAGGAGTATGATGATGATTGTATCAGAGAAGCTGATACTCCACGTGGCGATCCTACACTTAGTTTTAAGATTTACAATACCAATGACGGCAATAAAATTGTAGAATTTTATAGTTACGATATGAAAACAGATCGCAGTTCTAGTGATTTATATATTATTACTGCTGACGAAGATTACGGGCAGGCGTTGGCACGTATTGCTATGCTTAAAAAATTAAGTTCATAATGGCGATAATAAAAGAACGTGTATTGCGTGTAGAACATTACACGCCAGAGTTATTTCACTTTACAACAACTCGCGATCCCAGTATTCGCTTCAGGGATGGCGAGTTCGTCATGATGGGACTGGAAGTAAATGGTAAGCCTCTTATGAGAGCATACAGCGTAGCAAGTCCAAATCATCAGGACACCCTAGAGTTCTATAGTATCAAAGTACAAGATGGCCCACTTACTAGCCGTCTACAGCATATACGTGCCGGTGATGAAGTATTAGTAAACACTAAAGCCGTTGGCACTCTAGTTTTGGACAATCTTAAACCCGGGCGCAATTTATATTTGCTTGCTACTGGAACAGGTGTTGCCCCCTTCCTTAGCCTAACACGTGGGCTAGAAACATATACTGATTACGACAATGTAGTGGTAGCTTGGGGAGCAAGAACTGCGGCTGAACTTCCATTCCTTGACTTTTTAAATGGGTTAAATAGTGATGAAGTGTATACTGAGGTCACTGGTGGTAAATTAAAAGTATACCCAACAGTTACAAGAGAGCCTTATCATAATAACGGACGAGTTACTAGTGCATTATTTAGTGGACGGATAAGTGAGCAACTTGGACTTCCAATGATTGATCCGCAGCATGATCGCGTGATGATTTGTGGCAGTATACCCTTTAATAAAGAGCTAACCGTGTGGCTTGAAGAACACGGCTTTACAGAAGGAAATGCAAACTATCGTGGAGAATACGTGGTAGAACGTGCATTTGTAAGTTAATGAATTACGAGTCAGTAAAATCAATTGAAATTGAAACATCAACTATTTGCAATAGCTGGTGTCCAATTTGCATACGCTACGTTGGTAGAGACGATGGGCTGTATCTGAATCCCAATGGCAAATTAAACAACAATATTGATCTGAAATACATTGAAAAGGTATTCAGTGATCCAATTATCGATGAACGTATACACGTTGATATGATTGGCACCGCAGGTGAGCCTATTGCCCATCCTAAATTTATTGAAATAGTTGATATTATTTTACATCATCGCCCCAAGGCAACATTCAATATACATACAAACGGCGGCGTAAAGAATGAAAAGTTTTTTACAGAACTAGCCAGTCGTTTGGATAAATCAAAAAGCGGAAAATCTTCACGTGTATGTTTTAGTTTGGATGGCGCAGACGCAGAAACAAACAGCAAATACCGTATAGGTGTTGACTGGGACAAAGCTATTCGAAACATGAAGGCGTTTATTGCAGCTGGAGGCAACGCTACTTGGCAGTATGTCATCTTCCCATGGAATGAACATCAGGTAGAAATAGCTAAAAATGCTGCATTTGAGATGGGATGTTTTCAATTTGAAACCCGTGATAATGTGGATCCTGACAGTATAGATGAGGCTTTAGATTGTGCAAGTAAGGGGCAATTTAATAAAGTAGCATCTGTTATTAACAAAGAGGATCGCCCTGATAATATACATTATGATTTTATTGACGACATGTGTTACAGCAAACAGGGCGTTTTCTTGAATCCAGAAGGAGAGTTATATCCTTGTTGTATGTACAGTGCAGCGCAATATGACTGGTTCGAAAAGAAACTATTAGCAGAAGCAATGCAAGACGATACATATGGGCCAGGGTGGAATCATTTAGATAATACCACGTTGAGCGACTATGTGAATTCTCCTTGGTGGAATTGGCTGCATAAGACAATCAATGAAGAAAAGTCAGCATGTAGACTGTGTGCAAGACAATGCGGTGCCTTTAACGATAAGAAAGCCCGCAGTAATATTTCAGAGGTCACTTACGAGAAATAAATATCGTTAAGCAAGGCAACTAGGGAGATCTTACACATGGAAAAACCGCAAACCAGCTTAATTATAGATATCACGGAAATATTCCAACACAAACAACGCAAAGAGAAAGAACTAGAGTTTTATCGTAAAGAGTTAGAAAAACTTCAGTTTAAAATGTACATGGTCAGTCAAGAAATTAAAGTTACTGAAACTATTATTGGTATGATAGAAACTGAAAAAGTAGTTGATCTTGTGGAACAAATGAAAAAGAATTATAATGGTCCCAACCTTCAATAAAACAATCAAACTATACGTATTCAAAGACGAAGGTAACGTTAGTGTTACCTTCCGTATTACTGATTATTGCAGTAGAAGTCTAAGTATGACTATAGATGAATTTAGTAGTATACTAGGCCAATGGCGTGATCCACGAGGCGCGGTGTATACTGAAGATAGCGGTAAGTGGTGGTGGGAATACCGCGACCGCGGCCCTCGCCCAGACTGTGTACAAGCACATTATGTAGCTATTAGTAACATGGGATGGAACTGGCGTATCACCGTAGAGGAAATGATAGAGCTTGAAGAAGCATTCTATTATCAGCTAAACAATAAAAACTACTGGGATTAACACTACACTAAATTTGCTATGGGTATCTATAAATATTACTATGGCAAACTATATTTTAAAACGACCAGTTGAGATCTTATTGTATTCACTCATGCTATCGATGGCAGTGTTTATCGCACTAATGATTTATTTCTATAGTGTTCTACAAGAAGCGCAACCATTAGAGAATTTCAACGCAAAGTTTATTGATCCAGTCACACTTTCAACAAATACTGAGATAGTCGCGGCTGGCTCTTTTGATCGTCGTGTTATGTGTAACTTGCTTGATTTTAGAGTTGTACTAACAAACACAGCCACTGGTGATGTTATACTTTTCAATAAGACACACCTAACAAAGGCTCCTGTAGCGAACTTGCACCCTGGTACATCTCTTCCAGTAAGTTTTAATCTAGCGGTCCCAGAGACACTATATACTGGGATATGGGCACCAGAATACCATGGTAGATATCTATGCCGTAACGGAATATTCAGTTCTGTAAAGGATCAAACAGTTATCCTTGGCAACATACGAGTTGTAGAATAATTTTCAACTTTTTTCACTTTTTTCAATTTTTTCTCTTGACAACCAATGCGTCTTACATTATATTGATACTGTAGACAGCGGAAAACAGGAGTTGAAAATGGCCTACATGAATCAAGAGCGCAAAGCAGAACGTGCTACAGCTATTAAAGCAATCCTCAAAAAATATGGTCAAAAAGGTTCGCTTAGTGTGCGTAACCACAGCACCCTGTGCCTGAAAGTCAAAGACACTGCTGGTATGTTTGCTGCTGATTTTGCTGCTGGTACTGATTATGATCGTCGCTGGGGACTTAGTGTTAACCCCTACTGGTTCGAGCAGCACTACGCAGGTAACCGCAAGGCAGTTAAAATGCTGAAAGAGCTAACTGCCGCTATGTATGGCGTTGATTACTTTGATGAGTCAGACAGCCAGACTGATTACTTCCATTGCTCGCACTACATTGATATTGACATTCTGCCCGCATAAGGAGACGCACCATGGGACTTGATATGTATGTAACTGCCAAACGCTATCTCTGGGAATCTGGCGACTCGAATGATAAAGATATTGCCAATGCCATCGGTAAACTGTTTCCTGAAATGACAGGTTACCGTACCAAGCAAGTAGAGATGGAAGTCATGTATTGGCGCAAAGCTAACGCCATTCATCGCTGGTTTGTTGACAATGTTCAAGACGGAGTAGACGAGTGCCAGGAAAGTTATCTTAGTGTAGACAACTTGCGTGAGTTGCGAGATGTATGTGAAGAAGTTCTTAAGGATCCTGATTCGGCTCCTACGCTATTGCCAGCACAAAGTGGCTTCTTCTTTGGTGGTACTGAATACAACGAAGGTTACTTTGACGATGTAAACAGAACTCTCAACTGGCTTAACGATCTGCTGGTAAAGAATGTGCTTAATGACGACCATAAGCAATGGGAGTTTTATTATCAAGCAAGCTGGTAAAAAATATTAAAAAAACCAAAAAAAGGCGTTGACAAACCAAGACACATTGCTTATATTAGTATTGTAGGAAGCAAAAGGAACCTAGCTCATGATGACCTTCGAAGAGATCAGCAAAGACCACTTTATCGCTACCAATAGCATCAAATCAGTTCGTATCTCAAAAGTATACGGCGGTAACTGGATGTTGTTTACTCCTGAAGGTCGGTTGCTTGACGAGTTCACTTCTGCCGGTCCTTTTGTAGAATTTGAAGCTGCTAAACGCAATGCAGAAATGAATGTTGGTATGTATATCAAGTTTGAGGAGACTGTATAATGTCCTACAATAAAGAAGCAGTTGAGAAGGCAATCAAAACTTCTCGAAAGCCTATCTCTGGTAAAGAAGCAAAACTCATTCATGCTCTACTGAAAGGTCGCAAATAATGTATCGTGTAAACTTTAACATGGCTGGCTTCGTGTTTGACGAATATTTTGATGATTACGCTGATGCACAATCGTTTGCAAAAGATCGACAAGCAGTTGGGTTCCAAACCCTAATCACAAAGGTAAAATAACATGGCATATTACGTTCGTGTAGATGGTGAGATTGTATTAATTGCTACTCGTAAATCTGATGTTGACGATTTGGTAAGATCAATGAAATTCGACCCAACTATAAAATCAAAAAAAGTTACAGTTTCTGAAGAATAACTCTTGACAAACCAAGACACATTGCTTATATTAGTATTGTAGGCGATAAGGAGATACGCTATGAAAACTGCTCGTAAAACTATCGAAGTTGGTAAAGTCCTCAAGATGGCAAATAGCTTTCTTGCTGCACACAACACCACCCCTGATGAGCGCGATGCTATTGCTGCCTTTATCGAGGGAGTTCTGTTTGAGACTGGCAACTATCGCGGTTATGCTTACCTTCCTGGGCATAACTATCCTGGGGAAGTTGATGGACTAGGTACTCGCCGTCGTTACTTTGTAAGCGGCGCTATTGACGCTGACTACGAAGCAGAAAATCGTGACATCAACCGGATTCGGGTGTAATATGCCTCGTTGGTTGATTGTGATGTGGATCGTGATTTTCTTTGTGCTTGTGCTTTCTGCTCTGAGTTTTACTTGGACCAGTGATTGTGATGTTGCTGCCACTGGAATGTGTGATTGAAGGAGAATAAGATGCATCTTCCAATTTTAATGTTGATAGCTATTGGTTGGAGCGTGGCCACTCTGGGTATCTTACTCATAGCTGCTTAAAATATAAATACCATTAGAGGAGAATCCAATGGTATGAAAGTCTGTTTTATTCATGGAGCAAATGCATCGCACACCACCTTTGCTTATATTGAAAGCAAAATAAACATTCCAAGGCAAGACATAATTGCTATTGAATATAACAGTAGAGAAGGCTTCTACAATAATTTGCACGAGATGATTAGTATACTCCGAAGATACAAGGGTGAAAATATATTTTTTATAGCACATAGCCTTGGCGGTATATACGCAATACATCTTGCGGAAGCGTTTAGAACACAGGTTGTTGGAGCAGTGACTATAAGCACCCCTTATGGCGGAGCAGAAACAGGCGATTGGTTGAAGTGGATTTTTCCATCGCATCAGTTGTTTAAGGACATAGGACGTTATAGCCCTCCCATTGACAACTCGCTAAATATAGATGTTGGTGTCATGGCCTGGACGCAAATAATTAGCAATAAAGGCTTTGCACCTCATATACCATTTAACAATGATGGTGTCGTAACTATAAGATCAATGTCTTTTAGAAATGACATGGAAAAGATAGAAGTACCTGCCAATCATTATGAAATCGTATTAAGTGATACGGTGGTGGATATTATAAAAGAAAAACTTAACGAAGTTTACAGGAGTTCTTAATGACAAAATTATATTCGGCTGAAGAGCTGAAGCGTATGCAGGCTGAAGATATCCTGCCGCTTGCTGACTCTGCAGAAATGGCAACCAAATACGCTAACAAGTGGGAGGTATCAGATGATCTAATGAATAGATTAGATGCTGATTTTTTCTACAAATTCAATAGCAGCAAGGATGACGATCCTCCACGATATGAGAAGTGGGAAAACGAAGAAATTCCACACAAGAGTTATTCACACAAGTATGGTGGCCCTGTTTTTAGCTGTGACTTTGACTACATGATTGGTCCAGAAGATTGGAATGACTCTGATGACAAACCAAAGGTAGGCGATTACGTATTACGTAAAAAAATATACATCTACAATTGGAGCCGTGAACACTACAACATGCAAGAACATCGTGACCCTGCATTGGAGTATCTGATGGATATGCATGACAGTTTCCGTCCAATACATGAGCATTATGCTCGTGAATGCTTCAGTGATCAAGATCCTGATGTAAAGTTTCATTTGTTTAAACTAATGCTTATCCAATACAGTACCCCCACAGCAAACGATAGTAATCGTGTTGATCATCGCTGGCATAATACAGACCGCTTTGGCCCCGATCACTGTGACGAGACATTAGCTGGACTACACATGGGAGAAAACTATGCTGAATTTGAAGCACAGTTGCCTACAAGTGGAGAATGGGTAGGCGTTTCTGACTTGACAAAAGACAAGATATTGTTTATGTTTGGAGAACACAGTGAGCGTAGTGGATGGAACCCTACGTATCACCGTATGGCACATAACCCTGATCCAAGACTTGGCACCCGCTATAGTCTTATTATGGATCTACAAGCCCGCTACAAAGGAGACGATTAATGGCACTTGTACCTATGGTAGTTGAACAAACAGGTCGTGGCGAACGCAGCTACGACATTTATAGCCGTTTGCTCAAAGACCGTATTGTAATGTTGACTGGCGAAGTTAACGATCAAACAGCAAACCTTGTTTGCGCACAGCTACTATTTTTGGAGTCACAGAATAGTGCAGAAGATATTAACTTTTATATCAACAGTCCTGGCGGTAGTGTAACCGCAGGCTTGAGTATCTACGATACTATGCAGTTTATCAAATCTCCAGTAAGTACTATTGTTATGGGACAGGCCGCAAGTATGGGCAGTTTCTTAGCTATGGCAGGCGAACCTGGCAAGCGATTTGTACTACCACACAGCCGCACAATGATCCACCGTGTAAGCAGTGGAACACCTGGAACTCGTGGTAGTGTTCACGTACAAGAACTAGAGTTCGAGGATGCTCGTCGTCACTTTGAGGAATCAAAGCGCCTAAACGAAATGCTTACTGAACTTTATGTAAAGCATAACACAGCAGGCAAAACCTACGAAGAACTGTTTGAAGCAATGAAGTTTGATACATTCCTCAGTGCTGATGAGGCAGTAGCTAATGGCTTGGCTGACAAGGTAGTAAAAACTCTTTAATCAGCATAAATAGTTGTATGAGATTACACAACCTATTTGAAAACAACGCAACACAACCATTAGATGAGGGTCCAAACGATCCTCATATTTTTAAAGCAGTCTTTTTGGCTGGCGGACCTGGGTCAGGTAAGAGTTATGTTAGTAGCAAGCTCTTAAGTGGCACAGGTCTTCGCGTCGTTAACAGTGACGACATTTATGAATATCTAATGAACAAACAAAACTTGGCACTGGACCCAGAAACTATTTTTAGTCCACAGGGGCAAGAGATTCGTGGTAAAGCCAAAGAGCTAACAAAGAATCGCCGTAAACATTACCTGGATGGTCGTATTGGTATCATCATTGATGGTACTGGTAAAGATGTTGCTAAGATTGAAGCAGAATCAGAAAAGCTACGTGAACTAGGCTATGAAACAATGATGTTGTTTGTTAACACTAGCTTAGATGTAGCACAAGAACGTAATCAACAGCGCCCACGTAAACTTGCTCCTAAGGAAGTTGAAAAAATGTGGAATGCGGTTCAGCAAAATATCATGAGTTTCCAGCAAGTATTTGGCGCCTCAGACTTCCACGTGGTTGATAACAGTGGTGGCTTAGAAGATCCAAAACGTGCAGCACAATTCAGTGAAGTATATCGTGCAGTGCGGAAGTTTATCAATACTCCGCCAAAGATGCCAGCAGCCAAAGCGTGGCTAAAGCAAAATCCCCCTGCATAATAAAGTAAGTATATAAATTTTTAGCAATTACGACTAAATATTATTATATACTAGTCAATACTAATGTGACATTATACTATTTCGGGGGAATAAAATTGGCATCAAATGATAAGTTATACAACTATAAAGCAAAACTAGTACGTGTCGTCGATGGTGACACCATCGATGCAGAAATCGATCTAGGGTTTGGTGTCTTTATAAAGCAGAGAATTCGTCTTTACGGTATTGACACACCAGAGAGTAGAACAAAAGATTTAGAGGAAAAAGAACGTGGTCTGGCAGCGAAAGCACGTCTGACAGAACTACTACCAAGAGAGTTTATTGTACAAACAATCCTAAACAAGCGCGGCAAATATGGTCGTGTTCTAGGAACACTGTTAGTTGAAGATGAAAGCGGAAACGTTACAGACATTAACGAAACACTTGTAACAGAGGGATTTGCAGTGCATTACTTTGGCGGTGCAAAAGACGGTGAAGAATGAGATTTTTTGGATACTGGACAGTTTTAGTCGCATTAGTGATTAGTATTTCAGCGGCTTATTATAGTATTGTTGGCTTGGTTGCAATCTTTGCCGCCAGCGCAATTCCTGTCATTATAATGGGCGCATCACTGGAAGTAGGTAAAATTACTACAGCAGTGTGGCTACACTTGTACGGTAAACGTGCTAAATTGTTTATGCGTTTCTATCTAACTATTGCAGTCCTACTATTAATGTTCATTACAAGTATGGGCATCTTTGGTTTCCTATCAAAGGCACACATTGAACAGGCAGCAGTAGGACAAGAAGCAGTAGCACAATTAGAACGTATTGCTACAGATATTACTCGCCGTGAAGATATTATCGCACGTGCAGAAAGTAAAATTTCCCAATTAGAATCATCAGCTGACAATCAAGATGCTGGTATCCAAGATAAAATTACTACAGAAGAAGCACGTATTCAAACAGTAGTAGAACGTTTGAATAACGATATTGCAGCCGCAGAAGCTCGTTTAAACGCTACCATTGCTCCTTACGTATCCCAACAAGCAGAAGCAGACCGTGTGCTGGCACTTATAAGTCAGTATGTAGCAAGTAACGATATTAAAGCACTACAGGGTTTAATTGGTGCCCGCCAAGACGGTAATTATGGACCACAAACAGCGGCAGCAGTGCAGTCATTCCGCGAAAAGAATGAAACTGATCGTGCAACAGCACTAGAACAAATTAACTCACAGCGTAGTGCGAATGTAGCAGAAATGCAACAATTGCGTAGTAGTGCAGACGCCCAAATAGCACAGTCAAATGATCTTATTAATCGTTTGCGCAGTCAATTGGGTACAGCAAGCGTAGCTGATGTTGAAGCTGACATAGCAGCACAACAAGAAATTGTAACAACTGCTGAATTAGAAATTGACAACCTACTGGAAACAAAGTATAGTATTGAAGCTGAGACACGCAAATTAGAAGCTGAAGTAGGCCCAGTTAAATATATTGCTGAAGTTATTTACGGTGATCAAACAAATAAAGATACACTAGAGCAGGCTGTGCGTTGGGTTATTATGATACTGGTCGCAGTGTTTGACCCATTAGCAGTTGTGCTAGTTATCGCTGGTTTGACACTAATTGAAAGCACTCCAGCCAGAAAGCGCAAAGCAGCGCCAGTTGTTGAAGAAGTAAAAAATAATAATCAAATAAAAGTTTCAGATGAACTATCAGAACTTGAACAAAAAATAGATCATATGGAAGATATTATTGAAGAATTAGCAGAAGATGTAGTGGAATTTAAAACGGAACCACAAACATCAGGCCGTATCATTAACGATTTTATACGTAGACAACTACAGCTAAATAAAGAGACAAGAGATCGTAAAGCAAACTTAGAATCACCCACGGAGAGAGATCCTATAGCTGAAATGCTTGAGACGGCGGATCCAGAAACACTAGAGCAAGTATATCAAGCTATTCTTGAAGAAAAAAAGAAGCAACAATAAGAGTTATTAATGCAATCAGACAATAGCAGTTACACAGTAACTAATCCAGACTTACTACTCACTGACGATGGCATCAGTGTTCTAATTACAAGCACTAATCCTGATTTTATTACAGGTGTTAAGAATCTTTTCGAGAAGCACATTGATCACAGTATTGTGTTTAATGTACAGCCTTCGATTACAACCGCAGTCAGCATTGCCTGGATGTGGTATGTAAGCGGGCGTGTAGACATGATGTTTGTTGACCTAGACACGTGTGCTTGGGTTGATGTATGCACTGCCCTGTTGAAAAAGCAAGACGACAATCATAGCATTATTTTTTACAATGATAAAAATAAGAAGCAGGAAGCTGTACGTTTACTTAACGCAACTGGCGAATTTCTAATCCTATGTAACATGGAAGAAATTGATGCCTATCTACAAATGCAACTAAATTCATACGCCCAGTGAACAATCAAGAACACATATTGCAATGTTCGTTTTGCGGCAAGACCAAGAAACAGGTGAACAAACTCATAAGTGGGCAGGACGATGTTTATATTTGTGACTTGTGCGTAGAGCTATCACACGGCATACTATCGCGTGAGGATAAACAAAAGACGCTAGCACAGCGTAGAAAGCGCCTACGTGACATCTATGCTACCCCTACTCCACGTGAGATACACGAATATTTAAATCAGTACATTGTTGGTCAAGAACGTGCTAAAAAAAGCATCAGTGTTGCAGTATATAATCATTGCAAACGTATATTCAATGTGACACGTGTACCAGTACAAAAAAGCAATGTGTTGTTGTTGGGCCCAACTGGCGTGGGGAAAACTCTTTTCGCACAAACACTAGCACGATTTTTAGATGTGCCGTTTGTTATCACTGATGCCACCACTATTACAGAGAGTGGATATGCGGGTGAAGATGCAGAAGTACTTATTCATAAATTATTTCAAAACAGTGATTATGATGTTGTTAAAACAGAAATAGGCATCATCTACGTGGACGAGATTGATAAAAAGGCCAAGCGTAATGACTTGGTAAGTTTAAGCCGTGATGTTAGCGGCGAGGGGGTACAGCAGAGTTTACTTAAACTCATGGAAGGTACAACACTCAAAGTCCCCAATAAAAAAGGCGCAAATCCAGAAGAAGTTGTTATAGACACATCAAATATCCTCTTTATTGTAGGAGGCGCATTTGTAGGTATTGAAAATGTCGTAATGCAACGTTTGGGCAAAAGTAAGATTGGGTTTAAAGAAGATAATAAATCAGAGTTAGCGTGGGAAGATAATTTGGAAACACAGGACTTGGTAAAATATGGTCTTATTCCAGAGTTCTTAGGTAGACTTCCAAGTGTTAACGTATTACACGAACTAAATAGAGATGACCTAAAAAAGGTACTAACAGAACCTAAAAATAGTTTACTACAACAATATCAAGCACTGTTTGAGCTTGACAATGTTGAGTTAGAGTTTAATATAAGAGGTATAGATGCTATTGTTGACATCGCTATTGAACAGGACCTGGGTGCAAGAGGATTGCGTAAGATCATCGACATGGCACTAATAGACGTTCAATATGAATTACCTGAACTAGCCGCGAAAGGCGTAAAAAAGATTGTCGTATCGGAGGAAACAATAAGACATGAAAGAAAGCCACACATGATCAAGGGAAGTATCAATTGAGCAACGTTCGAAGTTTTGATCGTAGGCACAAAGACGTACGGAGCAATGTAGTATATAACGATGCTATTCGTGTTCCACAAGTTAGACTGTCACACGAAGATGGTAGTAGTGAAATACTATCAACACGTGATGCACTAAACTTAGCAGATAGCAGAGATCTAGATTTGATTATGATCTCAGCAATGGCTTCTCCCCCAGTGTGTCGCATCATGGATATTGGTAAATACCTATACGATCAAAAGCAGCGTGAAAAAGAAGCTGCAAAAAAGGCACGTGAAAGCGTGATTGAGCAAAAAGAAATTCGCATGGGACTTAATATTGACAAACACGATATTGATATTAAGGTAGCGAATATTCGAAAAATGTTAGAGAAGCGATGCAAAGTTACTCTAACTGTCACCCTTCGTGGTCGTGAACGAGGGAAACAAGAAATGGCACGTACCCTGCTACTCACTTTTGCAGAGCAACTGGGTGTTGAACTAGAACCGTTCAGCATGGGTGGCAACCGAATCAGTGCTAAGATAAAATAGGTAAAAGATGAGTAAACATCCCAAAAGCGATGCCAGTGGTATGCGTGTAGAAGTACGCAATGGCAATGTAGAACAGGCAATTCGCAGATTGAAGAAAAAAGTCATGTTAGATGGCATTCTTCAAGAAGTACGTGAACGCAAAGCATTCATTCCAAATTTTGAATTAAACAAGCGCCGCAAAGCAGCCGCAAAATCACGTTGGCGTAAGTATTGCGCAAAACGTGACGGCTATTAATTAACTATTGACTTAATTCAGTTTTCGTGTTATAAATAATAATGTATATGGTTAATGATTAACTTTATACAGGGATGCCTAATGGGTCCCAATATATCTTGCTTATTAAAGGAGAAAACACATGACAAGCTATAAAGTAACTACCCGCGACCTACCAGCACTATTCAAGCACACAGTAGGTTTTGATGATTTGTTTAACGATGTAGAGCGTGTATTCGCTAACACAACAAATACATATCCTCCATATAACATCGTTAAAGTTGACGACAATGAGTATATTATTAGTATTGCAGTTGCAGGGTTCCGTATGGAAGATCTACAACTAACACAAGACGGCAATATGCTAACTGTAACTGGTACAGCACCAGAATCACAAATTGAAGTCAACTACCTACACAAGGGTATCGCAGGACGTAGCTTTGAGCGTCAATTTAGAATCGCAGACCACGTAGAAGTCAAGGATGCAGTTCTAGAGCTAGGTGTTCTTAACATCACTCTAAAGCGTAATATCCCAGAAGAACTACTACCACGTCAGATTAAAATTCGCTAATTTTAAACAGCAACGCAGTGGGGGAAACCCCACTGTACACAATTAAAGGTATAAAATGACACAGGAACAGCATAAAGCACAAGACGAAATCACACGCCTCAAAGGCCCAGGCAAATATAATGTTATCATGCTTAATGACGACTCAACACCAATGGACTTTGTGGTACAAGTATTAATTGCTATCTTTAATAAAGACTTGGAAGAAGCTAAACGTCTTACGCTAGAGATTCATGAAAAAGGCCGCAGCATTGTTGGCACGTATATGTTTGAGATTGCTGAACAAAAATGTGTTGAAACCATTAGCGCAGCCCGCAGTGCAGGCTTTCCGCTAGGTGTTACTATCGAGGAAACATGATTGTAGGTTTTACTGCCAGCGCCTTTGACTTATTACACGCTGGACATATACAAATGCTTCGTGAAGCAAAAGAACAATGTGATTATCTTATAGTTGGGTTACAACTAGATCCAGCACTAGATCGTCCAACAAAAAATTCCCCCATACAAACCATTGTTGAACGTTATGCACAGTTACACGCTGTGAGTTATGTTGACGAAATAATCCCTTACGTGAGTGAACGAGATCTAGAAGACATCTTGACAATGTATCATATTGATGTTAGAATACTAGGTGAAGAATATAGAGATAAGGAT
>Ga0102811_1000809_pt1 | contig 14909 bp, 26 predicted proteins | sample ColrivemetaGS705_FD_84507 | JGI IMG/M metagenome (GOLD analysis project Ga0102811, IMG submission 84507) | Estuarine microbial communities from the Columbia River estuary - Flood tide ETM metaG S.705 | ecosystem: Environmental > Aquatic > Marine > Intertidal zone > Estuary | place: USA: Columbia... | reverse complement strand
TCCTCTCTGGCCCTTATAATGGTCTGGTTATCTATAGGCATAACTGCTGCCATATTCAATTTCTCCAGCTCTGCTTTAAGTTTCACTATTTCATAGTTTGCGGCTTGTGCAGCCTCAGAAAGAGTGACAACTGACTCACCCAGAGACTCTATCATGGCCAGCATCTTACCGAAGGTGCGCCCGACTTCGACTCCGTTAAATTCAGATGCCCCCAGTTCCTCTACGTCTGCTGGGATGCCCGCTATTAAGATAAGGGCGTTCAGATGCGCGTTATCTATTTCTTCACTTATCATGGAATTTCTCCTTTCAAAAATTTTACGTGGGTTTTAGGCGGACCGAACGATCTGCCGTTCATCTGCTCTCGATAGATTTCAGTGTCTTTATCTCCTCTGGAATCTAGGCGGAGACTTGAGCTATATCCGACACAGGTTCCATTTCTGGAGATGAAACCAGCCGACACAGGCCGTCTGTGTATTCGTTCCCAGTTTCCAAAAGACTGGCTCCTTACATCAGTCAAAGCCTCTGCAAAAACGTCATGTGGCACCTTTATTGGAAAGGTGAATATCTCTTCTCCGTACTCGGCGCTAGTCATGCACACGTATTTCATAACTCATACAACTCGAAGCAGTCCAGAGGCTTGTAGTACGAGTTTAGGCCTTGGTCCCAGTGAGGTGTGCCTAGGCCTAGGGTGCAGGTTGCTTCCCGTCCAGAGTTATCAAAGTGCTCACAAGAGGCCTTACCGTCCCAGCAGAAGTTGCTGTCAGGCACAGTGATCGGTAAGCTAACTATTTTCATTTGCCTATCCATTATTTTATCTCCTGCAGGTTTAACTTAAACTTGAATACATTCCGGCAATTGGAGGCAGAGTTTATCCGCATGGCTTTGGAAGTCTCTTCGTACTCCTTCACCATGCGTTTTACGTCGTCCAGCTGCACCTGAAGAACCTCTGTCCAACGTACTATCTTGGTAGGGTTGAACAGTGCGTTTCCGTACTCTTTTATTTTGGCCCTACCCAGCTGGTCTATTTCCGTGACCTCCCCCCACAAAAAGTAGGGAAACCCCTCGTACTCCCAAAAGGCTATTAATTTATCCGTTTTCATTTTCCTTCCCCGCTCTTGGGTCAGTCCAAGTATGGCCATGTTGCTCTCGGCTGATACGGATGAACTCGACTTCGTGATCTTTAAACGGACCCATGCTGCTGGAGTTAGGCCAGACACCGAAGGCTTCACGCCCGTCGAAGGTCTTAGCGTCGTGCAGCATCTTCAACCTCCACTGCTTGGCCTCAGTCTGGTAAGGCACCCATTGGAACAGGTACGTGGCGTAGGGGCTGTCATGGGACAAGATGTCGTAGAAGATGTCGACAGGGTACATGATGGTCTCCTCGTTGTACCCTGATCTGCGGTCTTCCCCTCGCTGTCTGGACAGGATTAGATCGTCCTGCAGAGATTGCAACTCCTCTTCAAGGTACGAGATGTAATCCCCCGCCAATTGAACCAAATCATACTCAGGCCCGTTGTTATTTTCCTGTCCAGCCAAGTCGTGTAACGCTGCCGAGATACCTTGAGGTATGGCTCGTAATTGAGCGTCCAATTTTATTAAATCTTCAGTCTTCATTTAGGTTCCTCCGCGCATTCATTGGCTTCCATTTCTTCCCGCACTTGCTCACGGGTTTTTATTAGACGGGTAACATTCCTGTCTTCGTCAAACTCAACCCTGTCGCCAAATGCGTAGGTCTCGCTTAGTAAAAAGTTGTTTATCTCGGCTTGATTCTCTGGTAGATCTGGGTATTGCCAAGCCCAGAAAGATTCGCCCGGTAACTTCAATCTTATGTCGCTCATTTTTTCGCCTTTATTTGATTTAAACTATCTTCTCTACGCCGGTCTTCCTGATACGCAGCTGTCTCGGCATCTGACTTTTTCTTCTGAAGAGCCAGCCTTCCAGCTTGATAACTGGACCTCTTGTAAGGGTGGTCCATACTGGGCACTCTTCCTTTAGACGTTTTGGTCGTTAGCGCCTTTTCCAGAGAGTACCCCCTTCTGATCCTAAGCCGTATGATATTGGCTGTGACCCCATTTATGGCCAGTCCAGCCAGATACTCCATGTAGTCCTTCTCCATTTTGAAGTCGGCTCTGGTTAACTCTGGTTGCGTCCACGTTGTCATAGCTGCCTCGCTAAATAATGATGTCACGAACCGCTTCGATTGAGATACTGTTGTCAGTATCGTCATCGTAGATGTTCTCGTTGCTGGAAGTGGCTTCGCACTGGCTTAACGCTATCCCAAGATAGAACTGCACCGTGCTGAGGCGGTTGGCCAACGCCAGCTCAAGGTCTGTGCAACCGTCTCTCTCTCCCAGCTGCACCAGATCGGTGGTGCACAGTTCGTCGAGATTTTTTATGTCTTCTGGATCAGCCAGAACAGGTATTGGGTTGTTCATAATAATTTCTCCATCTAGGAAATTTCCTAGAAATTAAATGGTTAGTGGGATTCGCGTGAGTTCGATGACATACGTGTCATATTCAGTGGGGTCGTCGTCAGAAATTTCCACAAAGACAGCCTGCCTATGGGCAATCTGTTGCTTAGGCGGTCCGTACATGTCTTCGTATCTGTCCCGCAGCTGGTCCCAGTATTCCCTAGCGTCCTCTGCGTCCAACTTGATCGCCATCCCGTGGCTGAAACAATTACAATTTTGGGTGATGATGTACATATAATTTCTCCTTAGGAATCGGGGGCTATTTACTTAAAGGTAAGGTTCCCAGACATAAATTGTTATTGGTTTTGACACTTTAGTTCTCCAAACAGGGCGGCCTTATGGCCGCCCAATTAAACAAAAAGGCTAGTCGTCGCGGTCTTCCGCCTGTAACGATTCCAGTTCTGCCAGCAAAGTTTTCAGGCTCTTCTTGCTGATCGCTTCGTCCTGCTTGGCTGCGATGATCTCCTTCAGCTTGGCAGTCTCTGCAGATCGAGCGGCACGGCTTTTGGCTTTCTTTTCTTCCGCCAGCAACGTATCGATGATGTGCTTAACAACACCAAACTTCAGCTCCAGCTCTACCGTAGACTTCTTGTGGGGGGTGATAAAGCTCTCTTCCTGAGCCTCCTTGATCTCACGATGATATCCAATCGCCAGATCGTTCAGTACAGTGAGCTTCATGGACCACAGGTCTTCAACAGTGACGGTGCCATTGGCAACTGCGAAGCGTAATTTCTTGCGTGTGACTTGATCAAACATAATAATTCTCCTTTAGAATTTAACTTTAATGGTTCTGGTAAAAGCACCAGAGATTTTAACAATGACTTCAGCTCGGTGGGTTGAACTGAAGCCCAGACCTGACAACTGGTTGTCAGAGACTTCGGCTTTGAGTTTTGATCCCAGCATCTCAATCGTCTTTCTGTGCTTAGAAAGCTCTGGGCGTAAAAACTCGTTAAACATAGTACGAGGCTTTTCGTCGTTCTTAACCCCGTCGAGGATAAAGAACGTGTGACGGTTGCCCTGCTCGTTATCCCCCCAGTGGTTCGGGGAATTCATAATCATGGCGACCTTGTGGAACGTATTGGTCTGCGCACCCCACACCTGCTGGGTAAGCGTAGACCCTTCCCCCACCTGCATGGTAGTAGGGGTGTCAGATGTATCCAGAGTGAACGCACCTTTATGGTCCTTTACCACCGTGGCAACATGGACCACCTGAGAACGCAGCAGCTCCCTGTCGTAGGTAAACGTATGGATGGTGTCGTCAAACGCAACCTGAGCAGTAAACCCTGTAGTGCCCCCGTTGTGGGAGAAATTGTGAACCTTGAGTTGATACTTTCCAGCAGGCATCATGCTCCGGTCTGTCCACGTAATATTTTCCACCGCTACGTTTGGACCGGGCCGTCTAACGTCCACGTCCAGCATTCCGGAAGACATCTGCACCCGCCCTTTGGTAGGGAAGTAGATCTTGTTGCCGGTGGGTTCCAGTGCCCATGCGTCAAAGTCATTCTGATTATCGTCCCCGTCGTTCCACTGGATGCTGTAACGCAGCTCAGCTACGATGTTGCCACCTGCCGCCTTTACGCGCTGCTCCATAGAGTCAGCCAAGTTACCCTTGTAGTCCCACGAGAACTCGTTGTCCCAGTTGAACAGTAGAGGGCATTCACCGATGGTCTGTGGGGCAATCAGGCTCATTAACCGACCTGCATGGCGCCCTTCAAACAACACCTCGATGTTGCTAGCCTTCGGCAGGATGTCTTTGAGAAACGTATCGATTGGGACTTCTTCCACGGCACTGAACGATTTAGCGTTCTCCACTAAATTTTGCTTCAGCTCAGCAAATACCCCTGTCTCTCTGACCCCTTTGTCCACGAACAACACCTCGTCCAGAGGAATGTCATCCAGCACAGCATGACGTCTGAACAGCGCCGGAGTTAATCCCATTTCCTTGAAGTCCTTTTCGGCTGCTTACATCATGCCCTTAGTAGCCAACGCTTTTGGGCGTCGGTAATTAGTAGGGGCCATGATGGTATCCCACGTCTTCACGGCTTTATCCAGCGGCATGTCTTCCGACAGGTTGACCAGCAGGGTGCCGATGGCCGTGTTGCGAATCTTGCCTCCGTCACGGAAGTGTTCCCATGCGTAGAGTTCCTGCTTCAATCCCTCCGGCAGATCTGCATACGCCACCTTGTGAGTTCTGAAAGACTCTACCACTTTCTTGAACTCTGCGCCTCTCGGCAGAGAGTTCTGAGAGATCAGATCCAGAACCGTATCAATCGCCTCCAGCGTCAGTTCATCCAGAGAGCGTTTGAATACGTTTCTGACTCCGGCAGCCGCACCCATGACTTCAGCCACCGAGGAATCGCCTCTATGGACTTTAGCCTTGGGCAGGACGAAGCTGAAGTGTTCCCAGCGGATATTTTCAGTTTCGCTCACGATCTGGATATTGTAGTCCGTGCCAAGATGCTGCTCATGGCTCACAAAGATGCCTTTGATCGGGGCGTTAACCACCAGCTGGTGCAGTGCCTCTGGCACCTTATCGTACGGAGCGTCTGTGTCGAACTCCCACATGGTGTGGACGCGCCCCCCAGCAATCGCTACGACATCCCCGTAATTCCTCAGGAACGATTTGCAACAGTTGCAGTTATGCTCCTGCCGTTGATCTTCCGGCAGCACATCCAGATACGCAGAAAATAGGGCGTCTCTGTCGAGATCTACTCGGTACAGTTGGTCGGTCAGCACACACATAGCGCTGAATTGGTGGTCTACGTTTTCTTTAATTTTTCTAAACATTTTATTTCTCCTATAGTTTAAGTCCTAGGAAATTTCCTAGATTTTTGTTAAGTTAATTATTACAGGTTTCAGTTCATACGTTGCCCACGAGTTGCCTTTGTATATGCGACAGTCCACCCTTGTGAACACCGCCCCGTTTCGTGCCTCAAAATTTTCTGGATAGTAGTCACCGTCACTGTGCGCCTTTCCACACGTTTCTTTTAGCGTCAAGAAGGTCGTGTACGTCGGCAACACACATCTAATGTGCGCAAATTCCTCGGGGGTCATGGCCCTTCTCCGTCAATGAATTTATCCAGCCACTCTTCCATGAAGGGGGTCATGCCGTAATCGGCAACCTGCTCGTTATCGTCCAGCTCTGGGATGATAGAGGCCCACCCAAGCTCTATCCCTTCCGGGTTGTAAAATTCCAGAGTGGAGGCGTTAAACAGATCTACCCTGTGTGCTATTAGGTCGAACCTGTGCGATGGCCCCCACGACTCTATGCCGCTGAAGACATACACTGTGGCACCTTTATCCAAAGCATACTGAATAAGGGATTTATAAGCTGAAGTGTGTTTCATGATGGTTCCACCCAACCCTGACTGTCATCGTCCCAGTCAAGGCCCCAGTCGTAACCGCTAACCTGCTTTTCGTCCAACGTGAACCCATCATCGTTGTAAGAGGAAAACGCTTTCTCGCTTAATTCCATTTCCTGTATCTCTTCTTCAAGGTCTTCTGCGGAAAAAATCTCCATGTCCTCTATCATTCTTGCGAACAACAGTGGGTAGTTGGCAATTGCATACAGAATCCTGTCCTCTGTAGCCATAGCCCCACCATACCGGTCACTGTACCAACTGTAGCCGGTGTCAGACACACTCCGGCTGGCCGGTAGATTTGCCCAGTCCATTTTTAGGCAGGCTTGTAAAAGCACATCTAAAAACCTCATATCCTGAGATTCGTTAGCGGTGTGTTGGCGCTCATACCCTACTGAAAGGTTGAAACACTCTGACACCAGATGGTTATACTCGGCAGTATCCGTGTAGGTCCCCTGATCGCACGGCATCATAATAATCTTACCGTCGCTGTGGGCACACAGCTCTGCAGCTATCTGGTTAGCGCAGTCATCACTCGCACATTTTCCCGAACTCTGGTGGGTAATCACGTCGGAAGTCCCCATGCGGTCAAACGCCAAAGCAATATCTATATGCTCTAACACCTCAGGGGTGTTTTGGGCCAGCCACCCAGAACCGATACCGCCACGCTCCTCTCCCCTGTGGAAGATGTAATAACCCGGCACTTTGGCTTCTATCATCTTGAGCATAATGTAGACCCCGGTAGTGTCATCAGCCCCCAAACAGTTGGAGTTAGACGCCCTCAATATCTGCCGTTCTGCATCGTACTCCAGCCTCTGAAACCCAGAAGACCGGTGAACGGTGTCAGTGTGGCCGCTAAACAGCACTCTAGGCTGGCTGCCGTCAGGGTGCGGTACCTGAAGGTGGTAATTGCCTATCTTATCTGAGTGGCCTACCACGGGTAGCAGGTAGCGTTCGATCCAAAGCTTCTCATGCTCACTCTCGTGAGGACGCATGTAAGACAACATCTCGAACAGTTGGTAGTGTGGGTGATCCTTTACCGCCGACAGATCCGGCAGGGTGTCAAACACCTGATACTCTGGCAAAAGGCTGACGGGCTTTTTAAGGCTCAAGGTTTTGTTTTGTGCTTTCTTAGTCATGGCTTTTTCTCTCTTTATGTTTAGAAGTGTTGGTTCTAGGAAATTTCCTAGATCTTTGGCATAGGCGTATAGGTCGCGTCTTTGGTGCCGTCCCCTTTCCAGTAGACGGCTAAGTAGCGGTCGTCAGGAGGCAGAAAGCTCTTAACAACTACATAGTGAGGGATGACATTTCTGCCTAACGGGTATGGCCATTTAGGCACGAGTTGACCTTCATACTCTTGGGAAACTATCCCCAGCACGGTAAACAGACCTTTGTGCAGAAGCTCTTCTGGAATCCTGTCCCCTGTTTCTTTGTTGCCTCTATTGGGGTACATAGCGACCTTCCACCCCTTCAAGAACTCTCTGTCTGAGGTAGTGGCCACCCCCAGAGTGACGAGGCAATTGTTGCCCAATTCCACGTCCAAGTTAACAAACCGTCCTTCAGCTGTTTGGACCAGCTGACTGAGGTGGTACACATGGCCATGAATATCGGTGCCAGACTCATCCTCAGTAATAGTAAATCCGTCCTCAGTCTCTACAGAAGAGCCTTCGTGGATGTACTCGTCATAGTTACAATCTTCCGCATGGTCCACCCTAACAGTATCGTCAACGTGGGCAAACCCTGAAGGAGTTTCTACCACGTCACTTCTGTGGTATATATGACCTTGGACGTCTTCTACTGCCTCGTCCTCGGTAATATCCAACCTGTCTCGGGTGGTTGTGGAGTCGTCCTTCAGAATGTAAGTTTCGTAGTTACTGTCTTCCGGGTGGTCGACGTAAACCGCGTTCTCGTCTAGACAATACTCTTCTCGGTAGTCCAGAAAAACCGCATCATCGTTGCTGATGTAGGCCTCTTCATAGTCAGACCACACAAAGTAATTGCTTAAGCAATTGTCACAGGCCCGCTGGTCCCCTCCGTACACTGTGGTAATACAGTCTTCATCTACATTATCCATGCAGCAGTCGCACCTCTCTGTAGCTGCACCGCCTCCATCTGAGTTGAGCCTCCAGTCATAATCGTACCCGGTCCCTCCTCCGCAGAAGCTGCTGCAGTCATACTCGCCTTCCTTCAGCGTAGGGTTTTCGTCATCGATAACGAAACGAACGATATCCCCTGAGCGATCCGTCACCTTGAAAACATAGTCGCATTTGTCAATATACGGCATGAGGTAAGAATCTCCGTGCCGTAGTGCCAACAAAGAGGCGCCTTCAGCCCAGTCGGTGTCCCGATCAAAACCTTGGGTCAAAAGATAGGCGTTTAGCCGCTCAGAAGCCTCTGAGGAGGGGCGGTCGCATCCATCTTTTGGGTACACATTCCAAAACATGCCGTTCTTGGTACACACAAGTGCTCTGGCTCTAGCGCTACCCCCGGGGGTTTCTGACAGGCTGTAGATAGCGAAATCCCCAGAGGCATACACTTCTGCCGGATGGTAGGCTAGGTCGTATTGTTCCAGCTTTTCGGCATTCATACAGGAGTCGATGCCACTGTTGTAAGCCTCGTAAAAATCCTCTTGGCTGTAGCCTATCTTTACCAGCTCCGACATATCGTGTGTGGCTTGTCCTGACGTCAGCGTTCTGAAGTCCTCAGAGATCTGCTGAATCTGTTTATCGGTGAGATGGACCTCACTGAACTGCCTCAAAAATCTTCCGAGTGTGGTCATAACTTGAACATCGCTGCTGCCGTTTCTATTGTAGGCGATCATCCCCGGCTTCCGGTTGGACAGGTGAACATAAGTTTCCACCGGCACTATCCCGTATATCCAGTGCAGGGCGGCTGGCAGGGGCTCCCACACCCTCATGTGTAGCCTAGCCAAATTGATTAACTCGTCCTCACACATACTGGATTCCTGTCCTAGAGGCAAATCCTCTCGCACCTCGACCACCTGCCGGTCGTCAGGCATGGCCTTCTTGCGGGGGTTGATATCGACCATGTGAATGACGCTGTTATCTCTCCACTCTGGGTATTCTATACACTCCCCTTCAACCGGAAACGATAGCCGTTCAAAAATAACCGGCTTAGCGGGGGGAGGCAGTAGCTTCTGTCCTTCCGTGAGTATGTCTCTAAAAGGTATTACAGAAGCCCTTGCAAGTGCGTCTGTACGGGCTACCACTCCGTCAGGCTGCAAGGTGGGGGCCACATAGCCATCAGGCAGCTCTAACCGACTAGCTGCGCAGAGATGGTCTATCAACTCTGCAGGAAACATCATGTTGATATCAAGCGATTCACTCAGAGACCTAACGTCTGCAATGAAACTCATGTTTGAGTTTTGGATTATGGTTGGCATTTTATTTCTCCGTTTCTAGGAAATTTCCTAGATGTTATTAAGTAATTTGTAAGAGCATAGGAGTATACTATACCCCTATGCGGTTTGTCAACAAGTTAATCTTACCGGCATTTAAGCCACTTCACCTCCATGCCTTTAATTCTCAAGGCGGTAAGTATTATCTTCCTCCTTACTGGTAAAAGATGGCGTAGGTGTAGCCTATGTTTTTAAGCCTTCTGATCAAAGCGCCTAGAACTGCAGGGGTTGGCTTTCCCCTCTTAGGCGTCGATAAGTCAACCGATTGCAGATGCACTATGAACTCCCATACCCCTCCTGCTTCTCCGTTTTCTACGTGGGAGAAAGAAGCGTTCTTCTTAACCCACATACACTCAGGCACCTTATCTGGAGAGCCTGAATATTCGACAAGGTCTGACATAACCACAGAGCAACACAGTTCTGCGGTGTGGGGCACCTGCTGGGCCAAACACACCGCCTCTATCTGGGAGATGTAATCCTGTGTGGAATGTTTCACTGGTTTACCCATTAGAAGCCTCCTAAAAATAATTGAGACGGGGAGATGGTTCCGTAACGCACCTTTATCGTTCTGGTTTCGTACGCGAACTTTTCGTACAGAGGTAACTCTTTCTCTCTGCAATTGGTCCACTCTCCTGTCAGTTTGGATTTGTATTGAGGCTGCATTCTGTAGGCAGGGGGCAGCCCCATTACTTCCCCTACAGTCTTACCCATAGCAAAACTCCCCAAGTTCAAAGTCTTCTCGGTTGGGCAGCTCCACCATTGTTTGGTCAGGGTAGTCCCCCAGCGCTGCAATGGCCTGCAGGACGTATGACTGGTCATCTACCGATACCGGGACTTTACTGCCATCTGTGCTTTCCCAGTGTCGGAAATAATCCAGCACCTGCATTCCAGCGCTGTACGGGTTTATCGACTCGTCAACAATACCTTGCAGCAATATCAGCTCCTCGCCCCAGAACCGGTAGTGTTCGATGGAGTTATTTTCGTTGAACAAAGCAATGTCCGGGATCACCTCGTCGTCCAGTAAGCAGGGGTAAATGTCACTATAGAAGAAGTCAAAGTTATACCCTTTGCACGTCTCTCTACAGTCCCCCTGCACGATGGTGATCTTGTCCAGTTCAGGCCTGCCAGACTGCATGGCGTAAAACGCATCGATCACCCGCTGATCCATCTCAAACACCGTTACGCTGGTAACATTCCGATTGGACGCCATTCGCATGGCTACATACCCCATCCCCAGCCCGGCAGTTCCACAATCTCCTGAGGCCATCCACCACGCCAAGAAGTTAGACTCCACTTCCATAGGCGTCAGGCTCATCCATACTGTGCCGTCAATCGTTAAGACCGGGGCGTCTATATCCCCGGTTTGATAGTCCCTGTTGAGGTAGCTGTCCAGCCTGCCCAGCAACATACGGATGTTGAGCTTTATCCCATCTTTGTCAAATGGCTTGAGATCCATGAAGCGTATTTCTTCCTTTACAAAGTCCTTAGTGAAAGGGTTAATGTTGATTATGTTTTCCATTGATATTTCCTCGGTTAATTGGGCGTTAGCCCGGTTGGTTAATCTACTGCCTAGGAAAATTCCTAGATTATGTCGTCAACGACGACGACGAACGAATCCAGCCCCCAGTCATCATCGGAGAAAGAGCACAGGCTTTGGTGGTCTTTATTGACTGATGGAACCCACTGCGCCACCTTTCCTCTGCCGTGGCGCTCCAGCACTATCCAGACCTCTTCGCTGTCAGGGTAGCTAAACCGGGCACCTAAAGGCAGTTCATTAAACGGAATCTCAGGGGGCAGGCAACTTCGCTTGTAACTACACACAGCATCTGCCAGTGCAAAGGCGTCCTTTGACTCCAGCGCGCTGTTGTACCGGATCATGTCCTGCGCTATGCCTATAGGACCAAGCCCTGAAAAAGAGATACCGTTGTTTTTGGCATTGTTCATGGCCTCCCTTACCTCCTCTAATAACGTCAGCTTTTTGGGCTCCTCAAAGGACTGGTCTGGTGCTGTTTCGTACTGTACCCGCTCCCAGTCCCAGTTTAATAAGAGGGTTTGAGGATATTTACACACCCACCCCTTTTCCTTGCTCAGTGGTCCTCCCCAGACGAGTATAGGCTTACCATCCAGTGCGTTTCGCATGACGTTTACCTTGCGGATTAATTCCTGTGTTTCGATATCCATTGCTAATTTGTTCATTCTATTTCTCCAGCTAAAGGGCATCTCTCCAGATCTTTCTCGTGCGTAGCCGTATAGACCCGTTCCAGCTCCTCCCCCACTGACGCCGGTAAATATTTACCGGTGTCAGTGAAGTGCCAGTGCGACCCATACTTTCTGTGAACCTCTCTGACAACCTCCACCTTTTTGAAAAACGGGAATGGGCGCGTAGTCACCGTAACGATAGCTTTGAACTGAAAAGTTAAAGGGGTAGCACCAATAATCTTGGTTAATCTAAAATTGCTAATTTCCATTATTTATTACTCCGGGTAATAGGGGTTTTAATGGGGCCACAGTAGTGCAACTTGCCAGTCCTTCTGAACGTACCATGTTCCTGAAGATACTTGGCGATATGCTGGTTAGGTGGAAAGAACCTGTTCCACACCTTTAAGGCGTCCGCCCGGGTCTCCAGTATCTGTGGTTCGGCTGTCCTTTCTTTTAGCTTCTCCTTAAGCGCCTCTTTTTCAAAGTACGTTAGTTTTAGCATCACAGCCTCCTACTCGTTGTCGCCGTAAACGTGGGTGAACAGAACCTCTGCCCCTTCAACCTGCGGGGCGTAGTTGTCGATCTCGTAATTGGAATCAACATGCACCGGGACCCGCCATACTGCGAATTTAGCAGCTTTGAAGCTGGACTCTTTGGCTCGGTCCGCCCGCTTCTGAGAGTTGACCAGTTTGATGATATTGGTGTCAGTTCTCCAGTGTAAGGCGCTGGACGAGAAGTAGTGGAAATCCTCGCACTTGTGGTACTCGTCAAAAGCCTTAAGCTTTGCCTCTATGTAATCAGGAACCTTTGTAAACAGGCAGGGGGCATCGACCAACATAGGGTCTGCGGCCTTTAGCGCGTTTAGCTTTTTAAGTTGCTCAGAAGGAGGCTCACCTGACGCCATAATCTTGTCGATGGCTTGCACCAGTTTGAAGTGATCTGCAGTTGATCTGTTCTTGTCAATAAACAGCTCGTCCATCAAAAGCTTGAAGTAATTATTTCTGTCCATTGGGGTTCTCCAGAAAAGAGTTATGAACCAACGTGTATTGGGTGGTGACGTCGATATAGGCCCCCGGGGAGCTGTGGCGGCAGTTAAGCACCGTTTTGCCCGTATTGAGGTCTGTCAGTGACTTTCCGTCTCCAGATACCGCACAGTGGAAGATACCGAACTTGTGCGCTGTGCTAACAGGGCGGTACAGGTGTCCTTCAATAAACTGGGGGTTTTCGGGATAGGCTGGGTCAGCCTTGTGTATTATTTTCATTGCATTTCTCCTTCTAGGAAATTTCCTAGATTGTTGGTTTAAATTAATCCCCGTTCGCTGAACACGACAATAGATTCCCCTACGATAAGATGATCCAGCACTGTGACGTCCACCAGCGCTAAGGCGTCTTTCAGGCGTTTGGTTATGGACACGTCTGCCGCGCTTGGCTCCGGGTCACCCGATGGGTGGTTGTGCACAAAGATAACTGCACAGGCGTTGTGTTTTAAAGCTGCCTTTACCACTTCTCTTGGGTAGACTGAGGCAGAGTTAACCGTGCCGGTGAACATCTCCTCCCACTCTATCATGCGGTGCTTGTTGTCCAAGAACATGGCGCAGAAACACTCATGTTCTTTTTGCTGCAGATGTGCGGTGATATACGCCTTTGTCTCGTTAGGCGACGTCAGGCTGGGCCCTTTCTTTTTAAGGCGACGCTCCAAGATGAGCAGGGCCTGTTGGATAATGGCGTTCTCTTCAGAGATTAACATAGGTTTCGTGTGTCCATGTTTCGTGTTTCCATATTTAGCCGCTTCTTCTGAATTTATTTTGTGTGCCATCACTATTTACTCCCGCTGAGTTTAATGAACCCTGTGCAATCTATGCCTGTGTATTCGTCCCCGTTGCGGACCACCTTTATTTCGCCGCTGATCGCATGGGCGATGACCTTGAGAGTGACTCTGCCGTCCTCTGGGTCAGGCTGGTCAATCACTCGGTACAGGACGTTGTCATTCTTGGGCGACATAACTACGTCGTTCACGCCGATTGTAATGTCCATCATTATTTCTCCTTCTAGGAAATTTCCTAGATATTGTTTCTGGCGTCTTCTTCTTCCGCCAGCTTGTTTAACAACACCCTTTCATCGGTGTCCAGATATGCCCAGAATGCAGCAAGGCAACGCTCGTTGTAATTGTCACCTTGGTTCTCCGGCTGTAGAGGGACAATTTCATTCCACAACTTGGAGTACAGCTCTTCAGGCACACCTGTCAGGCACTCTGCTACGGAGTCGGCAGTCCACACCTCGAACAGGGGGTTTGGCCGACCAGATGACGACTCTGCCACCTTTAACTCTAAAGCTTCGATGCGGTTTTGCATGCCTTCCAGCATATCAATCAGTTCGTTAAATGCCTCAGCTGTCGAGCCTAATGTGTCGTTATTGCTCCCACACTGCGGGCAATCATACTCTTCCGTTAACGCCTGTCTGAGCGTTGGCGGGTCCATCCCGGTTTTACAGTCTTCACAGTATCTCCAAGCCATCACGCACCTCCCGTCTCTTTAATGATTTCGTCAATCCGCTGCCGTGTATATTCTGAAACTATTTCTGGGTCGGTAGACCACCCCCCATCGCCCCGCAGGCCGCTCGTCTTCCTGTAGGTAGCATTCTTCGGTGCGTTTTCTAGTCTGGCACGGCGTACCTGCTCTTCAATGTAGCTTTGATGGCTGCCAAGCATTCTCCCCCATGCCCGGATGTATGGGTAATGCCATTCCCCCGTTTCCTCCGTTTCCTCCTCGTACGTGTCAAACGGTTCATCGACGGCTGAGTGCCAAGCTTCGACACCTTCAGCGTCCAGATCGTCCATGCGTTTTAACAGAGCGGATCTGTATTCCTGCATCGTTAGGTTGAGTCCTTTAGGGTCGGTTGACCCGGCTACTGAGAACCCTATGGTGAATGCGTGGTTGTAAGTTTTCATGACTATGTCTCCTTTATGGTGTATGGATTAAATCAACGGCTGGTATCCAGCGTATAAACTCACCTCCGAAATCCACCCCTACTAGGGGCAGCTTACTCGGGTCTATGTCTACCACCTTTCCCTCCCAATTAGGGAGCCTTAGGCCGTAGTAACTCTTTCGGTCGTAGTGCTCCACCGTGTCACCAACCCGTAGAGGTACTCGGTATCGGGTCTCTACGCGAGGGTTAAAGTGCATCAGGTTATTGACGTGCGCCTTTTTTAAGTGGCCTTTAGGGAACAGGTGAAGGTGGCCGTCTGAGTCTGGGGTGTCTGCTACAATGTACAGAGTCTCATCCCCAAAGGATGGAGCTAGCTGCACCTCGTCGAGAGGTTTAAATGGTTTTGTCATGACTATGTCTCCTTTAATATTTAGAGGTTTCAGATTTGCAGAGTTTCTTTTCCCGCAGGCGTTTTGCTTTGGCCTTTTTGCCTCCGCTTATGATCCGCCAGCTGACAAAGTTCATGCTCCAGACAGG
>Ga0102811_1000791_pt1 | contig 15141 bp, 9 predicted proteins | sample ColrivemetaGS705_FD_84507 | JGI IMG/M metagenome (GOLD analysis project Ga0102811, IMG submission 84507) | Estuarine microbial communities from the Columbia River estuary - Flood tide ETM metaG S.705 | ecosystem: Environmental > Aquatic > Marine > Intertidal zone > Estuary | place: USA: Columbia... | reverse complement strand
AGGGGTGCGATTGAGAGTTCGATGAATTGCGCGGCCGCAAGAGGAATGTCGGAAATTGCCAGATGTCCTGTGGCAACCTTGCGTTTAAGGTAATTGGTCAAATCTACCTGCGCGCGCATGGCACCACCCGAGAAAAAACGAGCGCCGAGTTCGGGCATCCGGTCAGCGATACCAATGATGATCCGCTGGGCTTGGACAACCTCGGGCGAGCAGATGATTTCAGCGATTTTCGTGCCGAATTGAAAAAGCACTTTTTCGGGCGTGTCCCCGCTCTGTAGAATTTCGGCCATGGCAAGAAAAAGGCGGTCGCGCTCTTGCTCGATTATCGCCTCAAAGAGGTCTTCCTTACTGTCGAAATATACATAGAGGGTGCTTTTCGAAATTCCCGCAATTTGACAAATGTCATTCACACCAGCGGCGTCAAACCCCCGCTCCATAAAGGCACGCTTCGCGCCAACCATGATCTGATTGCGCTTGGCGGGATCACATCCTGCGCCGTGTCTGTTTGCGCGTTCAGCGTCGGACAAAGGGGAATTATCTTGCTCGGTCACGTGGTGTATTTCCTTCACGCAATGTGATCGAACCGATCGGTTCGATGGTGTCTTGATCTATACGGCATTCAGCGCTAATTGCAAATCGAACTGATCGGTGCGATTTGCAATAGGACTTGAACGATGGCCGAAGAACATTTGAAACCTGTGGACGGCCCTACTTTGGATCAAACCACACCGACAGTCTCGGAAAACACCGCAAAACCCTCGCCCAAAAAGCTGATCTTGGCGGGTGTCGCTGTTGCCGCACTTGGGTTTATCAGCTTTGAAGGGCTGAATTACTGGACCGTTGGCCGGTTTATGGAAACCACTGATGACGCTTATGTCAAAGCCGACGTCACGCTGATTAGCAGCCGTGCACAAGGGTATGTCGCCGAGGTCCTGGTCAGGTCAAACGATCACGTCAACGCAGGCGACCTGTTGGCGCGGCTGGACGATGGCGATGCGCGCAATGGGCTTGCCTTGGCGCAAAGTCGTTTTGAAACTGCGGGAGAGGCATTGACGCGGATCGACGCACAAATTGCCGCAGCCCAAGCAATCGTCGCACAAACCAAAGCCGACCGAGATACAGCACAAGCGCAACTGAATTCAGCCCAAACCAATGCAACCCGTGCGGCGCAATTGGCGTCAGACCGCGTCGTGAGCCAATCACAACTCGACACCGCGAATGAGGCCCTCGATGTGGCGCGTGGTGGCTTTGCGGGGGCCCAAGCGCGTATCGCAAGTGCAGAGGCGCAAGTCGCCGTCTTGAACGCGCAACATGTCGAGGCGGAAGGCCAGCAGCAGGAACTCAAAATCGCCGTTGACCAAGCGCGCCGCGATTTGGCGCGTACTGTTTTGACGGCTCCCTCTGACGGTATCATTGCAAACCTGACCATCGAAATTGGCGACCTTGTCAGCCCCGGTGCGCGGCTCGCCGCGTTGATCCCTGACGGAAGCCTTTATGTTGAGGCGAACCTCAAAGAGACGCAGATGACAAATATCGCGGCGGGTGCAATTGTCGAAATGACATTTGATGCCTTGCCGAACCAAACCTTTGAAGGGCGCGTGGCGTCGATCTCGCCCGCGACTGGGGCCATTTTCTCGTTATTGCCTGCCGATAACGCGACGGGCAACTTTACCAAGATCGTTCAACGTGTGCCGGTGCGCATTGCCTTGCCTCAAGAGGCGCTTGAGACGGGCAAATTGCGTGCAGGCCTGTCCACCGAAGTGTCGATTGATATTCGCACACCTACGCCAACAGACGTAGTTGAGACGGAATAGCTTAGGTGACCGAGACCGCCGAAATGGAACTTTCGCCACGGCGGGTGTTCGCCTTCATGATCATGGTCTTTGGCATGTTCATGGCGATCCTCGACATCCAGATTGTGTCGGCGTCGCTACCTGATATTCAAGCAGGGCTTGGCGCATCCCCAGATGAAATCAGCTGGGTCCAGACATCGTATTTGATTGCCGAGGTCATCATGATCCCGCTGTCGGGGTTCTTGGCGCGGATGATGTCGACGCGTGTGCTTTTCACATTGGCGGCTGGCGGTTTTACCGCGGCCTCGCTTATGTGTGCGACTGCAGGGTCGATCAACAAAATGATCCTATGGCGTGCGCTGCAAGGATTCCTTGGAGGCGGCATGATCCCGTCTGTTTTTACGGCTGCCTTCACAATTTTCCCGCCGTCAAAGCGCAATATCGTCTCACCGATCATTGGCCTTATCGCGACACTTGCCCCGACTGTAGGTCCAACGATTGGCGGTTATCTAAGTCACACGATGTCATGGCACTGGCTGTTTCTCGTGAACGTCATTCCCGGAATCTTGGTCACTATCGGGGCGTGGAACCTGATCGACTTTGATCGCCCGAACTGGAAACTTTTCGAGCGTTTCGATTGGTGGGGGCTCTTGGCGCTTGCGGCATTCTTAGGCGGGATGGAGTTCGTTCTTGAGGAGGGGCCTTCCAACGATTGGTTCGCCGATCACATGGTCGCCATCCTTGCAATTGTGATGGTCGCGGGCGGCATCGTCACGTTTTGGCGCGCCTTCACACGCGATGAACCTATCGTCGATCTTTCCGCCTTCAGCGACGTCAATTTCGCCGTCGGCTCGCTCTTTTCGTTTGTGATGGGGATTGGCCTTTACGGCATGACCTATCTCTATCCGCTCTACCTCGGCTCTGTGCGCGGATACGACAGCTTGATGATTGGTGAGACAGTTTTTGTATCAGGCTTAGCGATGTTTGCAGGGGCCCCGCTTGCAGGTATTCTGTCCTCGAAAATGGATCTGCGCGTCATGCTCCTTATCGGTTTCGTCGGATTTGCCACATCCACTTGGATGCTCACTGGGATGACGGCAGACTGGGATTTCCAAGAGCTTTTGGTGCCTCAAATGTTGCGCGGCATGTCGTTGATGTTGTGCATGGTCCCAATCAATAACCTCGCACTTGGGACGTTATCTGCGGATAAAATGAAAGGCGCATCGGGCTTGTATAACCTGACGCGAAATCTTGGTGGGGCGGTTGGGCTTGCCGTAATTAATACGCTTCTGTCAGATCGCAGCGCCTTGCATTACCAACGCTTGAGCGATGCGATAAATTGGACAAACACCATTGCACTTGAGCAATTAAACGCGATGGCTGCCAACCTTGCAGCGCGGGGCGTCGACGGGGAAACCGGCGCGCTTGCGCAGATGGCCGCTAGGCTCCATGGGCAGGCGGCGGTTATGTCATTTATCGACATCTTTATCCTGATTACGGCGCTTTTTGGTGGGCTTGCGCTCGCTGCACTTTTGATGCGGCCTGCGGCGTCAGGCGGCGGCAGCGGTCACTAGTTTAAGCCAAAGACTGAAAAACAGCGTCGCGGTCGGATAGCACCAGCAAAAGCGCAAGGTCGTCAGGTTTCAACTTATCGAGGATTATTTTTGTACCGACAGAGGGCGAACTGGCGGCCATGATATTATCGCCAGAGAAACCTGCAGCGACGGCAGACGCCCTGATTACACCTGTCGTTTCACCCAGCAGACGTCCGCGCAAGTGATCGGCAATTTCTGCGGTGACGATGAGGTCAGGGCGGAATTCAAGTGCATTGGTCGTGACCTCACCTATGGCATGATCAGAGTGGTCTCCAGGTTGGCTCAACATGAGGAAGCGGCGCTTTGCTGGTATCTGGGCCGTTGCATCACATACCGCGGCGACCGAATGGGCATTATGCGCAAAATCAACGATCACGCGCGCGCCATTGTAGGAGAATTCGTTAAACCGTCCGGGGTTGTTTTGTTGATCCGACACGAATGCCGATAACCCCTTCTGGATCGTTTCAGCCCCAATGCCGAGAGCCGAACAGGCGCAGATCGCGGCGAGCGCATTGCGCATATTGTGCTTTGCTGCGCCCGACAGGGTTATCGGCACATCCTTAAGCGGGATTTCCCACGCATCTTCCGTGCCTGTCCAATAGACGAGCACGTCGTCCTGAAGGTAGGCGCAAGGCTGACCAAGCATTTGTGCTTGGGTAATTTGCGGGGATTTTGCATCGAGAGAAAACCAGCAGATCCGTTTTGAGACATGCGCGGTAGCATCCACAATATTTGAATCATCTGCATTCAACACCAAAATTCCATCAGGCAACAAAGCTCGCGCAACCGCAAATTTGGCCTGTGCCAAGTCCGCCAACGTCATGATCCCGTATTCGCCCAAGTGGTCATTGGCGATGTTTGTGACCACGGCCACACGGGCGTGGCGTGTCGCCAATCCACGCCGCAAAATGCCGCCGCGAGCGACCTCCAAACAGGCGAATTGAACGCGTTTATCGCGGAGCGCCATGCGCGCGCCACCTGGGCCAGAGTAATCGCCACGATCAAGGATATCATCCCCGACTTTCACCATATCTGTTGAGGTTTGCCCAACAACATTGCCATCCAAATGCGCAATTGCGGCGCAAAGACGGGTGGTGGTGGTTTTGCCGTTTGTGCCTGTGATGAAGGCCAGCGGAACGTCGTGCAACGCCCGCCACTCAACATCTTTGGGCGCGGGGATGTCTATCATAGCCCACGTCTGCGACCCGATCCCGTGACCAATCGAGACGCCGTCTTCGTCGATAAGGATATCAACGTCATGGGCAGTTGCGGCGTTTATCAATGCAACGAGGGCTGGGTTTGCCTCCCTTGCCATGACCGTTTTCAAGTCGGTTATCATCGGTTCAAACGGCTGAGGTTCGGCTCCCAAAAGATCCGCCGCGCAGAAATGCCATGCCGTCTGGACCGCAAAGATAGCAGAGTAAAGCTGATCCTGAGGCGCCGATATCGCCAATGTCGCGCCACCTTGAAACGCACGGTGCATGATATCTTCACCTTGCCAGCCCAATGCATCCAGCACGCGGCGGGCGTGGGTTTTCCAAAGACCCAACAGGTGCGCCGTCTCAATATCCTCGAAATGGACATCGACAACCGCACCCGTGCGATCCCACAGCATCCCCGGTCCCGTCAATCGCCTAACAGGATCGATGCGGATGTGGTGGGCTTGCGCCCAAGATATATCGAGTGCGGTTGAGAGGTCGTCACTGTCGTTCATGAGGAGGTCTTTCGTTCAGTCGCCGTCTTCGACGTTATCGCGGGCAAGCCTGACACCGCGTCCGTCGCGAACCATGCTAAAGTCGCTGTCGCTGAGGTCCTCAAAAGGTTTCGGCACAACAACGCTTGTAGGTTTAGTTGCCAGCGGGGCGTCTTTGTCTGGGGCATTAAAGTAGATGATTTGTTTCCAACACCGCGGGCTATTGTCGCCGAAAATGATTACGAGATCACCCGTTTGCGCCATCTCAAGACTAGCGGCAACCGCGTCTTCTTCATTTGGGATAACCGAAATTTGATCCTCAGCAACACCATGCGAAATAAGCGCCGCTTTGAACAAAAGCGGAATTTCATCATGGCCGCGCTTGCGCCTGTTATCGTCAGCCTTGCAGATGAAATGATCAAAATGACCCGCAAGCATGCGCGCCGCATCAACCACATCCACATCACGGCGATCCCCCGGAACAGAGACCACAACAATCCGCTTACCCTTTACGTCGAGACGGTCAGCAAGTCCCGCCATCGCACTCATCGCGGCAGGGTTGTGACCATAGTCGAGGATCACCTTAAACGGATGCTCGTCAAACACGTTCATGCGGCCGGGCGCTTGGAAATAGCTGGTGTCAAAGGTGCGCAAACCGTGGCGGATATCGTCCAGATGCACGTCAAAACTATAGGCCATCGCGGCGGCAAACATCGCGTTTTGTACGTTATGGATCGCCTTACCTTCAAGAGTTGCAGGGATCAAATGCGACCACAAAATAGGCATGTGCAGGCCGTTGTCATACATCGTGAGCATATCGCCACTCATGCCAGCCTCTAGCACAATCGCTTTGCCACCCGCCTTGATATGCTCTTTGACCAAGGCATGGCTTGGGTTCACGGTGACATAACAGATTGAGCCAACGTCAGCATAATCAGCCATTTTCAGGCAGTTGATATCATCGGCATTCAGCACAACAGCTTTCGTCGCACTTTCAATCACCACGCGTTTCACAACGGCCAATTGCTCAACCGTTTCAATGCCACCAAGCCCAATATGGTCGGCGGTCACGTTCAAACAAGCGGCAACGTCGGAATGCTGATAGCCAAGGCCACTGCGCACAAGACCACCTCGGGCGGTTTCCATCACGGCGAAATCAACAGTTGGATCGCGTAGCACCATCTGTGCAGACTTCGGTCCCGTCATGTCGCCTTTCACGCTTAGCTTGCCATCAACATAGACACCGTCTGTCGAGGTCATGCCAACGACCTTGCCGCTGGTTTTCATGATGTGCGCCAGCATGCGTGAAGTCGTGGTTTTGCCGTTCGTGCCCGTGATCGCAGCGATCGGAATGCGGCATTCTTGGCCCTGCGGGAACAGCATGTCGATCACTTTGCCTGCAACATCACGCGGCTTACCCTCGGAAGGGGACACATGCATGCGGAAACCAGGTGCTGCGTTGACCTCGACAATCGCACCGCCAATTTCCTTGTAGGATTGGGCGATATTGTCGATCAGGAAGTCGACGCCACCAACATCTAGCCCAACGGCCATGATCGCCCGCTCCGCCATGTCGCGGTTATCGGGGTGCACAACGTCCGTCAGATCAATCGCCGTGCCACCTGTGGAAAGGTTGGCCGTTGAGCGCAGATAAAACACTTCCGCCAAGGGCAGGATCGTCTCAACAGTATGCCCTGCTTCCGCAATCAATCTGTTCGCCTGATTGTCAATTTCCAACATTGTCAGCACTTTTTGGTGCCCAATACCGCGGCGCGGGTCCAGATTTACGATATCGACCAATTCGGCAATCGTATGTTTGCCGTCACCCACGACGTGGCCCGGAACACGTTTGGCGACAGCCACCAGCTTGTTATTCACCACCAGCATGCGGTGATCAAAACCCGTCACAAAGCTCTCAACCAGAATGGCGGAGCTCTTGGAATGTAGCTTTGCCTCAACAAAACCCGCTTCGACGTCAGCGTCGTTTTTCAGGTTGATTGAAACGCCTCGGCCATGGTTGGCATCGAGTGGCTTGAGCACAACCGGAAAGCCGATTTTATGCGCGGCCTGAACCGCCTCACTTGCGCTATAAACCATGCGCTGCTGCGGCACAGGTAGGCCCAGATCATTCAACAGATTATGGGTGTCTTCTTTGTCGCAAGAAATCTCGACAGCGATATGTTTGGTCTGCGACGTAATGGTCGCCTGAATGCGCTGCTGGAATTTACCGTGACCAAATTGCACAAGCGAGTTCTCGTTCAGGCGAATCCAAGGGATATCGCGGTCTTGTGCCGCCTTGACCAGTGACCCTGTAGAGGGGCCGAATTCCTTGCGTTGGGCATGAAGAACAAAGCGGCGCAACTCTGCATCCCAATCGAATTCAGCGTCACAGGTGTAATCGACCTGATCTTGTAGCGCCTGCGGCAAAAGATGCATCAATAGGCGCAAAGCAAGTTCGCCCGCCGCCAAACCAACATCGCGCTGACGGTAAGCGTAAACCATGTTGTATTCGCCAAGCTTACCCGTGCCGCGTGTCCGCCCAAAGGTTACATCCGTGCCCGCAACATTCTGCACCTCAATCGCGCAATGCTCTAGGATGTGACCCATCCACGTGCCTTCGTCTTCGCGCAAGCGGCGCAAAAAACCGCCCTCTTCGCCATAAGAACACCCATGATCCCCAAGACCGGGCAGGGCGGCGATTAACCCCTCGACAAACTCAGGTCCGATTTTCGCAGAGGGCCATTCCTCTAATATTCCCAAATCAATGACGTGCCGAATGACAGGAAAGCTTGCCCAGACGTTTGGGCCAACAAAGACATTGGTTGAGACTATTTTCAAATGGTGACCTCTTTGGGTGTCATTGTTCCGCGCAAGCGCCTTATTTTAGGAGTCCGTGTCGTCAGGAAACGAATTGGTCAGATGCTCTGGCGGTGGATATCCGATCCGTGCTTTCAGATCATAACGGCACCCTTCGCCCAAAACGTCAAGGCGCAGCCCGATCAGACTTAGCGCCTCACCCGGTTTTGCATCCCACATGGATGAGTGGGTCAATTGCCCCGCATCAACCACCGTGACCGTCCCGCTACCCACGACTTCAAGCACATTATCGGGTCCGATAAAGGCGGCGGTGTCCTCATCAATTCCCAAACCGATCAGAAAGGGATTGAACGATGATGCCGTCAGCAAGCGACCAAGTCGGTTCCGCTGGGTGAAGTGTTGGTCAATGATGACCGCATTCGTCAGTCCAATACCGGGGGCCAATGTGACGGTCCCCTCGGCGGGTGACTCGTTGCCCTGACCACCCGCGACCATATGCTCGGACATAATTGACGCGCCCGCCGAGGTGCCCGCAACTGGCACACCCGCAGCATTCTGGCGCCTGATCTTGGTGACCAAAAGCGTCCCGCCAAGGATCGCAGACAGCCGCAATTGATTGCCGCCAGTAATAAAAATACCCGTCGCGCGATCCAACATCTCGAAAAACGCAGGGTTTTCACAATCGACACGGCGCGTAATAGGCAGAAAATCGACCTTTCCGGCACCAAGATTCGAGAAGATACGATTATAGTCCGCGCCCGTCTCGGACAGCATAGACGCTGTTGGGATCACAACGATATATGCGTCTTTCCCCCCTGAAAGCTCTACGAACTTGCTGTGAATTTGCATTTCCTTGACGCGGTCTTCACCACCGCCAATGGGAATAATGAATCCACGACCATTTTCTTCGGCCAAAGACGCTGGGCACATGTAACTGAATCTTCCGTTAAAAGTAGGTGTTTGGGCACCTTTTTGCGCCCGCTTAACAGCATCATACGGCATCAGTCGCGCAATGGTAACTGTGCAAAGTCACCTAACGCCAAACATTCACAAAACTGCATAATCAGTAGTTGATGCTGACGCACACTTTCTGACATCAGCGCCACGGCTAGAATGCGGTCGAGTTCGTCGCAGTGTCGCGGATCATCTTCGCGAATAATGTGATCCAGAGTAGCGCAGGCAACATCATGCCTCAAATGCCGCTGAGTACTGAGGTCGGGGGCGTGCCTCCCTATAAAGCCTCATCAGGATTGCGCACCGCAAGATACGCCTCTTTGGGCACTTTCACGATTCCCTTGATCCCAAGCAGCGATCTGTTTTGCGCATCTAGCTCGGCAATCGCGCCTTCTAGGGCATTAAATATAACACCGGCATCGCTGCCCAAACTTGTGATCAGCGGCAATCCTGGCGTGGGTTTCGTCCATGCGAGAACGCGCAATTGATTTGCAACCGGCTCGTAAGTTTCAACGTTGCGCCAAGTTACCGCGTCAATGGATGCGATGTCGGCAGACCCATTGGCCACGGCCCGCGCTGATGCAACGTGCTGTTCGGTTTGCAAGCGGCTTTCGAACCAGAATCCATGCGGCTTGAGGTGCCAGAATGGGGCAGCATACCCCGATTGAGAGAAGGTCTGATTGTAGGCAAAAGTCGCATCTTTAAACGCAGCTACCTCAGAACGCGTATCATCCGCGCGAACAATTATGGCGCTGCGATAGTACCCAGCTGGACAGCCGGCCAGCCCGTAATCTGGGGTGCCGACAAGCTGAACTTTGTCATGTAGCCAAGTGCGGTAAGGCATCCCGCAGGTCTGGCTAAGAACCAAATCAGGATGCTTCCAAACAAAGAATTCCTCGGCGTCTTGCGACAATGTCTCGGGGCTATCGATCCCTGCGATTGCGAGGTGTTTGCGGATCAACGCCCAATATTGGTCGTGCGCTTCCACCAGCTGTGGCCGCTGGTACATCATCAAGTTGGCAATCATCTTGGGTCTTCCCATTTTCAGCATATCCACAGCCTACAAAACCGAAACGGACTTGGGCAGTGCTTAAGTCTAGGATAAAATAAAATAACTTTAGCCTTTGCGATGGCAAGGCCCCAGTGCGGAAGGTCCGATTTGGCTTCTCAATTATGCGGGCCGAGATCGAAGGATAGGGCGCGGAATATCGCTAACCTCATAAGTTGTAATATTTCAGTCGCCCCAGACTGGCTGCCTGCAGCTCAAATTTGCCCCCAAAAGCAAAGTTCGGCACAAACGCCGCGCACCATGTGCGGCCATGCTGTCGGTCACACAAGAATTTGCCAGATGTTCGTTTTCGCGCATCAACGCGGCGGTCGTGACTTCAGCAATCATATATCCGCAGTTCAGCCCCCGATTGGGTGTCCGAAAAAGCGGCAGGTAAGAATCTGCATTAAAGGGTGGCGCGCAGGCCTTGGGACTGGCGAAATCGCCGTGGGCGATCTGGCCGCTCTCGTGGCCATGGGCGGCACAGCGCCTTCACGTTACGCATTGCGGCATGACCAGCTTTTGGATGGTTTGGTGTTTGTGGCTAAAGGCACCGCTGTGACAGATGTCTGGTCAGCGGGGCGGTACGTGGTCAAGTCGGGGCACATCCGCTATGCAATTCGACCTCCAATCATGCCTGTCGCAATCTCGCGGGTCGTGACGCCGCCGTTCTTCCAAGCCACGTCAATCAGATCGCTACACCGCAGAACGTTCATCATCTATCCCATCTCATCAGCGACACGTCTTGTCTTGCCAGTCACCTTAGGGTTCTATTTTGTACCGCCAAATACAATCGCAAAATTGGGGCACCTTATGGCCAAACCAAAGAATATCCTGTTCATCATGTTCGACCAGTTGCGGTGGGACTACCTAAGTTGCTACGGACACCCGCATTTGCATACCCCCAACATCGACCGCCTTGCCGCGAAAGGGGTACGGTTCAACAAGGCCTATATCCAGTCGCCCCTCTGCGGCCCGTCGCGGATGTCGACCTATACGGGGCGCTATGTGCATAGCCATGGGGCCAGCTCCAACAACGTGCCGCTTAAGGTCGGGGAACGGACGATGGGGGATTATCTGCGCGACGCAGGCATGGGCTGTTGGCTGGTTGGCAAAACCCATATGACCGCAGATGCCGAAGGCATGGCGCGGTTAGGGTTGGAGCCAGACAGCGTGATTGGCGCGCGCGTTTCCGAATGCGGTTTTGACATCTTTGAGCGTGACGATGGTATGCGCCCCGAAGGGCCAGACGGGTTTTACGACGATAGCGGAGCTCTGAAATACAACGCATACCTGCGCTCCAAAGGCTATCACAGCGACAATCCTTGGCACGACTATGCCAATTCCGCGAATGACGCCGACAACAATGTCCTCTCTGGATGGTTCCTGAAGAATAGCGATCTCCCTGCCAATATTGCCGAAGAGGATAGCGAAACACCCTATCTTACGCGGCGCGGCATGGACTTCATCACGGCGCAAGGAGACGCCCCGTGGTGCTGCCATCTGTCCTATATCAAACCGCATTGGCCCTATATCGTGCCTGCCCCTTACCACGACATGTTCGGGCCGGAACACTTCCTGCGTGTTGTGCGTAGCGAGGCCGAGCGCGAAGACCCGCATCCCGTCTATGGCGGCATGATGAAAGCCCCCGTTTGCACCGCATTTTCGCGTGATGATGTGCGTGACAAGGTGCTGCGCGCCTACATGGGCCTCATTAAGCAATGCGACGATCAGATGGGTGTTTTGTTTGACTGGCTAGAGGAAACGGGGCGGATGAAGGACACGATGATCGTCGTGACTTCGGACCACGGTGATTATCTCGGGGACCATTGGCTGGGTGAAAAAACCTTCTTTCACGACGCCGCAATCAAGGTGCCGTTGATTGTCTACGATCCGTCACCTGAGGCTGACAAGACGCGCGGCACGACCAGTTACGCCTTGGTGCAGTCAATTGATCTTGTGCCGACGTTCACTGATGTCGCGGGCGTCGATCCTAGTAAGCTTGATCACGTCCTAGAGGGTAAATCCCTGTTGCCTTTGCTGCATGGCAAAGCTGAAACCGTCGCGCGAAACTATGTGTTTTGCGAGTTCGATTATTCCATGCGGCCCTTGGCACATGCGCTTGATTTGGACACCACCGAGGCGCGTATTTTCATGGTCTCGGATGATCGCTGGAAGCTGATCCAATTTGGCGGTGGCTTCAGGTCCATGCTGTTTGACCTTGCCAAAGACCCCCAAGAACTAACCGATCTGGGCGATAGTGCTGCCCACCAAGAGGTGATCTCGCAGCTCACGGCGGTCTTGGACGATTGGGCGCGGCGCCCATCCCAGCGTACGACCATGACCACGGACACGCTGATGGCGAGCCGCCATAAAGCAAGCACCAAGGGCGTCTTGCTGGGTGCGGTGGACGAGGGTGATATGCCTGCCGAGTTGAGCGTAAAATATCGCGGTAAGAAAGTTCCCAAATGGCAAGATCGCTGACGTGAACCCAGTGCTAAGTCAGTGCACGCTTGGTGCACGGATAAAACACCTAAGAATCTCCCAAAATCAGGTCGGCCGCGCGGTAGGCCAACATCATCGTCGGGGCATTGGTATTGCCCGACGTGATGTTCGGAAAAACAGAGGCATCCACCACCCGAAGCCCCTCAATCCCGTGCACTTTGAGCTTGGGATCGACAACCGAGGTTGCTGCCTCTTCCCCCATCCGACAGGTGCCAACAGGATGGAATACCGTGCCGCACCGTACGCGGAAATCGCTCAGAATTTCATCAGGTTGCATGACCCGCAGATCAGGGTCTATCGCGCGTTCTACAAGTTGCTTTAACGCGTTGGTATTGATCAGTTTTTGGCACAGCAAAGCCCCAGCCACGACCTGCGCGCGATCCTCATCGGTAGACAGAGAATGAGGGCGGATCAAAGGCGCAGCATTCGGGTCATTTACGCGAATATCAACGCGTCCACGACTGGTCGGACGAGAGGGTTGAAAACTAATTATAAAGCCAGCAAACGGATCAGGTTTGATCACACTTCGCCGCCCATTTGGCGAGGTGGTGTAGGTCACAGGATTGAAGTAAAGCTGCTGGTCCGGACGTGCCAATTCAGGTGAGGACCTGAAGTATCCGCCGCATTGATTGACCGATAAAGCCAGCGGTCCGCGCCTTGTGAACGCGTATTGCAATGCGGCACGCACTTTGCCGTGGAACGGGGCCAGCATGTTGTTGAGAGTGGGCTCTGTCGCACGGAAATAGTAATTGATTCCAAGGTGATCTTGCAAATTTCCGCCAACATGTGGGGCTGCCAGAACGGGCGTAATCCCCAAGTCTTTTAGCAAATCAGCGGGGCCAATACCTGACAATTGCAGGATGCGCGGAGAAGTCACGGCACCCGCAGACAGAATGATTTCGCGGTCCGCGTTCAAGGTTATTTGACGCCCCTTGTGGCGGAATTGCACGGCAGTTGCACGGCGGCCTTCAAAGACGATTCGCTCGACAAAAGCATGAGTCATCAACGTCACGTTTGGGCGCTTTAATGCAGGCGTCAAAAAGGCGCGGGCGGAATGCATTCGGCGGCCACCGCTGGTGTTAATCTGGTAGACAGCAGCCCCTTCATTTTTGGCACCATTTATATTGGTGGTTGAAGGCAAGCCAAGTTCGTTGGCCGCAGCAAAAAAGTGTCTGTTCGCGCGGTGGATTTGGTCTGAGACATCTTGCACATGGAGCGGCCCCTTGCCAGTTCGCGAGCCATCTGGCGCGACTTGGGTTTCCATGGCGTCATAGGTTTCGCGGACAGTGTCCCAATCCCAACCTGCCACGGCCCAGTCGTCAAAGTCGTGGGGCAGCCCGCGTGCATAGACCAACGCATTGATTGCACCCGATCCGCCCACACCCTTGCCCCGCGGCCAATAGCCTGTACGGCCTGCAAGCGCGTCTTCAGGTTCTGTTTGGTATTGCCAGTTTACGGTAGGGTCATGAAACGTTTTTCCGTACCCGAGAGGAAGCGCGATCCAAGGAGACCTGCCGCGTCCACCAGCCTCCAACACAAGAACCTTGTGCCGCCCAGATGCACTGAGGCGGTCTGCAAGGATACAGCCCGCCGAGCCCGCGCCAATAATGATATAATCGTAGTCCGCCATGTGTTGATCGCCTGCCAAAAGTCTCGCCCGTGAACCATTAGGAAACGGGTCGCGATAGACAAGTTAAAAATTGATGGGGGCAAGCGTATTGCGATAAACGAGCGTCGTTTTGAGCAAGGTTGGCTCAAGCGGAATACCCTCTAGCAATAGGCGGCTTAACGCGCGCGCTGCTTTCTGGCCCATTTCGCGGTGTGGCACGTGAACCGTCGTGAGAGGCGGATAGGCGACTTGGGCAAGTTCGATATCGTCAAAACCGATGACGGAGACGTCCTGTGGCACGGATATTCCCATCTCACGGGCGCGCCGTAATGCGCCGACGGCCAAAACGTCATTGCCACAAAAAACGGCAGTTGGTTTTTGACCCCGGCCCATGATTTCGCCAAAGGCGTTTGCACCCTCAACAATACCGTAGCTTGTTTCAACAACTTGCAAGTCGTGGGGGGGGAGTCCGGCATCTTCCATCGCTTGGTAAATTCCGGTGCGTCTTGCGAGTGCGCGGTCATTATTGGCGGTCTCGGCAGAGATCAACGCAAGTTTTTTATGGCCTAGTTTTATGACTTCGGTGGCCATTTCTTGCATCGCGCGTTGATTGTCGAACCCGACTGATGTACGGTGCGAGGCGGCGTCAAATGCCCATGTGACTAATGCAGGCACACCTTGGGTTTCAAGAAAGTCGTATATCTCGGGACGTCGGTCATGTCCGATCAGCAACAGGGCATCCGCACCGCGGCTGACTAGCGATCTGATTTGCTCTTCCTCAATCTCAGGTTTGTAGGATGTGCTGGCGACAAGCATTGTAAAACCATGCAGGCGGAGCTCTTCTTGAAAGGCCTGTAAGCCACGGGCAAAAATAGCGTTTTCCATTGTCGGGATGATTGCGCCAATGGTGTTGGTGCGCCTCGCGGCCATCGCGCGGGCCCCGAAATTTGGGGAATACCCGAGGGCTTCAATTGCTGCGAGTACTTTGTCTTTTGTACGAGGCGAGACCCGATCCGGGAAGTTTAGACAGCGCGAAACAGTGGCCGTTGAAACGCCCGCCGTTGTCGCGACATCGTGCAGCGTTGGTATGGCGCGTTTGCTATTCATTTTTGTCCATCATTTCGATT
>Ga0102811_1000789_pt1 | contig 15157 bp, 13 predicted proteins | sample ColrivemetaGS705_FD_84507 | JGI IMG/M metagenome (GOLD analysis project Ga0102811, IMG submission 84507) | Estuarine microbial communities from the Columbia River estuary - Flood tide ETM metaG S.705 | ecosystem: Environmental > Aquatic > Marine > Intertidal zone > Estuary | place: USA: Columbia... | reverse complement strand
TCAACTGATAAGTAATTCATTAACTGTAAATTTTAGCGCAAAACTACACAAAATAAATACCGAAAACTATAATTATTATTCTTTGGGCGTTCCCTTTCAGGTCGGGCTGTACGTTTCAAGTCCTCGCTATCGCTGTGGGTTTTTCACTGCCATCCCTAACGCGGCTAAAGATTTTAGATTTTATCATGTCTTGCTTGTGTAGGTAGGTATAAAAACTAAAGTGCATTAAAATGGAAATCACCCCAATACCTATTTTTTTTGAAAACATTATTTATTTAGTTACGCTTTTCAAAAACAATAAAATGGGTTTGTATAGATTTCTGCTTTCACAGGAATGACATTATCTCTATTAACTTTCGACTTTAAAACTTTCCAACTTTAAAAGAATAACTGTATTTTTATCACCTAAAATAGCACAAATGCTTTCAGTTAAAAACCTATCTATTTCTTTCAATTCAAATACTGAGCAAAATAAAGTTGTTCATAATGTTTCATTTGAATTAAAGCAACAACAAATTTTAGGTATTGTTGGTGAATCGGGTAGTGGAAAATCAGTTACTTCATTAGCTATTTTAGGTTTACTTTCAAAAAATGCAAAAATTGAGGGAGCTATTTTTTTTAATGATATTAATTTAAAATCAATATCAGAAAAGGAATTTCAAAAAATAAGAGGAAATCAAATTTCCATGATTTTTCAAGAACCGATGAGTTCTTTAAACCCTAGTTTAACTTGTGGTTATCAAGTTTTGGAAATTTTATTACAACATAAAAATATTTCAAAATCGGAAGCAAAAAACGAGGTGATTGAACTTTTTAATAAAGTAAAATTACCAAGAGCAGAAACCATTTTTGAACAATATCCGCATCAAATTTCAGGAGGTCAAAAACAACGGGTAATGATTGCTATGGCAATTGCTTGTAAACCACAAATTTTAATTGCAGACGAACCAACTACGGCATTAGATGTTACCGTTCAAAAAGAAATAATTGAGTTGTTAAAAGAGTTGCAAAAAGAAACTGAAATGAGCATTATTTTTATTTCTCACGATTTGGCATTAGTTTCTGAAATTGCTGATAATGTTTTGGTTATGTATCAGGGAGTGATTGTTGAGCAAGGTGATGTAAAACAAGTTTTTAAAGCGCCGAAACATAATTATACAAAAGCACTAATCAACTCAAAACCAAATTTAACAGCGCGCATTAAAAAATTGCCTACCGTTCAAAATTTTATGAATGAAACCATTGACAATGAAGTTTATTCAGATTTAGAACGCGCACAATTTCATGAAAAAATATATAGTAAAAAACCGTTGTTAGAAGTGAAAAACTTAGCTACTTATTTTACTTCTGATGATAGTTTCTTTTTTGGTAAAAAAAATATAGTAAAAGCTGTAGACGATGTTACTTTTCAATTATTTGAAGGGGAAACTTTAGGTTTGGTAGGGGAATCAGGTTGTGGAAAAACCACGCTTGGCCGCACTATTTTACATTTAGAAAAAGCTGAAAAAGGAGCACTGTTTTACAAACAAAAAGATATCACAAATCTTTCAAAAAATGAACTAAAATCCTTTAGAAAAGAAGTTCAAATTATTTTTCAAGACCCTTTCTCTTCATTAAACCCTAGAATTCCTGTTGGAAAAGCAATTATGGAACCGATGAAAGTCCATAATATTTTTCCTACTTATGAAGAACGAAAACAGTATGTGTTAGCTATTTTAAATAAAGTTGGTTTGGAAGAAGCTCATTTTTATCGCTACCCACATGAATTTTCTGGAGGACAACGACAACGAATTGGAATAGCCCGTACAATTGCATTAAAACCTAAATTAATAATTTGCGACGAATCTGTTTCAGCTCTTGATGTTTCTGTACAGGCACAAGTATTAAACTTGTTAAATATTTTAAAAGAAGAATTTGGGTTTACTTATATTTTTATTTCGCACGACTTGGCAGTTGTTAAATATATGTCGGATCAATTAGTGGTTATGAATAAGGGAAAAATTGAGGAAATTGGGGATGCAGATACCATTTATAAGACTCCAAAAACTTCCTACACTCAAAAATTAATTGACGCAATTCCTAAAGGAATTTAAAAGCAATAAATTGTATATTGCGCTATTAATGGCAATTAAAAAATTACATATAATTATTTTACTTGGAATCGGATTTTTTTCCAGTTTTTGTTATGCTCAAAATATTGATAAACAAGAAGAATTGGATCTTAAATTTCAAGAACATTTTTTTGAAGCCTTAAAACAAACAGCGACTAATAATTATACTAAAGCCATTGAAAGTCTTGAAAACTGTTACCAAATAGATTCGGTAAATTTGGCAGTTGAATTTGAACTCTCTAAAAATTATTTATCACTAAAAAAGTATTTTGAAGCCCAAATATTTATCGATAATGCATTGGAAAAAGAACCTGAAAATCGTTATTTATTAAAGCATAAAGTTTCTATACTAAAAGCACAAAGAAATTATAATGATGCTATAGAAATTCAAAAACAGCTTGTTAAAATAAAACCGAGTGCTGCGGATGAATTGGTTTTATTGTATATTCAAAACAGAGAATTTGAAAATGCTGAAAAGCTGATAGCTGAAATTGAAGAAAAGGCATTAGCAACATTAAGAATTAATAGATTTAAAAATTATTTAATCAATAGAAAAAAAGTAGCCAAAAAGAAAACGAATACCACCGTAAAACCAATTGAAAACATAGGAATTGAATCTTTAAGAAAACAATACCAAGAGAATAAAAGCTATAAAACATTATTGGAAATTTTAAAGTATGATATTGAAAATAGTCTTTTTGAAATGTTACATGTAGATTGTGAGAATGCGTTGGAATTATATCCTGCACAACCGTTGTTATACAGGTTAAATGGTTTTGCTTTAAATAAGCTTAAAAAATATAATGAAGCAATTGACGTTTTAACAATTGGCATTGATTTTGTTATAGATAACATTGAAATGGAAGTAGATTTTTACAATCAACTTATTATTAGTTATGAAGGTTTGAATAATAAAAAAGAAGCCTTAAAATTCCAACAAAAAGTGGAACAGTTAAAACAGACAAATTAAATGAAATTATATTCTAAGATATTAATTGTAATTTTAGTGGTTTTTACTTCGTGTAAATCCAATAAAAATGCTGTTGATAATACTAATGTAAATGCAATTACAACAAAAAAAATTATAAGTAACCATTACGATTCTAATTTTAATCAAAAAACGATAAATGCAAAACTCAATGCAAAATATAACGACAATAAAACGTCTGTTACCTTTAGCATAAAATTACGTTTAGAAAAGGATAAAACTATTTGGATGAGTGCAACAAAGCTTGGATTTCCTGTTGCTAAAGTTAAAATTACTCCTACCAGAGTAATTTATTACGAAAAATTGCAACGCACTTATTTTGATGGTGATTTTTCTTTGTTAAGCAAATGGTTGGGCACCGAACTAGATTATGAAAAAGTTCAAAATATTTTGTTAGGTCAAGCGGTTTTGAATTTAAGAAAAGGAAAATACGATTCTAAAATTGAGCATAATTTATATGAAATAAAACCTAAAAAAGACACTGATTTATTTGGGATATTGTTTTTTATGAATCCTGAAAATTTTAAGCTAAATAAACAAGAAATACGTAATCAAGAAAAACAACAATTACTTACAGTTTCTTATCCAAATTACAAAAATATTAAAGGAGAACAATTTCCTGAAAATATAAATATTAGAGCAATTGATCATAAAAAATTAACAACCATAAATATAGAATATCGTAGCGTTGAATTCAATGAGAATTTAACTTTCCCATTTTCAATTCCAAGTGGTTACAAAGAAATTAGTTTAAAATAATGCAGTTTAAATTAAATTACCTTTTTTTATTTTTAGCACTAGTAATTGGTTCAAATGTTGTTGCTCAAAAATCAAAGCGTCAAGTATTAGAGGCAAGGCGTATTCAACTTCAAAAAGATCAAATTTACATTAATGCATTGTTGTCCAATACAATAAGAAAAGAAACAAATGTGTTAAATGAACTAAAAGATATTGATGCTAAAATAAATACTAGAGAAGATTTAATAAATGCAATAGAAAGTGAATCAAATGAGTTGGGGAACGAAATTTATGTGAATCAACTCGAAATAAATCAAAATAAAAGAGATTTAGAGGCGCTTAAAAAGGATTACGCTGATATGATTTATAAATCGTATAAAAGCAAATCTCAAAATAGTAGAATTATGTTTTTGCTATCTTCAGAAAATTTTTTTCAAGGTTATAAACGCTTTCAGTATATGAAACAATATACTGCATTTAGAAAAAAACAGGGAGATGCTATTCAATTAAAAACTACAGAGCTACAAGTTTTAATAGATTCCTTACAGATTAAAAAAAATCAAAAGAAAGCACTTTTAGATGTGAAGAAAAAAGAGCAAGCCGTTATTGAAAAAGAAAGGAAATCCAAAGAAAGTTTATTGAGTCAGGTAAAACAAAAAGAAAGTAAGTATAAGAAGCAGATAAAACAATTTCAAAAGGAGGAAAGCAGAATTGATGCTCAAATTGATAAACTTATTAGAGATGCAATTGCAGCATCTAATAAGAAATCGGGAAATACTTCTAAAACAGCTTCTACAGCATTCGCTCTAACTCCTGAAGCAAAAGAATTGGCTTCAAAATTTGAACTTAATAAAGGGAAATTAGATTGGCCAGTAGAGAAAGGTTTTGTATCTACGTTTTATGGTAAACAGCCACATCCAATTGTAAAATCAACTACCATACAAAGTAATGGTGTAAGAATAACTACTGAAGATGGAAGTAAAGCAAGAGCGGTTTTTAATGGTACCGTTTTAGCTGTTCAAGTTATGTCAGGAAATAAAAAGGCAGTTTTAATTCAACACGGGAATTATATTACAGTTTACAAAAACTTAGAAACTGTATTTGTAAACTCTGGAGATAAAGTATCAACCAAGCAAGAAATAGGAACTGTTTTTACTGATAAAATTACTGGAAAAACAATTTTGAGTTTTTTATTAACAAACAATGCTACAACTTTAAATCCAGCTATCTGGATTTACAGAATGTAGGTTTAATTTAAAAATAAGGCTTTTAATTCATTAGCATCAGATGGTTTCATCTTTCCAGATAGAATTAAACTTAGCTGTTTGCGGCGTAAAGCTCCTTCATAACGTTCTTTTTCCAGTTCGGTTTCAGGTTTTATTTGAGGAACTGTAACTGGAGTTCCAGTAGTATCAACAGCAACAAATGTATATATTCCTTCATTTACTTTAGTACGCTCTTGAGATTCTCTATCTTCAATCCAAACGTCTACATATATTTCCATAGACGATTTAAAAGCACGTGAAACCTTAGCTTCAATAGTTACAACGCTACCAACTGGTACGGCTTTGTTAAAAGCTACATGATTTACAGATGCAGTAACCACAATTCTTCTTGAATGGCGGCGCGCAGCAATGCTACAAGCTCTGTCCATTCTGGCTAATAATTCACCTCCAAATAAATTCCCTAACGGATTAGTTTCACCAGGTAAAACAATGTCGGTTAAAATAGTTAATGATTCTTTTGGTGCTTTTACCATGCCTTTTTTAGTTTTGGCAAAGATAAAGCTATTTTATAAAAAAAAGAGTGTAAATTAATTTTGAAACTAGTATTCCTTTACTAATAACCAAGCATCCCTAGATTCGGTGTTTTTAATTGAATTTAACTTGTTTATAGCATCAACTCTTGAATTAAAACTCTCGTATGATACTTGAGTTAAATTCCATTTGTTAATACCTAAAATTTTCGCGTTATATCCTTTGCTTTGTAATTGTAATAGTTTTTTTTCTGCATTTTCAGGTTCTCTAAAAGCACCTGCAATTATATGGTAGTTAAAAGTTTCTTTAGTAACATTTAAAGTAATTGTAGGTAAAGGATTACTAATTACAAAAGTTGCTTCTTGAATAGATTTTTCTACTTTTTTCTGCTGTTGTTCAGCTTCAACAACTAAATTATTGTATTCATTTTTTTGATATTCATTCCAACCAAGAGTTCCTAAAGCAAAAATAATTGCTGCAGATGCCGCGTATTTAATAAAAGCAGGCGTTCTTTTTTTATTTTCTTTAGATGGTAGTATTGGAGCAATTGTTTCTAATTGTTTTACTTTTTCTTTGTATACAATTCGCTTAACAGCAGGAGAAACATATGAATTTAATCCAAAAGATGAGGTTAAATAATTTATGGTGTTTGATGGTTCAAAAATATAATTACCATCATTATTTAAATTAAAAGATCCAATATTTTCAATTTCAAGTTCATTATTGTTTAATATTGATTTCCATGAGTCAACTTCTTTATTAATGTATTGAACCGCTTTTGAATATGAGATATTTTCAGATGTAGCTACATAATTTACCAATAACCCATCGTTATTTTGCAAGTTTGAATTAAAAGTTAATTGTTTTGAAGGGGCAGAAAATGTGTGCGTAAAATGATTCACTTTTGCAGAAATTTCGTTTGAAACAAACCCTCCAAAATTTGGAACAATTACACATTCATATCTATAAAGTAAGTCGCTTATGTATTTTGCTAATGTCATTAAAACAAATATAAGAGAAAACATACCTAAAATTATAAAGTTGCTATATTTTTTATTAACAATAATTTTATATATTGAACTTCAAATTGTTAAATAATGCTAGAAGAAGATTTACTGTACGTTTTGGCGTTACAGCGAGTAAAAGGGATAGGTGATATCAATGCCAAAAAGTTAATTTCACATTGTGGAAGCGCAAAAAATGTACTAAAAGAGAAACGTCAAACGCTCGAAAAAATAAGTGGTATTGGCTCCTTTACAATTAAACATTTATTTGATTCCAATAATTTAATTGAAGCAGAAAAAGAATTAAAATACATTCAAAAAAATAATATTTCGACCTTTTATTTTGATGACAAAAACTATCCTGAAAAATTAAAACACTGCATTGATGCTCCGATACTAATTTTTAAAGAAGGTAATTTTGAGTTAACAAATAGGCCAATAATTAGCGTTGTTGGAACTCGAAAAATTACAAGTTATGGACGTGATTTTTGCGAAAAATTAATTTCAGAAATAAAACATTACAATCCTATAATAGTTAGTGGATTTGCTTATGGAGTTGATATTTGTGCGCATAAAGCAGCCTTAAAAAATGATCTTACAACTATTGGTGTGCTGGCACATGGATTTGAAGAAATATACCCAAAATCTCATAAAAAGTATGTTTCAGAAATTAATAAAAATGGTGGTTTTTTTACCGATTTTTGGCATAATGATAAGCTAATTCGTGAAAACTTTTTAAAACGAAATAGAATTGTTGCTGGTATTTCAGAAGCAACAATTATTGTTGAATCTGCCGAAAAGGGAGGTTCTTTGGTTACTGCTGATATTGCAAATTCTTACAATCGTGATGTTTTTGCTGTACCAGGTAGAAGTACCGATAATTTAAGCAAAGGGTGCAATGATTTAATTAAAAGAAATAAAGCTGCTATTTTAACTTCAGCCAGCGATTTAGTTGAAATGCTTAATTGGGATATTGAAACAAAAAAGGACCAGAATATTCAAAAACAATTATTTATTGATTTAGATGAAACCGAACAATTAGTTTACGATTTTTTGGTTGATGAAGGAAAGGAATTATTGGATCTCATTTCCTTAAATTGTGAGCTTCCAATTTACAAAACAACCACCGTATTGTTTAATTTAGAAATGAAAGGACTCGTAAAACCTCTGCCGGGAAAATTGTTTGAAGCTATTTAAAATTTAGGTTACATTTAATATTTCTATTATTCGTATTTTCGCTGCTTAAAACATAATTATGATTGAAATCCCAAAACAAGTAAAAGGTTTAATTTTTGATTTAGATGGAACAATAGCAAACACCATGCAAAATCACTTTTTGTCTTGGAGAGAAGCCGTTGTGCCGCATGGAATTGATTTTAACCCTGAATTGTTCAAATCCTTAACAGGAAAGCCGAGAGAAGCGACAATTATGAAGTTAAACGAGCTTTTTGGGACAGAAATGGATCCATATATTGTGGGCAAAGTAAAAGGAGATACTTTTAAAAAAATGGTAAACGACACTAAAGAAATATCTGTAGTAGCAGATGTTGTGCGAAAATACCATACTGTTCTACCAATGTCTATTGGAACAGGAAGCACTAAAAATGGCGCCATAAAAACCTTAGAAGTTATAGGAATGAGTCACTTTTTTGATATTGTGATTACCGCAAATGATATTCAAAACCCAAAACCCCATCCAGAAACGTTTTTAAAATGTGCTGAATTAATGGGCGTAAATCCTAAAGAATGTATAGTGTTTGAAGATGGTATTTTAGGGATGCAAGCGGCAGCTGAAGCAGGTATGTTGGTAGTTGATGTAAATGATTATTTTAAAATGGAGTTTACTGTTTAATTGAATTCTTCATTTCTTGTACAGAGAAGGAGTTTATTTATTTACTTAGTCTTTTCTCTTTTCTAAAAAAATCAGCCTCTTTTATTTCAAAAAATTTAAAATTTCAGATTTTATATGTTCTTTTGAAAGATGCATTTTTTCAAAAAGCTCTTCAACTTTCCCATGTTCAATAAAATAATCTGGGATTCCTAAGGTTTTTATAGTATTACTTTTGTAATTATTTTCAGAAGCAAATTCTAAAATTGCAGATCCAAATCCGCCAATAATTGTTCCATCTTCTATAGTTACAATAGTTTTAAATTTTTGAAATATTTTGTGGAGTAATTTAGTATCCAAAGGTTTTATAAAACGCATATTGTAGTGAGCCACTTTGTTTTTAGGCAATTCATTTTGAAGGTCAATAATGGCATTACCAATAGTTCCAATGCTTAATATAGCGATTTCAGTTCCTTCGGTAATACAATTTCCTTTACCAATTTTAATAGTTGAAAAAGGTTGTTTCCAATCAACAATAGTTCCTCTTCCTCTTGGGTAGCGAATTGCTATTGGAAAATCTATACCTAACTGAACTGTGAACATAATATTGCGCAATTCAATTTCGTTTAAGGGTGCAAATATTACCATATTTGGAATACAACGTAAATATGTAATATCAAAAACTCCGTGATGTGTAGCACCATCTTCACCAACTATTCCTGCTCTATCAATACAAAATATTACTGGGAGATTTTGCAAAGCAACATCGTGAATAATTTGATCATATGCACGCTGTAAAAATGTGGAATAAATATTGCAAAATGGGATTAAACCTTGAGTTGCCATCCCTGCAGCTAAAGTAACCGCATGTTGTTCAGCAATTCCAACGTCGAAAGCTCTTTCGGGAATTTTATCCAACATTAATTTTAATGAACTTCCTGTTGGCATTGCAGGTGTAATACCTACAATTTTTTTATTTTTTTCAGCTAGTTCAACGATAGTTTCTCCAAAAACATCCTGAAATTTAGGAGGAAGAATTTCATTGCTTTTTGGAACTAATTCTCCAGTTATTTTATCAAATTTACCGGGAGCATGGTATTTAACTTGGTCTTGTTCTGCTTTTTTTAATCCTTTACCTTTTGTGGTTATGATGTGCAAAAACTTAGGACCTTTAACTTGCTTTAATTTTTCTAATTCTTCAATTACAGCTTCAATATTATGCCCTTCAATTGGACCAGAATAGTTAAAATTTAAAGCTTCAATAATGTTATTTTTTCTAACTTTTTTACCTGTTTTTACATTGGTAAAATAGTTTTTTAAGGCACCAACACTTGGGTCAATTCCCATAGCATTATCGTTTAAAATTATCAGCAAATTAGCATCAGTAACACCTGCGTGGTTTAATCCTTCGAAAGCCATTCCACTTGCAATAGAAGCATCTCCAATAACTGCAATATGATGTTTATCAAAATCTCCATTTATTTTTGAGGCAATGGCCATTCCTAGGGCTGCAGATATTGAGGTTGAAGAGTGTCCTGTTCCAAAAGTATCATATTCACTTTCGCTTCTTTTTGGAAATCCAGAAATACCACCTAATTGTCTGTTAGTATGAAAAACACTTCTTCTATCTGTTAAAATTTTATGCCCGTACGCTTGGTGACCAACGTCCCAAATTAATAAATCATCTGGAGTATTAAACACATAATGCAATGCAATTGTTAATTCTACAACACCTAAACTGGCACCTAAATGACCTTCCTTTGTAGCAACAATATCAATTATGAAATCACGTAATTCTTTAGCAACTTGTGGAAGTTGTTCTTTGGAAAGATTTCGTAAATCTTTTGGATTGTCGATATGCATTAATAAATTGTTTTTCACAATTACAAAACTACACTATTTAAATTGTCTGTTATATTAAAATAATTACTTTTGAAATATGATAAACCCGTTTGATGATATTTATTTTATGAAACGTGCTTTGCAAGAAGCGCGATTGGCTTTTGAAAAGAATGAAGTTCCAATTGGAGCTGTTATTGTAATGAATAATCAAATTATTGCTCGGGCTCATAATTTAACTGAAACACTAAATGATGTAACAGCTCACGCCGAAATGCAGGCTTTTACCGCAGCAGCAGATTTTTTAGGTGGTAAATATTTAAAAGAGTGTACATTGTATGTTACCCTAGAACCTTGTCAAATGTGTGCAGGAGCAAGTTATTGGACTCAAATTGGTAAAATTGTATATGGTGCTACTGAAGAAAAAAGAGGATTTTTAGTTATGAATACTACTTTGCATCCAAAAACAAAAATTGTTGGAGGTGTTTTAGAAGAAGAGTGTAGTAAACTTTTAACTCAATTTTTTATTGAAAAACGTAATTTGAATTAGAATTTATTTTCTTCCTTTTTATTATGCTCTTCTAGGTCTTTTCTATATTTATCAAAGGTGAAATCTTTGATATTTTTGTTTTTATACCGATGAAAAATAAATAAAGGCATAAAAATAAAAGCCAATACCAGTACACCAATTCCTATTATAATTTCACCATTTGGATCTGCTGAATTTTTTAAATAAAAACCGTATCCTAATGCTCCTAAAACAAGTATTAAAATAGTTATTAATGTGAATTTCATATTTAAATAATTTTGGATTAATCTGTATAAAAAAATATTTTTTAAACAGTAACTTCAATCAGTTTTCTTCTGTAGGCCGTTAGTAGTCTAGATCTTGAAATAAATCCAAGATATTTTCCATCTTTAATTACAGGTAAGTTCCAAGCGTCTGTAGATTTAAACTTTTTCATAATTTTTTCAATAGAATCTTTTTCAAAATAAATTATATCAGGTGCATTGTGCATTAAACTTGCCACAGTTACTTTATTATAAAGTTTTTCCTCAAACATTATGCCTCTAATATCATCTAATAAAATAACACCTAGAAATTCACTTTTGTCATTTACAACAGGAAAGTTGTTTCGTGAGGATTTTGCTACAGCTTCATGTAACATTTGACCTAAAAACATATCAGGAGTTAATGACACAAAATTAGTTTCAATTACTTTCTCTATGTCTAACATCATAAGGACATTTTTATCTTTGTTATGAGTTATTAATTCTCCACGTTTAGCCAATTCTATTGTATAAATTGAATGAGAAATAAAATATCTAGTAAAGGCAAATGATATAGCTGCAACTAACATTAATGGTACAAATAATTCATATCCTCCAGTTATTTCAGCAATTAAAAATATAGCAGTTAAAGGAGCATGCAAAACTCCAGCCATTAAACCTGTCATTCCAATTAAAGTAAAATTGGATTCTGACACATTAAAACCCAAACCAATGTTATTAATTATTTTTGCACAAGCATTACCTAAAGCACTACCCATTACTAAAGTTGGAATAAATATTCCTCCAACGCCACCAGCAGAAAATGTAATGGTCATTGCAATTGCTTTAAAAACAGTAATTCCAAATAATAATGCGATAATAACCCAAATATTATCTAAAAAATTATTTACAAATGGAGCATTTCCAATGGCGGCTATATGATCACCATGTAACAAATTATTAATTATACCATATCCCTCACCATATAAAGGTGGAATAAAATATAACATTGCACCAATGGCAAAACCACCAATTATTATTTTCAAAAAAGAGTTTTTAATTTTCTTAAAAAAGACAATTATTTTAAAATAGATTTTAGAAAAATATACAGAAACAACCCCTGTTGCTAAACCTAATACAACATAAAACAAAATATCATTTATTTTAAAATCATCTTGAATTTCAAAACTAAACAACACATCGGTTCCAAGGAAAAAATAGGATGTTACCACTGCGGATACAGAGGCTAACAATAATGGAACTAATGAAGCGAAAGCAATATCTAAACTAAAAATTTCAATGGCAAAAATAATTGCTGCAATAGGAGCTTTAAACATTGAAGCCATTGCGCCAGCTGATGCACAACCAATTAAGAGCATTCTTATTTTGGTGTTCATATGAAATAGTTGTGCAATATTTGAACCTATTGCAGCCCCAGTGCTAACTGCAGGTCCTTGCAACCCAACCGAACCACCAAAACCAACAGTAATTGGAGCCGTTATAATTGAAGCGTAGATTTTATATCTTTCAATAATTCCATTTCTTTTTGAAATTGAGAACAAGGTAGAAGGAATGCCGTGATGAATTTTTCTTTTTACAACATATTTAACTATAAAATGGACGATAAATAAACCTATTACTGGGAAAATAAAGTAAAATGTAGTTTGGTAATCTTTTATAATTTTACCTTCTAATACTTCTTGAATAAAGTGAGTGAAGTTTTTAAGTAAAACCGTCCCCAAACCAGCTAGTAAACCGACTAAAATACTTAAAAAGTAAACAAATTGTCTTTCAGAAATATGTTTATATTTCCAAATTAGGAATTTTCGTAATAAATTATTTAAAAATTTAGGCATTTTAGTTTTTAATAAAACAAGACAAAATTACCAAATAATAATTATTTGACTTTTTTATTAGGACATTTTTTGCATTTCTTTTCACCTTTCTTTTTATATTTTTTACAGCATTCGTCCTTTGTATCATTCTTAATTTTATTGACCTTAGGTTTAACCCAGTCAAAATCGTAATTAAAAATATCAGTTGTTTTCTTTTTATTCACAAAACCTATTTTGGAGAAAGATAGAAAAAAACCTCAATAAAAATATTGAGGTTAATTATTTAATATAGAAAATGTTTTACAAATCCAATTTTAAACACAATTCTTTTAATTGCGCATCATCAATTTTTGATGGTGCGTCAATCATTATATCTCGACCACTATTGTTTTTTGGGAATGCAATAAAATCTCTAATAGTTTCTTGCCCGCCTAAAATAGCAACCAATCTATCCAAACCAAAAGCAATTCCACCGTGTGGAGGTGCACCATATTCAAAAGCATTCATTAAAAAGCCAAACTGTTCTTTTGCTTGTTCAGGTGTAAAACCTAAATGGTCAAACATTAAAGCTTGCGTTTTTTTATCGTGAATACGAATAGAGCCACCACCTATTTCATTTCCGTTTAATACCATATCATAAGCATTTGCACGCACTTTTTTAGGATCAGTATCTAAAAGATGCATATCTTCTGGTTTTGGAGAAGTAAACGGATGATGCATTGCATGGAAACGGTTGGTTTCTTCATCCCATTCTAATAATGGAAAATCAACTACCCATAATGGTGCAAACTCATTTGTTTTACGCAAGCCTAAACGAGTTGCTAATTCCATACGTAACGCACTTAATTGTCCACGAACTTTATCTGCAATACCGGATAAAATACAAATTAAATCTCCTGGTTTTGCTCCGGTTATTTCAGCCCATTTAGCTAAATCATCTTCATTGTAAAACTTATCAACTGATGATTTAAATGTACCATCTTCGTTACATTTTACATACACCATTCCTAAAGCACCAATTTGCGGACGTTTAATCCATTCAATTAATTTATCAATTTCTTTACGAGTGTATTCATTTCCACCTGGAACAGCAATCCCAACAACTAATTCAGCATTGTTAAAAACACTAAAATCTTTGTGTTGAGCAACTTCGTTTAATTCGCCAAACTCCATTCCGAAACGAATGTCTGGTTTATCATTTCCGTATTTTTTCATTGCTTCTTCATAAGTCATACGTGGGAATTTAGCAACATCAACGCCGTTAATTTCTTTTAGTAAATGGCGTGTTAATCCTTCAAACGTATTTAAAATATCTTCTTGTTCCACAAACGCCATTTCACAGTCAATTTGTGTAAATTCTGGTTGTCTGTCGGCACGTAAATCTTCATCTCTAAAGCACTTTACAATCTGAAAATACTTATCCAAACCACCAACCATAAGCAATTGCTTAAAAGTTTGAGGCGATTGTGGTAAGGCATAAAACTGTCCTTCATTCATTCTACTTGGCACTACAAAATCACGAGCACCTTCTGGTGTAGATTTAATTAAAACGGGTGTTTCAACTTCAATAAAACCTTCTTCAGATAAATATTTTCTCGTTTCAATAGCAACTTTACTTCTAAAAATTAAGTTATTTTTTACTGGATTTCTTCTAATATCTAAATAACGATACTTCATTCTTAATTCATCACCTCCATCGGTTTCATCTTCAATTGTAAAAGGAGGAACTAGTGATTTGTTTAAAACAGTAAGCTCTTTTACTAAAATTTCAACTTCACCGGTAGGTATGTTTTTGTTTTTAGAAACACGCTCAATTACTTCACCTTTAACCTGAATTACAAATTCACGCCCTAATGTTTTAGCCTCTTCAACCATTTCCTTAGATGTTCTGTCAGCGTCAAATATTAATTGTGTAATACCATAACGGTCACGTATATCAACCCAAATCATAAATCCTTTGTCGCGCGTTTTTTGCACCCATCCGGCCAAAGTAACTTCTTGACCTACATTTTCTAATCTTAATTCTCCGTTTGAATGTGTTCTGTACATTTTAATTTTTTTAAAAAGAATGTGCAAATTTAATGATTTCCTACGTACTTTAAACAGTTCTGACAATTTTTTGTAAGCCTAACAATTTTTTTTGTTATTTAATTCCGTAGAACTTAAAAATCAAAAATTAGAAAATATAAGTGCCTGAATATGAGAGCATAACAACAATTCGTTAAAAGTAATTTTAAATAAATTTGCATTTTAGTACGAATCGTACTATATTAGCAGTACGATTCG
>Ga0102811_1000787_pt1 | contig 15192 bp, 10 predicted proteins | sample ColrivemetaGS705_FD_84507 | JGI IMG/M metagenome (GOLD analysis project Ga0102811, IMG submission 84507) | Estuarine microbial communities from the Columbia River estuary - Flood tide ETM metaG S.705 | ecosystem: Environmental > Aquatic > Marine > Intertidal zone > Estuary | place: USA: Columbia... | reverse complement strand
TACGTCTGGAGTAAATGAGAACGATGCTCCTAGTGAATCGGTACTTGATCCTGTTCCATTTTTAGACTGTACCCAAGATATGCCAGTCAGATTTAATGATACCCAAAAGCCTAAGCTTCCAGGACCATAGCCTCTACAGAAAATTACTCTACTTGATGTACTGCTGGCATTAAGCTTTACTCTGAATTCAATAGTCCAGTCATCTACGTAAGTTATTACATGATCGGCTACTGCTGGTACTGTTGATATATAGTGAGCTGAGGCACCATTAAATGTAAGCTCTCCACCTGAAGGACTTACGTTTCCAGACCAAGAATGACCTATCTCATCAGTAAGTCCATTATCAAAATATAGTAAGCTAACTACACTAGCAGCATGTGGATCATATGTTGCCACCTATACATACCAAGTGTCTGATGTCTCTACTAATACTTGTGAGCCAGATGCTGTACCGAATCCAACGTCCATGGCTAAGAATGTCTTGCCTGCTAGATCTCCATCACCTGTATGTGTCATTAGGTTAGTAAATGGTCTTCTATGGCATGGTGCTTTAAGGCCAGGCATCATACCTCTCACTACTTGTGGATCTGGATGTGTCAGAAATATATTTGTTATTATTAAATTACCATCTATTGGATTAGGGAATGCTTGGCGAACAGTGTTCCCGTAACCAAGGTAGCTATCACATAGTGCTAAGTTTCCATGCATGCCTGCGGCGAATGATAGTGTAAGGCCAGATATGTCTCTAGCAAAGTATCTACCAGGCGATGTGGTGTTAGCTCCTACCTGTACCATGCCAGGATTATAGTTTGTCTGTATGCCTATATCAGCCTGTATGTATCCCTTATATGTATCAGTAGGGCCGAATGAAATTATGTCCCCTATGAAGAAATAGAAGCTTCCATAAGTAGGAGAGGGGCCTATTTGTAAGAATACATGTGCCGCCCTTTCATTAGCAACTACGTACCACTTACCATCATTGGCAGCATTACCAATTGTTGCGTTAACAAGCTTTCTTATGTTTAATCCGCCTGGTACTTGTGTCTCTGTTGGGAATGGGAATGTGCCAGTATTTATATCTGACATATTTTCATATGCTACTATTCTGGAATCTTTAGGGTCGGTGTCATCTATTCTATAATGAGTACCAGTTCCTCCGGTTGATACAGAGTTTTTGTAGCAACCTATGTTACCAGCATTAGCAAAAGGTTTTGTCCATCCTGCTGCAGTCTTTGCGCCGTACCCATTGACTAGGCATGCATCTAGTATGTCTAATAGCGTACTTAAACCGGTACCACTATTTAGTATTGCTGGGGCACTTGCGTCATCCCACTTGTATAAAGTAACAGCCATTATTAACCTCTAATAAACTATTGAAATTGGCATAAGCTTAAAGCCATTATTATATGCCTGGAACCCAGGCTTTCTTTCTATTATTATGAAGTACTTAAATAAATCATCTATAGAAGCGTATGTTGTTTTTATTTTTGGAGTTATACATGTGAAAGGACCTATCGCATTGGCACTAGTATCAAAATATGTCCAAGATGCAATACCTATATTACTAGGCTCTCCGCTATATGAGTCTGCACCAGATGTGACTTGACCAAGGGGCAGTATCCACATACTCTGATTGTCTGGAGCGATGTACTTTATGTCACTAAGGTTTCCGGCATTTGCTGGAGTACTATCTAGTTGTACGACTACTGTTATACCATCAGAGGAAACTATTGATCCTGACCACTCTTCTACTAGACTAGATACGTCATAGTCCACAGATCCAAGTCCAGTAAATACTGAATCCTGAGATATGCTTCTTGCTAAAACGAACCTTTCCCCAAGCGCTATCAGGTCTGCTGCAACTGGTGTCTTAAATCTCATTGTGACTTGCTCTGAACCTGAGTCGTATGATTGATATATAACGTCAGCTAAATATTGATGACCGACTTGAGTTAAGCACTGTTCTACTACGCCGACTCTCTTTTGAGCTATTGGGCAACCGGCAAGTCTATTTCCTCTGGTAGGATCTACCTCTCCTGAGGTTAGCGGATGTGGAGTAAATATCTTATACTTATCCCACATCACAAAGCTAAAAGAATAGTCTGTAGCGCTTGCTCCAAGATCATCAAAGTCTTCAGGAACTATGCTAATGAAATTGATACCATTAAAATAATTGCTTCCCGGAGAATCTTGAAATGATTGAATCTTGGTAGGATCTAAATAATCAAGATACTCATCATACATTATAGACGAAGTTTGAAAATCGAAATATGAATGTATCGGGAGTGACAACTTACTCTACTCCACGAATCGAAAGAGGTATACTATCCGTAACTGTTCCTGACCCACTTATATTACTTGCAGTACGTTTTATCCATAGCGCAATATAGTCATCAGCATCAAGCTGATTAGTTCCGCTCATAAGTGCAAGTGGAGCAGCTGAAGTAGGCGATGAGAATGTTATGCCTGCAGGTGCTGTATTTTCGTTAGCTATAGTTGGAGCTACGGCATTCTTTACACCAATACCTACTTGAATAGAGGCATATGATCCACCGTTAAGATAGACTTCACCATTGGCAAATATCTCAGCAGCATTCTGAGTATCATTATGAATATACACACATCTATAGTCTGTAGTTCCATTAAAGTTCTCAGCCTTACTTACGTCATCAAACAAGTTGTTTAGTGTTGTGTTAGCTGTTGTTATGATAGCCTCTGCGTTAGTAGCTCTTTGGCCACCTAGTGAAAGGTTTGGGTTACTATTAGTTGCACCAGCTCCGCCAGTACTTAGTCTTAAAATTATGTTAGCCATTAGTTATCCTATGCTATGAGTGTTCCGTCGATTTGTTTTATTCTAAACAGTATGTTTGCCGCATCTTCTAAAAGAGTTTTAGCATCATCTGACAAGATGTATTTAATATACTTTGTTTGTTCTGAGTCAGAACCATTGTTCTCATCAAATGAGTTCATAAATGATGGCATGCCTGTAGATATAGGAGTCCATGAATCTAAGTCTGCTGACTCATACCATTGGAATCCTTCACTATAGTCATGAGCACCATATGAAGAAGTTCTGAATAGTATATCTCCGCTATTTTTAGCAGTCAAGAATTCAATCATATAGTGTACGTTTCCATCAGTCTTATAGTTATTTGATGCGTTAAATATGATTTCGTCTACGCTATTGTTTATAGCATTTATTTTTGGTGATATAGTTCTGCTTATAGTATCTGCAGGATACATATATATTGATGGTGGATAAAATAACATCTTATACTTCATGCTACCGTCCACATATATAGATGAATCAGCATTACTATTAATAAACTCCTCAACCCTATCCTTATTTATAACTGCCTTAAACTGGAGTATGTACTGTCCATCAGTAGGTATATTATCTAAGAAGTGTTCATTTAGGCTATACTTATCATATATCCTAGTCCACTTAAAGCATGAGTCCCTAAGAGTCTTCCACTTTAATCTCTCTGTACCAATTATCTTATTGGCAATTGTTGGAGTAACTGGAGTACCTGAGTCATCTACCATCATTTCTTCTGGTCTGTCTTTACTGGGTATTCTTGAGTAGCCTATATAGAGGTCAACTAATGGTTGTAGCTCTTCTTGTGTTAAGTCTGGAAAATCATTTGTGCCGACTTTGTTAGTCCAGCTACTAAATACCTTACCATTCTGAACTATATCATAGCTGAAGTTAATTCTCTTAATAGATGCAATATTATTAGGCAATAAGAAGAACTCTCCGAATAGGAAAGTATTCTCATAGTCAGGATCATTACTGGTTAATGTAGAGTCGAAAAGTAGCTCAGGGCTACCGCTATTATAGTTATGGATAAGGTTTGATATTAGTAAGCCCTCTTCTGGATTAATTATCTGAGAAGGACTATCTATCTCTAGATTACTCATCTTGTCTAAGGCAACATTCTGTGAGAAGTATAGTGGTGGTGCCTCTGGTTCTCCAAGTACATTAAACCTGTATCTACCTATTAGCTCTCCACCTATTTCATAATATTCAAACTCATACTCAGATGCCTCTACTATATGGTAGATCTTTCCTGTGGTATTGTTTACGCAGGCATCGCCCACCAGGGTATAACCCGGTGGACAGCCCGTATATACTTCTTGAGATATTAACTCATTAGGAATATTAAATGGCATGCTTAATCCTAAACATCATGTAGGTATGTATACCTAGCTGTTACTATTTTACCAGCATCTGAAGAATGGAATCTAAATATTCCTAGGAATCTATTAAACGCCACCTCTCCCTGTACTAGGTTACTATTCTGTACCCATATTACACCTTCTGGTCTAAATGGATTTATACCTGGCACCGCATCAGCAATGTTAACTATGTTAGAGTTAATTGCGCTAAACGATACTATGGTAGACAGATGTATAGAACCATCTTCTAGTCTAAGCCATATCTGATCACCCATATTGGCTCTCAGCCTAAATCCATCAGTAGTATTACTACTCGAGTACGTTATGGCAGTTCCTGACTGTATTAGGTTATCTACACCTGTACTAGAATGATCCTCTAAATACTCAGTTACTTCAGTTCCATTAAGGAATACCTGTAGCATCCTCTCTCTATTGAATGTCTCCATGTATACAAACTTAGGATGGAACGCACCAGTGCCACTACCTTGATTACCTATAGCTACAGAGTATGCAGCATATGAGTTTCCAGATATTGATCCAGGAATAGTAGAGTTAGACACGATAGTTACTGGACTAACCTCTGTTTCATTAGATCTTGTTGGTTTCCAGTATAATGAGTATGCCCCCGCGAATGTTCTAATGTTATCCTTAAGGAATCCATCACATGCAGCGAATGTATATCTGTCTCCATTAAACCAGTTAAATGTAGCGTCTACAGTATCCTCAAACTTAATATTTATGCCATCAACCAATGCTTCTTCAGCAGTATGAGTCAGCTTTGTATTTGTCTTAGGTACCGAATCATTCATTGGCCAGTGTCCATGCACCATTGACGTACTCATCGTTTGAGTAGAGGTAAGGCTTAATATCTCTACAGCCATTACGTCATAATAATGACATGTAAAGAAAATGCTGTGTGCCAGTTCTGTTGTCTTAACATTAGGCTCTGAGTGTGCCAATACATTGTCTACGTATACATTAAATGTATGACCATCTAATTCTATACCAAACTCAGTATCTGTTGTCCATGCAGGAAGTGTCGCTAGTAGAACACCTTCTAAGTACACTAATGCACTTGATGAATTCTGCACAACAAGACATATCCCAATTTGATCCTTTATTGGAGCACTAGTATTCTGTGGAGAGCTATCTGAATCAAAGCCTACTGAAGTCTGAGATACAGACTTAATCTTAAAGTTTAGCCTAGTACTATCTAATCCATCCCTGTCCCTAACTCTATCTATTACTTTAAGGTACTTATCATAGCTACTACCATTAGCATTAACTGTTTTAGTGGGGGCATCATAGCTAGTGTACGCACCAACAGCCTTAACGAAGTCTCCGTTAGCATCTAGGTAGTCACGCTGAGCTGTAACACCTATGTCAGTTACGTTACTGTTAGGTAAATTCACATGATTAGTATAGTCAAGCTGAACCATTGCATCTGATACCGCTAACGAACCCTTGTACATACAAAAGTTTCTTACTGTCCCCTTGAAGTAGTTTAGCGGTCCTCTGTAGGTATTATTGCCAAGAACTAGCCTAGAGTAGTTGCCGAACTTATATGCGCCTCCTAGACTATAGTTATTTAGTATGATACTTCCATCAAGATAGACAGTCATATAGTTATTGGTTGAATCAACTATAAAGAACAGTCTATGTTCATTATTGTCGATTGGTCTAGCCCCAAGCATTATCTTTGCACCAGTACCTAATGTGCTTGCCCCACATACAATAGACATCTGATTAACATCAGAACTATCCATCCAGTTAAATTCAAACTTTGGAGCATTCATAGACATTACTGTTTTTGTATTTCCATCAGCTATTTGATTAGAAGATACGGTAAGTGCCCAGGCATTGACCCCATCAACTTCATAATAGTCTTTTTGTTGCACATCAATATAAGTACTGATTCCATCAAAGTTCCATGAGTTAACATCAAAGTTACTTCTTCTCATTTCTAATGATCCAACATTATTAACTATTGGTGTTCCATAATAGTTTAACTCCCAGGATGAACTAGTATCATTGTAGCCATAATGGTCTGCTATGGTGTTCTCAATTGAATGACCGAACTCCGAGTCCATACTGTTGAGTGCCAACATCTTGTCTCCATGTACCATTATCCCATTGTCTAGAATAAAGGCATGACCGTAGTCACCTAAAAACGTAATGGTGTGGTCTACTTGAGAGCCAATTGCTACGCCATATTGATTATGTGTAACTACACGTCTGCTAGATCCAGTTCCCTCATCGTTCATGAATACTGCATATGGATTACCATAGCTATCGTAAACAAATCCTAGACCTTTAGGGTAATAGAATGCATAGCCAACAAGGGAGGCTCCACCAAAGGTATACATACCAGATTGTGAATATGCAGGATTGGCATAAAAATCAGTATACTGCCATAGGCCATACTTATGTGCACAAGTAACTGCATTAACAGATCCTGTTGCATATTGACGTATCTTATTAGGGTCTGTTTCAGTAGGATCAAGAACATTAATTGTCCTCATTCTAGAAGTAACACCTAGACCAGATGGTCCTAGACTCCATTTCTCTATTGATGCGGATGACGTACCATTGCTTCTAACAATAATCATTTGATGATCATTAGCTGCATCAGTATCTCTATCTGCATGCATGTATAGAACTTGATCCCAATTAAAGTTTGATATATTAGGTATGGTAAACGATGGGGTAGTACTCTCTGTTAAGTCAGTAAACGATGTTCCCTGATTGTCGGAGTATACTAATGCGCCTTCCATAATTGCCCATATTCTGCCGTTCTTACCTAGTGTAACTGCATAACACTTACTTGCATCTATGTGTGGTTGTGCGAAACCTATTTGGGTTATGTTTCCACTTGGCCTTTCTATTTTATATAGTCCCTCGGTAGGGGATGCTACCCATATATCGGCGCTGTCCGTATTGTCTGACCCGCAGCACTGCTGTGGATTTAGTGCAGTAAGTGGTATTGCACTATCAGCGTTGTAGATATCGTAGTCACCAGTTATATGATTTATTACGGTTACATTACCTTTACCATTTCTGTCATCATGCCACCATACAACTGAGTGTTTAGATATTGGGAATGAAGTTCTTGTATCTCTATCAACTCCAAATATTTCAGAAGCAGAACCAAAAGCATCAGTTACCGACCTAGTTCTAAATGTATTATTTATCCACCCAGTAAACTTTCTATTAAGAAATGAGTATCTACTGGTGCCAGTATCTCCAGTCTTATTTATCAATAAGCTATAATGTGTTGGCCATGTATCGTTATTCCATATGCCTGAATGAGTTATTGTTCCGTCGCCAACTGATAATGTATTGACCTCTTCAAATGGACCAGTAGCTATACTGTTGTGGAAGAATATAGGCTGTAGCATTGGGTCATTTGATGGAAGTACTCTTGCTCTTGCAAGTGACTGATTATTAATGTTCTGAAAATTCATTGCACCATAGATTCTACCAGTAACTGGCCATGAGTCATTTATGAATGATTTTGGAATATTCCAAGACATATCTGCTCTATAGTTAGCTGAGTTCTTACTTATGCTTCCAAAGACTTTTACGGAATTAGTATTAACACTGTCCCACCTAATGGACCATGCGTCATTCTCATCAAGGGTAGAGTTATACCCCATTGTGTAATAATCATTTCTACCTGCTGCTCCTAGCATATAAGATGCTGAGACACCAGCTGGGTCGTAGGCATCGACATTACTTACTGCATTTCTTGCCATACCATAGATACCAAAGTCAGCAACACCAAACGTATTGTCTTCAAGAAACTCTATTCTATAGTATATATCTAGTATCTGAGTAACTCCCTGAATACATGCAGTATCAAGCTTAGTATAAGCATCAGCAGTAGCCGTAGTACCTGAACTTGTGGCTGTAAGACCTATGGTATTTATGGTTCTTTCTGATCCTGATGGATAAAATCTCTTCTGCCATTGACCATGCATAGGAACCGTATCTGTCTTATTTATGAAACGTGGAGTAGTTATGCCAATTTCAGTTGCACCATAAGCAATAACTTCTGGTACACTATTGATATACTTATTGGGTTCAGCTAATGATGATGAGATAAATATGTTACTTCCTATTTGTCCACCATTAACAATATTCCTCATAGCATATTCTGTTATGAGATTTTCAACAGTTCCTTCTTCTTCTACACATAGTGTATCTGAGTTTCTTAGTTTCCAGGTAATTATACCTTTTAGTTTTAAGTTATTAGCGTCTTGCATTAGCCACCACCGATACTTCCCTTATTTTGTCTTGTTAGTTGTGAAGAAAAGCTAAGCACTGATCCATGCTGAGCTAATTCAAATATGTTTGTATTGCTCTTCTCTATTAAAGAGCGTCTATTCTCTGTACCTATTATAGCACTAGAAGTAACTACGTGCTGTGCTAATCTAGCTGGATCTAAAATATCTTTTTGACCTATCTGGGCCCTGGTTGTAGTAGATAATATTGATCCCATTACTCCAGATATATAGGGTATTCTATCATGCCTAATAGCACTTTTAATATTTGGTTCTACATAAATTCTATTAGAGTCTATTTTTCCTGGTAGTCCATTAAAGTCATATATAAATCTTAGCTTATATGGAACTAACTTATTTCTACTATTTACTATTGATATAGATTTATCTGGTGGATATGCACTATTAACTACCTGATAGACGCCATTATAATTCTCCAAAAGATCAACTCTTACTAGCTTATCTGGGTCTGGTATATCTTCCCATGAGGCAGCTCTAGTAGCATTATTAGACTGGAAGCCATCCTGTCCACTAGGTATTGTTGTTGCTTCTGATGTGAAGTATAGGTCTGACTTTTTAGCACCAGTTAAATTCTGAACTCCAAAGCCACCGCCATCAAATATAATTCTATCTGTAGGTGTTCCAAATACTGTTACCTTATCATGATTAAGTATACCAGTTTCTCTATTAGTAACTTGCAGAGCAAATACTTTATCGGTATTGTCACCATTGGACTTTGTTACTATTGTGTCTTCTTGTGTAGGTGTTGCTATTAGTGAAGGTAATCCTGAGATCTGTTCCCATTGAATTAGTAGCTTATCAAATGATACGCCTGATATGATTGCATCTAGTGTTAGTTGGTTGCCACATATTAGTGTTTTGTCTTTGCCGGCATAAACGTATGGTTCTAATGGTACTGCATATAGGTATACTATCTCACCACCTGATGTTTGTCTCTCTTTAAGCTTAAGTCTAGAACTAATGTCTGACTCTGATAGCATTCTAGATTCAGCAGCACCTAATGATGAGAACCTCTGCTTCTTATAGATGTAACTACTTCTTGAGCTTGACTTAACTGGCATTATGCACCTGTGATTATAAATGTCTCTGGATCTGAGACTAAGTTTTCAGTATCCTCTTTTATCTTTAACAAGATTACCTTTGGTGAGTCTAGCTCATATGTTATTACATACTTCTTAGATTCATTAAACATGCCCATCTGTGTAAGTAGATAATTGTTAAATGCGTAAGATATATCTATATTAAATGCATCTGGAGTTATAGAGGCTTCTTTAATTTCATTTGGAAATTCAATATATATCTTATCTGGATAGACGTATCTATATGATGCAACTACATTAGCCTCTGCTTGCTCCTGAGCAACCGTAGAACCTAATTGAACTGTCTCATAGTAGTCTAATATGTTTTGTTGGCTTATCCTTGTAGAGGTGTTTACAGGGCTCTCAATTACCTCTGAGTCTAGGTGTGTAGAGATTGCCTGAGTCTTAGTTGTACCAAGTCTTATTATCTCTTCAGTAGTTATCTCAAACTTCTCTCCAAGAAGAAAAGGTACATTTGGATTAAACCTTATTGAAGCTGTTCCATTAAGTGGAATTACTGTACTAGCATTCTTAATATTTAGTGAGTAGTTGTCTACAAGTACTGAGTCTTTTAGTAGAGAAAAACCAACAACATGCTGGCCAGAAGATAGGTTTGATTGAGATGTTACCTCTAGTTCGAATATTGCATCTTCACTAGTACCTTCTCTATCTATATCAATAAAGATTTCTGAGCCACCCACGGACACAGTTTTGTCCACTAGGTAGGATAGCGGAGGCAAGTCTTTGCTGACTATTAAGTAGTAGTTTGAATTAGGTAATAAAAAGTCTTCCGGATTTATAGTTAAAATATATCCATCAGCAACCTGAGTTAGGCTTGTTTCATATTGTACCCGAGAATATTCTGAACTATCTATTATCTCATTTAAAAATATATCGCCAAGGTTAGGAACGTTCTGTTCCTTATGAACTCTTGTTAATGCAATATAGTTATCTATGCTATAAAGATCAGGCTGCTCAGAGAGAAGAACTTTAATATTCTCCCCTACTGGCAGAGCTTTTAGCTGATGTTCAGAATTGATTATATCTATTACATCAATTCCTATAGCCATTATTAAGCTTCCTGGATAGCAGTAATTATAGTAGTTCTATTTCTAGTATCTGACTCTATTGTTACCAACTTTTCTTTTTGGTCTTCAGTAAGTCTAGCTGACTTAAGTTTTCTGTTTACTATTTTAGCATTGCCTACTAGTAGTTTCTTAAGCTCTTCGTCTTCGCTGTCAAGAGTTGAGTCTTGAGGTAGTTTATCAGCAGGAACTATTTCATCCTCTACTTCTACTTCTTCATCTTCTTCTTCATCAGTCTCATCTTCGATTTCCACTTCTTCTTCCTGTTCAAGTTCTACTTCTAGAATTTCAACTTCAGATTCAATAATGTCTTCAAATCCATTAGATGAATTTAATCCGATAGAATTAGCAGTTGACTGTCTAAGTTTACCGTTCTTGATTAACTCTATTACTTGAATAGCAGCTGTTTCTGACTGCAGAACACCACAGGCAATAGATGTTGCGACAGTTCTTAAGAACGCATCTGGCTTACCATCTAGATTTATTTTAACGTCACCGTCAGATCTCTTAATAGAAAAATCATCTATAAAGATAAATGCGCCGTGAACTAGTCTGATTTTAATTTCCATATTAACTCCTAAATGTATTATGGTTTAACTGTTGTAAAGTATATCTTATATTTATACATAAAAAAAGGGATAGGTAGACCCCATCCCTTTATATATATCTACAGGTTAGAAATTACTTTCTAACGATTGGTGCGATACCAGATACTGTAGCTTGTGGAGGTAGTACGATCTCATTAGGATCAACACTTACGTTCTTAGCTACTGATACTGCTAGGCCTTCATTGAAAAGAACCATACCATATCTTTCTCTGATCTTGATCTTCATGACGTCTCTAGCTGGATCATCCCACTGTTCTGACATTGGATCTTCTGCAACTACGATAGCACCTAAGTTAGATGTATCCATCATGATTATAGAAGTAGTTTTATTCACAGTATCAAACGGAACGTTTGGTGAAGGAATAATTCTTAATCCGCCAAATGGGAACAAGCCAGGCATAGTCATTGTAGACTGTTGCGTTGGAGCTCTTTCTGCTGGAGAAGGGTCCATTGCTGTAGGTCCTTGCATCTTACCTAGTGACTTCCATACATCTGGTGTATTAGGAGAAACGTTAGTTGGTAAGCCGTTGAACCATGCGCCTTGAGTACCACCTGATTGTAGAGCAAACTCTCTCAATACTGGATCCTTAAGGAATGTAGCCCATGCTAATGGGTGAACTAGACATACGTTTGGAGTAAATCCACGCTCTAGTGTCTTAGCATACATGTCGAATAAATCATCAACTGTCATTGAACCGTTACCAGCTCCAGTTAAATCTCTACCAGAAGTTCTACCGATTTCTGAGTTAGCAGGGTTAGAGTTATCAAATACAACAACACCTAGTCTGTTAATTAGATCGAAGATCTTTCTTTCTTTGTTTCTAGCCATTGCGTAGCCAGCTTGTCTTAAGTGAAGACCGATAATATCCCATTGAGAATACTTGATCATTTCTTCAGTAACCTTAAGTGCAAGACCTGATTTACCAATGTTGGCTGTTACAGTACCGTTACCAGTCTGGATTCCGAATTCAGGATATTCCTGACCTTCTGCCATATCTAGTTGAATACCGCCAACTGCACCCATAGTGCCGAATGTAATAGTAGATCCATATCCGTCATAATCAATTCTGCTTAGTAAGCTTGTACCGATTAGGTTAGGTTCTACTGCTTCCTGTACTACCTCTGAAATAACACGTTTAAATGTTAAGGGTGAGCTAGGAGTTGAGATTGCATCCTGAATACTTGTTTTGCAACCATCTGAATTAATACCACCGTTACGGAATGTATATCTTAAGTCAGCTATTTCGTCTTTGATCTTTAACTCTGCTGGAGTCCAGTGATCTCTGAATTTAAACATTATAATCTTGCTCCTTATCTATTTTGAAGATTAATTCTTACTAGACCGTAACCAGCTGAATAAACTAGTGTGTCTGATTTTCCTTCTGATGCTGTTCCCGGCATTTTTTCAAGGTCACCAAAGTTATCGTATCTAGTACGTACTCTGTCTAGGTAATCTCTTACTAGTCTTAGATCTGTACTAAGTACCTGACCTATTACTTCAGCAGGAGAAGTTGTTGTACCATAACCGTATCCAGAATCATCAGCAGTAATTACAAAGTTAGAATCTTCATCATAAGTTACGAACATACCTGATTTAACTGTACCAGCAGCAGCGATCATAGATCCCATACCAGCAAAAGGTGCAGCATCATAAGTTGCTTTGTTTTCTACTAAAGGTAATTCGATTTGATAATCACAAACGAATGCCACTTTATTCTGTAGACTAAAATTATAAGTATTGAAATCAACTGGGTTTTCGCCATTACCACCTGGATGTGCCCAGTAGTTATATGAAGAAACACCAACTGGATTAGAGATAGTGATACCTTGTGCTAGAGGAGCTCCGCCAGCGATGTTGAACAATGATTTAACAACAGGTTCTCCATCTGTGACAGCAACTAAGTTAGCGTTATTAGCGCCACGTCTAACATCATCAATTGTATATTTTGTTAATCCTGGTAATGCATCTGCTGACGCTTCACCATTAGCATCGAAGTCTGCTTTATATGCAGCAGCTTGCTTCTTAAGACCTGCAGGTACGATGTAACCATCGCTATCCATTGCAACAACTTTACCACCAGAAAGTACAAAGTACTCTTCGAAGTAAACATTGAATCTTACCGCAGCAAGATATGGAGCAGGCATAAATTCACCAGCAGGTCTAATGCCTTCTGAGAATTCGAAATTTGGTGTAATGTGGCCACGGTCATCATAAAACTTATGCTTGAACGGTCCAACTTGACTGTATGGGTTATTTGCCATTATTTATTGTCTCCAATTATGCAAATGTAAAATTATCTGGAAGCTTCTTAGCGTCTTCTAGATCTTTTAAATATTTTCTAGCGGCACTAAAGCCTTGCTTCTTAAAGATGTTCTTGTACTCAGATTTTACAACATCGATATCTAACAATACATCATCTGCACTATCTTCAACATTGTCTTCAACTGATCCATCTTCATCTGATAATTCGCCAGAATCATCTGAAGCATCTTCAATATTTACAGAGGTATCCGTGACTTTATCTTTATCAGACTCATCAGTAATGGTTTCCTCTTTAGAAGTATCTTCTTCCTGCTTAGCAGCAAGTCCAAGGTCTTCTAGTTTATCGTTTAAAGAGTCTAATGTTCTAGATTCAAGCTTACCTCTATAGGTAGCATCTTCTAGCTTATCTTCTTTATTTAGAATTTGATTTATCATAGCTGACTTATACTTGTCAGTCAATGCATCTATCTCTTTTTCTAGGCCTGCAACTTCCGCTTCTAGAATTTCGTTTCTTTGACCCAAGAATGAGTCGTTAACCGTGAATGAATCTTTTAGTTGATCAACCACCGCTACAGTAACTTTAGCAGCTACACTGTCAGCAAGTTTGTCATAATCAATTCCGACATCATCAGTATCTGTACTATCAGAAACATCTTCATCAGTTTTAACTGAATCAAGTAGTTCTTTCTTAGCATCTTCGATAGATATGTCTTTACCAAAAAGATTTGCAAATTTACGATCAAGCACTTCTCTGGCTTCATCTAAGTCTTTAGAGTCTTCTGCATCTGATAAGATTTCATATGCAGCAATAATATGTGCTTTATCATTTACTGGAACAGCTTTGTCATTCGCAAAAAGGTATGACGTTTTTCTAAGCTTTCCGTACTGCTCATCTTCTAGAGCAAAACTATTAAGACCTAGAGCTTTTAAAGTGTCGGAAACAATACTCTTGTCCGAAAGAATATCCTTTAACTTTTTCTTCAATTTATTAACTCCTTTTTTTTCTTCTACTTCAAAGTCCAGAATCTCAAATTTCCCGTTAGAGAAAATTTCTTGATTAGCTTCGTCGTTGATTACTTCACTGACAGCGTTTTTATCTGCTGGAGTGTTGACGTATGATACCTCATTAAACTCCATTTTGCCACCTATAAGAAAAGCTTTTTCGCCATCATATGTTTCGCCTCTCCAGTGGTTACACCTATCTTCGTAGTCAGTAGAGTCATCTTGGGTCATTTTATCTGTACCACAGATACTACAAACCGCTTTGTCGACACCACCTCCGATTGAGACAGTTAGATATCTTTTATCCATCACTTTTTCGATGGCTTCAGAATCAGTTATTTCAGCAACTAATTCCACGTGACCTAAACCCTTGTATCCTTTCTTCTTGAAGTCTTTATTCTTCTTGACGAAATCTAGTATAGCATCGACACCATCTACTGGGTCTTTAACGTCTTTAACGTCTGCTACTATTTCAGGGTAGTCTATATATTTAGCCTTAAGTACTCTACCTACAGCATCTGCATTAGAGTCATGAGCAACCATTACAGGCTTACTGTATGGCTCTACAAATGACTTAACTCCTGATTTCATTCCATGTGGGGTATAGAAAAAGTTATTAGCATTTACTATACCAGAATGAGAAGCTTCTATTTTAACCTTAATACTTTTAAT
>Ga0102811_1000786_pt1 | contig 15215 bp, 8 predicted proteins | sample ColrivemetaGS705_FD_84507 | JGI IMG/M metagenome (GOLD analysis project Ga0102811, IMG submission 84507) | Estuarine microbial communities from the Columbia River estuary - Flood tide ETM metaG S.705 | ecosystem: Environmental > Aquatic > Marine > Intertidal zone > Estuary | place: USA: Columbia... | reverse complement strand
TTCCTATGAATTGAGGCTTTTATTTTAGAAAAATACTACGATATTCAAAAAATATCAAAAATTAATAGTGAAACTTAATATTAAATAATTTCTATAAGATTCATTCATAAAATAAAAATGAGCCTGAAAATGTAATGATTTTAAAAAGAGAGATTCTACAAAATTTAAATATTCTAACTTTATTTTTATACGCTGTTTTTACAAACTATTAAATGCAATTGATAACCAATTCATTCTAGTTGTATACCAATTTTTAAGGTGATATACCTCTTCTTGATGGGAATTATAAAATACAGGATTTGGCCAAACATAATTACCAAAAACATTCCATTTTATATCATTTTCTTCCTGAGCATATTTCAAATAATTTGCGTAAAAATCCATTTTATTTAAAATGAGATTTTGATTATTTTTAAAATAAAGGAAACGTGATTTTACTTTATTTACAAAAATAGGATCTTGAAAAAGACGCGCATACCATTTATGATCTTTCACCCAAAATCCTAATGGATTTGTAGCATCTGAATAATTTACATTTCCAAAAGCCAAATCGAAATCCCAAATTGGTCCCATTTTTATTTTTTCACCAGGAATAACATTTAAAAAGATGCTTGAAAAATCTCTTGAATCTTGATTTTTGGTTATTTCGCTTATCAAATACCAATCAATAAAACTATCTACATCAATGTATTTTGCATACCCCGAAGTTGGATCTTTAAATGTTGAGCTTTTTAAAGTAGTTTCAAATTCATTTACCAAATCTTTTACATAGTTATATTCATTGCTGTTATATTCTAAACTTGGTTCTTTTATGTTTATTAAAAAATCGTTTGTTCTAAAATACACATCATCAGGATCTAATCTCTCCAGCTGATCAATTTCCAATAAATAACCTGTATCGCCTAAATTTACTCTATTGCTACTTTCTTCAACTTTCTGTGAAATATTGTAAGTTCCTGAATATTGATTATTCACAAAAACTTCTGCATATTCAGATTTTGGAGTCCAATCTAACTTACTTAAATACCCCATTTCAAAAGCAATTTTATTTCGCATCAATGTTTTATCAGAATATTCTGCTAAAAAAATCCATTTTTTATCTTTTGGCATTCCTAATACTTCGGCTTTAGCACTCAACTTCATTTGATATGGCTTTTTTGGATGCAGCCACCATGTTGAATTTCCTCTTCCTCTAATTTCCATTTCCGATGATTCCATCGTACTAAAATTACGCCCACCATTTATTTCGAAAAAACCATTCACTTCAACATCTTTAGAATCAATTGGAACATTTCCAACAGTATTCACATAAACAATAGGTAAACCTGTAAAATAGGTGACATCAACCTCATAACTTTGTTCTCTTCCATCGGTTGTTTTCACTTTAAAAGTTACTGGATTTGTAAAATCATTTATTGAAAATCCTACTTCTTGCACCAGATTATTGACCTCAACTTTTAATCCATTATGAATGTATGTTGCTACAAGATTTTTAATATCTGTGCTGTATGACACTCTTCCATTAAAAGCATTTCCTACTTTGTTTAAATAAATATCATTAGCAAGGCTAGGATTATTCACTTTTAGAAAAGCCACATCTATTAATTCGGTTCCTTCAACAATAGGTGGAACTGCTGGACTATCATCGTTACACGATATAAAAAATAATACTGTTAATAAAACAAATATTTGAAGTGGTTTTACTAAAAATTTGATTATAAAATTTATCATAATTTGATCCTTTAAAGGATTTTTATTGTTTTATTGTTTTATTATTTCAATTTTTGAAATACACTTTTTGTTTCAATACATCTTTTGAATTTCCACCAATTTGTACTTCAAAATCGCCATCTTCAACAATCCACTTATTTTCTATACCTACATTTTCAAAATCTTTAGTAACAAGAACAAATTCAATAGTTTTAGTTTCATTAGGTAGCAACTGAATTTTATTAAAACGAACCAATTTTTTAGAGTCTGGAGATACTGTTGCTATTAGATCTTTTAAGTACACCTGTATTACTTCCTTTCCTTCTCTTTTCCCTGTATTTTTTAAATGAATTGAAATTTTTAAATCTTCTTTTCCAACTACAGTATCTTTACTAACTTTTAAATTAGTATACTCAAAAGTGGTGTATGAAAGTCCAAACCCAAATTCATATTGTGGATAAAATCCATCATACCCCCAATTTATATCTCTAATATCGGCTTTTTTATAATAATATGTAAGCGAATTTCCTGAATACATTGGATATGTATATGGTAATTTACCACTCGGATTTATATTTCCAAAAATAACATCAGAAATAGCTCTTCCTCCTTCTTGCCCTGGTAAATATGCCATAATAACTGCATCAACGAATGGTTCAATTTCTCTAATAATTCTAGGCCTGCCTTGCACCATTACTAAAATAATTGGCTTTCCTGTTTTAGCTAATTTTTTAACTAAATCCTGTTGAACTTTTGGCAATTCTAATTCATTAATATCAGAAGGTTTTTCTGATGCAGGAATTTCTCCAACACACACAATAATATAATCGGCATTTTTGGCTTTTGAAACCGCCAAATCTGAATTTATATCCTCCAAATAATCAGTTCCTTCAACAAAATCAACCTTTGTAGCCCCAACTTGCTTTTTTATAGCTTGTATAACAGTCAATTTACTCGGGTCATTATAGATTGTGTCTCTTCCTAAAAATGACCTTGACCAAGCTCCATTCAATCTATTTATTGAATTTGCAGCATAACCAGTTACTAATATTCTTTTATCAGATGAAATTGGCAAAACTTTATTCTTATTTTTTAATAAAGTAATAGATTCACTTGCTGTTTGGTAATTAATTGCAATATGTTTTTCACTTCCAAAATCAGGATATTCATTTGGATTATTATATGGCTTTTCAAAAAGGTTTAAATAAAATTTTAGGCGTAAAACACGTGTTACGGCATCGTCAATTCTTTCTTTTGAAATTTCACCTTTTTCAACCAAATCAACAATAATATCTACTATATCAGCATCAAACGGGTTCATTAATAAATCAATTCCTGCATTAACAGCAAATTTTGTGGCTTCACGTGTATCTTTAGCCGATTCGTGCGCATCAATCAAAAATTCAACATCATTAAAGTCTGAAATAACAACCCCTTTAAACTTTAATTCTCCTTTCAAAATATCCGTAATATAATTTTTGTTTAAATGGCATGGAATGCCATTTACAGCATTAGAGCTAATCATAACTCCCATAGCGCCATTTTGAATAGCTTTTTCAAATGGAGGTAAAAAATATTGACGTAAACTATTCTCTGGAATTTGTGCATTTGCGCGGTCTTTTCCATTTCTCCCTGCTCCATATCCCACAAAATGTTTTACACAAACAGCAGTGCTAGTTTTATCTTGCAATCCTTTTTCTTGTGAACCTTGAATATATGCGTTAGTCATTTCAGAAATTAAATACGGATCTTCTCCAAAACTTTCAGCAATTCTTCCCCAAATAGGATTCATAGCAACATCAGCGTTAGGATTAAAATTCCATGGTAGTGATGCTGCTCTGGATTCATAAGAAGTAATTTCTCCTCCAAGTTTAGAAAGTTCTATATTCCAAGTCGCAGCCACACCAATTTGATGTGGAAATAGTATCGAACCATTTACATAATTAGCTCCATGAATATTATCAATTCCGTACAATACAGGTATCCCTAAACGTGAATTTTGCATTGCAGAATCTTGAATTTTTTTTACTATTCTAAACCATTCTTCTCTAGAAGCCGGATATTGTGGTGTATTGTGTATTGATCCAACAGCATAATCAATAATAATTTTTTTAAATTTTTTAGCATCAAAATTAACACTGTCTCTCACATCCCAATATTCACCTTTTAAAATTAATGGCAACCCAATATTTAACATTTGACCTGCTTTTTCTTTTAAGGTCATTTTAGCAACTAATTCTTGTATTTTAGCTTCAGTCTCTTCCGTTTGTAAATCGCTTACTTTAAAACCCAAATTAACTGGCTTTTCATTTTTGGAACAACTCATAACAACCATGGCAATAAAAATTATTTGATATATTTTACTCATTTCTAACTTATTATATTCTAAATATTATTCGTCTATTTTAAAGTTTAAGGCTTTTGTATTTCCTTTGTTTACAAAGTTATTTTTATACAAACTGTTTTTTAAGTATTGATTTAGTGGTTTTCGGACTTTTACAACATCTGGTCTATTTCCTCTTTAATAGTTAATTGAGAAATAAGTTGAGTGATTTTATTTTGAAGTTTATTTTTTTCTGGAGTTTGTGCTTTTAAATTCATAGTAATTAAAACTAGGAATGAAATTAATAAAAAATTTTTCATGAATATTTATTTAAATACATCATCTAAAATAAATGTAACTTGTTTAAAGTTCGCTATTGATATCAGAAATCACCCTAAAAACACATAAAAAGGAATACTTTTATCCTTTTTTACTTTCTCCTAGCGCTATTTCAGCACGACGCTTAACAAGTGCTTCTTTAATTTCATGCGCTCTATCTTCTGTTATATTATATCTCCATATTAATAAAATGGCAATTAAGGCTGCAATAATTGGAATAATAATATCTGCTAAACGCAAATTAATAAGAGCTTCAGGAGCTTGAACTGTAATACTTTCATCGAAACCAACCATTTTCAAAACAATTCCACTTGAAAGCATTGCTAACGCTGTTCCTAATTTTACCATCCACCAGTACACTGCACCAAACATTCCCTCTCGACGTTCTCCATTGTTCAACTCATCTAAATCACAAACATCAGCAGTCATTGACATCATTAAGGTAAACAAACCTCCTATTCCAAAAGAAAGGAAAGGAATAGGCATAAACATTAACCAAGGATTGGCGGGATCAAACCCCCACCATTTTAAAATATATCCAATAATTGAAAGTATGGTTGCAACAACAAAAGCCTTACGTTTCCCTAGTTTTTCAGAAATTTTGGTAATTACAGGAATTACTAAAAACATTGTAGCCAATGCACTTATAGTTCCAAACCACGCTGGCCAAGAACCAGCTAAAACTGTGTCTCCTTGAAATAAATAATAAACAATTATAAAAAATGAAAACTGGGCAATTGTTTGAAATCCATTAAAAATAAAGAAAGTAGCCCCACACAATTTCATAAACTGCTTATTTTTAACAGTTAATACAATTCCTCTAACAAAATCTTTTGTGTTTGCTGCCAACTCTCCCTTTGAAAGGTTTTTTAATTTACTTTTATCAACTTCCATTTCTTTATTGAAAAGAGCTGGTAATATTCCTAAAACCATACACAAACCTCCAACCCAAATAGCCATTACTTTAGCTCCTTCAGGCGCACTTTCAAATAATGATTGATCATAAATAATTACCCAAAACCAAGGCGCAATAACCCAAGCCATTTGCCCCATAAACTGCGAAACAGCCATTAAGCGAGTTCGCTCATTATAATCGGGGGTCATTTCATAACCTAAGCCAATTAGTGGTGTGGCAAAAATGGTATAACCTATATAAAAGAAGATAGAAACAATTAGAAAATAAAAGAAATTGTACATTTCAGAGTCTTCTGGATTTAACTGCCACATAATCATAAATGCAACTCCAGAAATTACACTCCCTAAAAGAATATAAGGTTTTCTACGTCCCCATTTAGATTTTGTATTATCAGATATAAATCCCATAATTGGATCTGTTAGCGCATCTAAAAGCCTAGGTAAAGCACCTAACAATCCTGCCAAAATTGGATTCATTCCTAAAGACATTACTAGTACAACCATAAAAACACCTAATGCAGCTGGAAATAATTGATTGGCTAAATGCCCTGATCCAAATGCTAATTTTTGTCCTAATGGCACAACATCCTTTGGATTTGTTTTATAATGTTTCATACTAGTAATTCTATTTTTTATTCAAGGTCTACTCAACTTATTAATTGAGCGGTTATTCTATTATTTTATTTCAATTTTTTTTGCGGTGGAGCAATTACATCCTTCAATAATTCAGTTTTAACACCATTATATGTTTTGGTAATTGGCATTCCATCCCTAGTTAATCCATTAAATTTACCGGCATCAACCAAATCCCAAATGGCATACTTTGCTTGTCCTTTTAAATTGATTAAACCAAAATGATTTTCTGAACCAATTGGATTTTTAGCATCTTTCCATTGTTCATCAAAAGCTTCAAAATAGAATAATGAAATTTTTTCTTTGTTCGTCCACTCACGCATCATTTTATAAAAAGACCCGGCTTTGTATTCATCTGCAGCCCTAGAACTTTTTTTGCCATAATGCCCATCTGAGATTGTTGTCCAACCAGATTCACCAATATGAATTGTTTTAGTTGAATCTATACTTTTTACATAACTTGTAACATCTTGATATTGTTTTTTAGCAAATTCCAATGCTCGTAACATAGCTGCATCAACTTTTTCTGCATTAGTAAAATCTTTTTCAGTATCTGGAACCTCCCAAAATTGTGGATTGTAATACGTATTATGCATTGGGTAGGTATGCATTGAAACATAATCTACCGCTTTTATTAGTTCTTCCAAATCTTTTGTGCGATAAGTAGTATCACCTCCTCCCCATGATGCAAAATCATCAGAGCTGGTTATCCACAAATCCGATGAAAGCTCTCCTTTCTTTTTTAATTCTTGTAAATGATTAACCCATTTTAAGATTACACTAGGTTGCACATAATAACTTGCCGCCCAACGCACCATAGCTTCATTTCCAACTGCTATAATTTTTACAATATCTGCATACTTTTTAGCTAATGCTACTGCAGTTTTAATTTCAACAGCGTTTCTTTCACTTTCTACATTGTGATCTGGCTCTAATTCTGTCCAAGCATTTTTACAGTCTATCCAAGCGCCTAACATTACATACATCTCAAAAGTAGCATCCTCTTTTTTAAGTTCTGAAATTGCTTTCAACAGGTTTGAAGCCTCCTCCAAATGCACATTATAGGTTCTTAATACTTTAACATTCATCACTGCTAAAATTTTCAAATCTTCTTTAATTTGATGAATTGTAGGAACTGTATCACGCGTTTTTCCGCGATAACCTCCGTAAGAAATTGCTAAATACTCAGGGTTTCCTAAAATATCCGCTGCTGTTTTTTCCACTTTTTCCGTGTTTTCCATTTTTTTAACTGTTTGTCCGCATCCTACCAAAAATATTAGGATTGATAGACCTAAAAAATATTTTAACATTTTTACCATCACACTTATGTATAATTTATAACCTTTAAGTTTTATTTTTTCAAAAACACTTCAATTCTATTAATTTCACCTGTTCTTTTAAAAACTTTTTTACTTGTTTGTGAATCTAGATATAAGCTATCAAATTCAAGAACAGCATCCTTATTAAATATAACTTTTACACCTTGTTTATCTGATAATTTATAAATAATAGGGATTTGACAATAGGTAAAACAAAGTGAATCTTTTTCTAATTCAATTTCATAAACATCCTTATCAATATTGGTATATTTAAAAATTGTTGATTCTTTTAAAAATTCGTCTCTTCTCAGCAATCTTGGATTGAATACTAATTTTCCACCTTCAACAAAAACACCTAATTCACCAAAACGACTTAAAATATCTTCTTTAACTTGTCCTGTCATTCCTGGCTGTTGGGCTCCTTTTCCTCCTGGTGTATGAGAATACGGATCGGTTGGAAATGCACCATATAATTTCGGTGATTTATGCACCCCAATTCCTTCGTTAATTTCGTAATAATGGTCTAACAATTTTCCAATAGTAACTTCACTTTCTTTATTAGAAACAGCCATTAAACAAGTTTCTTGAACACTTAACAATAATTTAGAAACCATATGCCAGTAAATGGAACCTAATCCTTCATAGCCAAAGAATGTTCCTGATCTTCCTGTAAAAGATTTGTGATCAAAAATTTCCTCAAAAATGGATAATACTAATGCTTTGTCCTTTTCAATTAATGCTTGATATTTTTCTTCTGGCAATTGTACTAAAGCCTCTTTAAGGCTATTTGCATTATTAAAGTTGCCATTAAAGTGATAGTTTCCAACAATATCTTTTACAATAATTTGTCTGTTTCCATCTTTTAAAAGTTGTTGAAGCAATGCTGATTCTTCAACTTTTTTTGAATTGATGTTGTTTTTATCATTAAATCTTGGAAGCTCTTTATTTGGATATAATAAATAACTGTACTGATCTGGCCTAAATAAAGCACTGGATTTTAATGCATTTAACAATTCTAAAGAATTTTCTCCAGAAATAAAACCAGAACTTAAAACAGCAACCTGACCTTCTAACATTTCTGGAAGATAGGAGATCCCTATTTCCTGATTGTTTTTAACAGTCATTAAATTATAAGCGTGATACAAATTATCAGTTCTTTTATTCGCTTCAATAGAATGATCTATGAATTGAAGTGTAATTTTAGTAAAGTCTAATAAATCTAATTTTGAAATAATTCCTTTATTACTTGAGAATCCATTTTCATAAATAGCATTTCTAAAATTACTTCCTGCATTTCCCAAACTATCAAGTACCATTTTTCTATTCTTGTCTGAAATTTTTCCAACCAATAAATGCTGGTTTTCACTGAAAGTTGTCAAAGTTTCATTAAAGAACAATGCCAGTTCTTCTGAAATCTCCACTTTTTCTAAAGTAGTATTCGAAACAATTCCTTCAAAGAACTTTAAGAAACGTCTTAAATAATACAAAGTAACCATTGAAACGCCATTTCCAACCAATGCGTTGTTAGCATCATTCCATTCTGGTCTTTGAGTACTCATCCAAATTCCTCCTTCAGGAATAAAGTTTGAAACTTTTGCCAATACGGTTGCCAATAACTTCTCAATTAAATTTACTTTATAAATAAAGTAATTTTCATCTCTTAATAACGCACCGTCAGCACCTAATTCTTTCTTTTTTCGGTTGATTTCTTCATCCAATTCAACATCAAAAACAATGGTATCTTTCGGATTTGCTAAAATAGCATCGTAACTTTTTATTTTGTAAGGCACATTTGCATAAACAAACAATTCCTGATTGAAGTAACTTGCTAATTTAGCCGGATAATGCTTTTCAATAATTTCTAAGAATTTCAACAAATAAATAATTTGATGATCTCCCCAATAACCAATGTAAGACCAAGGATTGTCTGGTTCAATTGTTTCCCAATCAAAACCATCTTTTGTAACACGATAAGGATTGTAACCGTCAAATGTTGTGGCGTTTAAAAACTTATGAATCATACTTTCAATAAACTCAGGATATGAATGCGCTAAAGCTTCCCAGTTTTGAAAAATATCTCTCCAGTTTCCTTCATAATCTAATATTTTTGAGCCATCAACTTCACTTCTTGTATTGATAGAGAATTTATTCCAAGGTCTGCTTGGATCTCCATGACGGCGACTAAATTTCAATGGCATATATTCAAAACAAAGTCGTTTTAAATTTTTATCGACATCTTTTTCTGCCAATTCCTTCAAATAACTTAGTGTAAATAACTCTGGAAGTTGTGCTAATAAATCTTCTTTTTTCTTACTTACTTTTTTATTTGCATTTGCAATGTATTTAATAAAATCACCTTTTTCAATTTGATAGTTATTATCAAAAATACCACCGCGCATAATGTTAAAAAGCGTGTTGGAAAAATGACGCGTGTTTCGCTGTTTATCAGCTGTTAATTGCATTGCGTCAGAAGCGCCATTAAGTTCCAATAATTGTTTTGAACCTAATTGTATATCGTCTTGAACCAACATATCTAAATTCGGTTCATTCTTAATTATTTCTTTAATTTGAGTGATGGAAACAATAGACTGATTTACATCGGAAATAATTATCCAGTTTTTTTCAGATTCAGCTTCTAGAGTTAAGTCTCCACAAATAAAATAAGCCCCTTTTTCTGCTTTAATATCAATTTCTTGTTTAATTTCTTTCCCTTTTCTGAAATTATCTAATTGTAAAGATGACAACAAATACGTTGGATTTTCAATTCCAAAAGACCAAACTATGTTTGCTTTTAATGCTTCACTTGGTTCCGCTTTATCAACAATAATAGCGCTTAAAGCAAAAATTCCCAATCCTGTATCAGTTTCTAATTCACATTTTTTATAGGCATCCACCAAATTACTACTTGCATTTTGCAAATCTGCTGAAACGCCGTAAGGCAAAATATTTTGAATTCCATCTAATACTGTAAGTTGAATTGACTTGTTGGTATTATTAACCAATGAAGATTTTTTTACAAAACCAAATTTATCACTTGAATTCCAATGGTACTTATAAGTAACACCTAAATCGTGATTTATTTCTTCAAAAATTACTTTGTTTCCATAGTTATTTTTGTATAAATTTCTGGTTATTTTATAAACACCTTCGTACCTTTTTGAAAATGGTTCCCATAAAAATGTTTTACCATCTATATGAACCTGAACAATTGTTTTACTTCCAGTAATTTCAGCTGATTCAGTTATTTTATCATCTGTATAATATGGAAATAGCGCATTTTCGCTGTTTTTTCTACCTGCAGATAATCCACCATTACTAGACAAAAACATCCAATGGTTTGAGTTACTTACTATACTCATAAAAAAAGGTCGCATTCCGTCAACATTCGAAATTTTGTAATAGCTTTCATTTCCTACCATTACTAACTTACCTTTTACTTCATTTGCTCCAAATGAAGCTTCCTTATTACCTATATACATTGTTTGTTGCTTATTCATTTTTTATTCATTTATATTCAAAAACCCCTTGAAATATTTTAAAAAGAGGTTTATACATTATTCTATACTTTGCTTTGTTTAGTTTAGTTTACTTTACTTTACTTTAAAAGGAATATTTGCTGTTGCTGTATGTGATTTACCATCATTTGCATAACAAAATAATCTATAAACTCCTTTAACTTCAGGCGCTTTAAATTTTAATTCACCATTATTTGAACTTGTTATTTTTATTTCAACAGCCTCTGGTCGCTTTTCAAAATCACCTCCATCACCTAAATCGGTGCTTTCCGGTAATAGTTCCCATTTATAGTTTATACTATCATTTTCAATATCCTTAACTTTAAATAGGGCAACAACTTCCTGATTTTCTTTTAAAACCACATTTTCATAGGCTGTTTTATTATTTAAAGTATACGACTCAATTTGAGGTGTTCTATTTTCTGGCCAAGTTCCGTTCCATATATAATGCATAACATCAACAGATTCGGTTTCACTACCATCTTCTAAAAACACTCCGTACCAAGTTGGAGTTCTTTCTTGTTTTTGTCCCCACAAAAATACATAGGAACCAATGCATTTTGCAGCATCTGCCTCAATGGCAACTTGATATCTTTTTAAATAATTTGCCGCTTTTACTGAACTATTTTCTTCAATTGGAACATTCCAAGAGGTTTTGGGTACTTCCCAATGTCCTGTTGCTCCCCACTCTGAAACTATATACGGACCATCCCAACCGTATTCTTTAATCATTTGAGGTAATTCAATTATTTTACCGTACAACTGAACAGAAAGCACATCAATATCTGTACAGCGTTCTTTAATATAGTCAATTTCTTGTTTAGAAATACCTGCAAGGGTTGTAGTAGTTAAATGATTTGGATCAACCTGATGAATCATTTTTGAAATATCATTAACTGCATCCCATACTTTTGGATTTGTAGCTCTTAAATTCAATTCGTTTCCTATGGCCCAAATTAGTAAAGCTGGATGATCTTTTAAAGAAATTACTTCTTTTTTAATACGTTCTAATTGCTCTTTAACAGCAACCTCATCATTATAATCAAATCCGTGACGCTCTCTGGCAACTTCAATTCCCATTGTCACCATTAATCCATACTTGTGCGCCTCGTCTAAAACTTCTATACCTGATTGCTTCCCGTTCTCAGTTCTCCAAGTTCTAAAAGAATTTCCGTTATGTTTTGCTAATGATGAAATTTCACCAAATTCTAATCCAGCTCCTTTAATGTAAAATGGTTGCTGATTTACATACAATTTATACTTTCCGTTACTGATTTTCAATTCTACTTTCGCTGATTTTTCAAGAGTATTCATAGCTTGTTCTTTTGGTTTGTTTGATGTACATCCTATTGCTAAGAATATGAATAAAATCAGAGTTAAATTTTTCATTATTAATTTATAGAGAATGTGTTATTTTAATTTTTTACTAAATCCATTTCAATTTGTTCCAAGGATTTTCCTTTTGTTTCGGGTAATATTTTTAATAAAATAAAGAAGCCCCCTAAGGCAATAACTCCAAATATTAAAAAACTCATAGCATTTCCTAAATTTGATAATTCCCAAGGAAAAACTTGTTGAACCAACCAACTGATAAATGAGTTTACAAATCCAATAACACCAATTGCTAAACCTCTATATTTATTTGGGAATAATTCTGACAACATTACCCACATTACTGGGCCTAATGAGAAAGCAAAACAAGCAATAAACCCAAGGATTCCAATTAAAACCAGTGTTGCATTAATATTAGTAGCAGCCTCTAAAATGGCTCCTTCATTTTTTGCATACACTTGATTCCCTAAAGCAGATTTCATATCGTTTTTAAAATCGATATCATTATCATATGTTTTATTAGCAAATGCCTCTAACTTACTACTTTCAATAGTTTCAAATTGGACAATTTCTTCAGAAGAAAGTTGATATGTTGCCTGATTAAAACCATAAGCACAAACCAATAAACTCACTGCTATTCCAGCAATACCAACTAATAGCAAGGGCCTTCTTCCCATTTTATCAATTAAAAATATTGCTATAATTGTAAAAACTACGGTGGTTAAACTCAACAATATTCCAGATGCAAATGAAGCATCAGTTCCTATACCTGTTTGTTTAAAAATAGAAGTAGCATAGAAATATACTGCGTTTATTCCTGTAATTTGTTGTAAAACACCTAAGACTAATCCTACAATTAAAATAAATCGCAATGAAGGTTTTAACAATTCAAGTATAGACACTTTTTCTTGTTTCTGACTTTCATTAATATTTTTTTCAATAGATTCAATTTCAACCTTTGCCAATTGTTCTCCATATAGTTGATTTAAAACTACTTTAGCCTCATTCATTTTACCCCTTGAGCATAACCATCTTGGACTTTTCGGCACAAAAAACATAAATAGAAAGTACATTATTGCTGGAATAAATTCTACACCTAACATCCATCTCCATACATTTTCATCGTTTAAGAATGAATTTCCTGAAGTGTTTATTTTATTAAAATAATAGTTACTTAAAAAGGCTGCAAAAAAACCAAGTACAATATTCAATTGCTGAATTGAAACCAGTTTCCCTCTGTTTTCAGCAGAAGAAATTTCAGCAATATAAGTTGGCGCTAAAATTAATGCTGCTCCAAATGCCAAGCCACCAATCATTCTGGCGATATACAACATTTCGTATGAAGTTGCATATGCCGATGCTAATGCTGAAACAGCATACAATAAGGCTACTACAATTAATATCTTTTTTCTTCCAATTACATCACTTAATCTACCAGAAATTAACATCGCAATCATTGCAGCAAAGGAAGGTGAACTTACTACCCAACCAGTTTGGCCATCGGTTAAATTAAATTCTGGACCTGCGTATGACATTACTCCCGAAATAATTCCGGCATCAAAGCCGAATAAAAATCCTCCTAAGGAAACCACAAATGCAATGAAAACAACCTTTTTTGACATATCTTCTAATTGTTAATGACTTTTAATTTAAAATAATTGATTGTATAGAACGTGCTGGCATATTCAATTTTGTTGATTTACCATTTAATGTTACTATATAATCTATTGCATTATCACTGTCATTTAAAGCAACCACAACAATACTTCCATCAGTATTTATAAATGATGTAGCACTTAAATGATTAGCGGTAGTTGCTGTAGATATCCTTTTAGCTCCTGGTCTAATAAACTTTGAAAAATGACCAATATAATAGTAAGAGTTTGTAAATGTTAACTCTCCTGTTTTAGTATTTCCATGCACTGGAGCAAAACACAAGTTTCCAACATGGTTAGGCCCTCCTGTTTGGTCTAATAAAATATTCCAATCTGTCCAAGCAACAGTTCCGTTGTTAAAATCATTGATCATTGATTTTCCATAACGTTCTGCCAATTTAGGATCTTCAATTCTACTTAAATCATATTTTTCATTACACCCTTCGGTGAAAATTAATTTTTTATCTGGAAATGCTTCATTTACAGCTGCAACATTTTTATACATAGGTGTTCCATCCTTCCAATCTTCATACCAATGAAAACCTGTACCCCAAACATATTTGCTTGCTTCAGGATCACTTAATATTACACTGGCTCTTTCAAATAATAAATCTCTGTTATGATCCCAAACAATAATTTTTTTATCTCCTAAGCCTGCCTTTTCAAGTGTTGGGCCTAAGTAATTTTTTAAAAAATCTCTTTCCTCTTCTGCTGTATAAATACAAGATTCCCATGTTTGCTTTGCCATTGGTTCATTTTGTATTGATAAACCCCAAATAGGAATTCCTTCTTTTTCATATGCTTCAATAAATTTCACATAATAATTTGCCCAAGGTTGCTGAAATTCAGCTTTTAATTTTCCTCCTTGAAGCATATTATTGGTTGTCTTCATAAAAGCCGGTGGGCTCCAAGGGCTTGCAAACATTTTTAATTCACCGCCTGCAGCCTGAATAGCTAATTTTGTAAATGGAAGTCTGAACTGTTTGTCATGCTCTATATTAAATGATTTTAATTCAGCATCGCCTTCATCAACATACGTGTAACTTCCGCTTGAGAAATCACAACTATGTATTATGGTACGTGCTAAAGAATATCCAATTCCTTTATCAATACTGTAGTATGCTTCCATAAACAGTTTTTGATTTTCTTCACTTAATTTATAGAATGTTTCAGCAGCAGCATCTGTTAATGCTGCACCAATTCCAACAAATGTTTGGTGTTGTTTGAATGGATTAATTAGGATAGATGCTTCCGTTTCTAGAGGTTGCTGAAATTCAGTAAATAGAATTTTTTCAGCAGTTAGTTGTAATTTAACTTCACTACTTGAGCTAGTAGTATACACTTTTGAGTCAGTTATTTCAGCAGGAAAGTTAATTGTGGTATCAATATTATTACTGATTAATTGATTTGTTTTATTTTGCTCTTTGCAACTTATTAAAAGTTGGATTAACATAAAAACTGTGGTTATTTTTAC
>Ga0102811_1000783_pt1 | contig 15256 bp, 10 predicted proteins | sample ColrivemetaGS705_FD_84507 | JGI IMG/M metagenome (GOLD analysis project Ga0102811, IMG submission 84507) | Estuarine microbial communities from the Columbia River estuary - Flood tide ETM metaG S.705 | ecosystem: Environmental > Aquatic > Marine > Intertidal zone > Estuary | place: USA: Columbia... | reverse complement strand
GGTTTGTTGTTGATGCCTTAGACAAGCATAGTTTTAAGGGCAGTAAATATGCTAAAGACGGTACGCTAGAGCATGAAGCAAAATATGTAAACGAACATATTTTGCTGCCGAAAAATCCAGTAGTCACCTACACTTCCCATCATGGCTTTTTCTCTATTAGCATTGATGATGTGGTGCACAGGTTTTACCAGCAGAAATAGGTCTGTCAATTTTTTAAGCATAAAAAAAGCCGCCCAAGAATTGCGCGGCTTTTTCATTAAGTATCTCCCCTGCTAGAAATCGACTTTGTAGTAGAATACAGGGAATAAACCGAGCTGGTAATTTTCCTGAACTCTATCACCTTGATCTCTTTCTGGAATATAAGTTAGCGTTAGAATATTCTTATTATCCGTAATGTTCGAAATATCCAAAGCGAACTCATGCGAGAGTTTAGCATAATTCCATTTGTATCCAACCTTTAAATCTAATCTGAAGTAGGCATTATACTGCTCTGTATTAAAAGTGGCATCATTGATATATTCTATCTCTGACATTTCAGTAGACTTATCTTCGTCAACCGTTCCAAACCATCTACCGCCTATAGTACTGACCTTAGTACCTAAGTTTAGAATACCGTAATCCCCTACAGGAATGTTACGCGCCAAAATCAGGTTCATCGCATAACGCCCATTGAAGAGTGTGTTTACCCACCTATCGTCTGCACTACCAGGTAGTGCATCAAGGTTTTGAGACCCTTTATACTTCGCGTCAAAAACAGATCCAGTTAACAATCCATAAAAGCCGTTTCTGTAGTAATGTTCCAGTGTGAATTCAAGGCCGTAGTTTCTTCCTAAACCTCTGTTTTCGAGAGGTTCAGCCCATAATCGACCAAAACCTGAACCGCCGTTTACTAAAGAGAAGTAGCTGGCTTGTTGTTCTACTGGAATGTTCCATAAGTATTGGTAATAGGCCTCAAGCTTCAAACGGATTGGATAGTCAAAATTATGCTCCCATCCTGCGACTGCATGTGCACTTTTAGTAAGGCCCATATCCTTATTGTAGGTAGTTCCTAGTACAGTCGAGTCGTCCAATGCCTGAGAGCCTTCGTAGTAATAGAGGTAGCTGCTCTGCATTTGCGTATGGTATCCAGCACCAGTGAATAGCTTATTATGTTTATCCATGTCATAATTGAACCCTAGACGCGGCTCAAATAAGCTTGTACTATTGCTGTTGATTGTACTGTGAAACGCGCTAGCGCCGGCCGTCATGGTCAAAGCATCAGTCAGGCGGTGCTTATAAGAAAGGAAAGGCTGAATATTTGCGTATGCATCATCGCTGTTCCATGGCATCTCCCAATCGTAGACTACGTTAGTGATTCCGTTAACGATACGCGTTGAATCGTGATAACTTCCCATGATGTAATCTACGTTGACCCCTACTTTTAAGGAGCGACGTGCGTCAAACTTTTTAGTGTAATTGTAGTAGGAATGAATTTTATCCTCGATGTAGCGGTAATCTAATATTTTCTCTTTACGGTCTACGCTATACGTTAAATTATTAGCATCCGTAGAGTCAATGCTGCGCCATACCTTGTTGTTTTCCGCGTGAATGTTTGCACGAGAGGCGGCAATTCCCATTTTAGCATAACTCATTTTACTCAATCGTTTACTGTAGGTCGCGCCAACAGTAGCCATGTGCGTATCAAAGTATTGGTCGCGATCGACCGTACCGTAACTTTCAAATTCCTCGGTAAAAGGATCGCCGTCCGTACCGGATACATCAATGGTTAAGTCGGACGTACCGCCGATGCCCCAGAAGCTCAGTTTAGAACCGTCTTTTTGGGGAAAGGAAAAACGGAACGCGCCATCAGCGTACAAGGGAACTGCTGTTGTCCCTAATGGTATTCCTAAAGCATCAGCCATGCCTAAGGTACTGTAGCGGCCTAATAAGAGGTAGGAAGGTGCGTTGGGCTTCTCTTTACCTAATCGGCCTTCAGCCATGAGCTCAACGCCTAGTAAACCGAACTGAAAAGAACCCTCAAATGGCGTGGCATTGTTCCCGTCGCGCATCTCTAGGTCGAAAACACCAGATATAGCGTTACCATATTCTCCTGGCCAAGCACCAGTATAGAAATCACCACTTTGAATGTATTTATTATTCAATATTGTTACTGGACCGCCACCTGTGCCAGGAATGGCAAAGTGGTTGGGGTTAGGAATGTTGATCCCTTCAAATCGGTATAAAATCCCCGCAGGCGTGTTACCGCGAACCACGATATCATTTCTAGAGTCATCAGAGCCTTGTACTCCAGCGAAATTCGTAGCCATCCTTGCGGGCTCACCTCTGGATCCAGCGTAAAGATTGGTCTCTTCAACAGAAAATTTCCGCGCAGATACCAAGGCCATCTCATTTTTCACATCACCTCTGGGAGCTGCAACGACCTGAACCTCGTCGAGTTTCACCGTACTTTCAGTGATCTCTACACGAATTACTGCTTGCTTTGCGGAATTAAGTTCCACAATGGTACTCTTGGGCTCGTAGCCAAATAATTGGACCGCAACCACCTTACGCCCGATCTCCACGTCGAAAGAAAATTGACCGTATTCATCTGTGAACGCTTGTTGTGCATCACAAACTACCATAGCATCTGCTAGTGGAAACTTTGATTCTGAATCGACCACCGTACCACGAATGGTCTGGGTTAAGGTTTGTGCTGAAAGCATAGCGCCAAACAACAAAAGGACACTTAGTAGTATTCGTCTCATGATTAATGATTTTGTTACACCCAAGTTAAGACAACTTTAGCGGTCATTGTATGAATTCAATATCAACTTTGCACCAATTCCTCCCGCTAAGCGGGGAATTCCATCGGGTGTAGTAAATATTATCTCATTACCGAGACATGGTTTATATTCCGAGAACCCCAACCGTCGCGGGATGTTTCAAAAGCCAACCCGTTAAGCTTCGCCTAGTTTCATGTGCGGGCAGCACTTCATGCAAAACAGTATCTGATCGAAACATGACCATCCTATTCATTACCGGTTCTATCAGTATTTCTTGTGGCTTATGTAATTTCAAGGCACCACCGTGCTCCGGTTCCCAGTTCTCGTTAAGATAAATGACCACTGAAATCATCCTGTTTTCACGACTGTTGAATTGGTCAAAATGGGGTTTGTAAAACGCACCCTTTGGATACTTTGCAAGGTGAAATTCGTATCCTCGAAGCGATAAAAACAGTGATTCCGCTATAGCAGCCCTTATGGCATCCATCCCATCAAAAAAAGTCTCCAACTCTGTCATTAAAGGACGATCCAGCCAATGGACGAAGTCTGATCTAATCTCTGATATTCGCGTGCGCTCTTTACCTGGGCCTATTGCAGCAGCCTTTAGTCGATCCTCCGCCTCCACTGAAGCGAAATACCTACACACTGTTTCCAAAACAGATGGAGGTAAGAATTGATCCAGCACCATAAAATGCTGTTCGGCGAATTGGTCCATTCCTTTGTCCCATTCTTCACCTTTAAATGTTGGCCACATGTATACCTATATCAACTAATAGAAGTCCGAAAAACGCTTTTTACCCTTACCATAATATTGCCAAACGACTGAATTTGGGTAGGTTCCTTTGAGGTCAGCGAAGCGTTTAAAGGGGTATTTGCTTGTTCGAGCTCTAGCACGCTGAATGCCTGTAAACTTTCCATAAAAAGCGAAGTGAGCTCGAAGAATAGCGAAGGTGTGTCGGGGCTTTCCTGCAAATAAGAATTGGATACCCGCTAGACCGTCAAGTATCAAACGGATGAAGATGACTCCCAAAGCAGCGAAATGGGGCAGATTCTTCATTATTATGATCAAATTATTCCGAAAATTTAAGAATGTCTTCTGGGGATTATCAGCGCTTAATGTCGCTCCTCCTAGATGATATACAGTACTTTCTGGCTGCACCCACACTTGGAATCCCGCACGTTGCATCCTCCAGCAGAGATCTATTTCCTCCATGTGAGCGAAGAGCATGGAGTCAAGTCCTCCGATGGTTTTAAATACTTCCGTACGAACCGCTAAACAGGCTCCTGTAGCCCAGAAAACTTCTCTAGGTGTATTGTATTGTCCAATGTCATTTTCGAGCGTCCCAAATACTCGACCTCGACAAAATGGATAGGCCCATCCGTCCATAAAACCACCAGATGCACCTGCGTATTCAAACTGGTCCGGTGAACGATCCCAACGTATTTTAGGCTGTAATGCTGCGCATTGTGGATGATTTTCGAAATGCTCGTTTATGGGATTTAACCAACCCGGTGTTGTGCGAACATCGCTGTTCAATAATATCGAAATTGGCTCCTGAATGGCTTTTAACCCTTCATTGTATCCGCCCGCATAACCCAGGTTTTCACCGGTTTGAATGACCACAACCTCTGGATGATTTTCCTTTAAATATGCTAAACTATCGTCTGAACTGTCGTTGTCAATCACGTACACCTTATGGGGTGCGCTGTCTTTAATTACCCCAGGTAAGTAGGTCTGGAGTAACGATTTTCCATTCCAGTTTAAGACAACTACGGCGATGGTCTGGCTCATTCTATTAATTATTGAATTGGTCAAACCAAGTCCCTTGGTTACCGATAATCAGAGAATTTGAAATACGCTCGCCAAAATTATCTCTGCTGTATTGCGTTGAAGTAGCATCAATGTCTGGCCCTGTATTCGAATGACGCGATAAATGGAATTGCCATTTATGGTCTTTAACTTCTCCTAAGGCACTGCTGTGTATCAAAGTATATTGACGACCGACCAATTCCTGGTCAACAAAAATAAACACTTGATTCTGTTGTGTAGGGGTGCTCGAACTCACTAACCTGTCGTATTGCCAGATTTGATAGGGATAGTTCTTCCCGTCGAATGGACGCTCCTCCACTAAAGACGGTGCACCGTACTGTAAAAATACCCGCCCCATTTGCGTCTTATAGCCGGCCAATGTCTTTGACCCAAATTCGGAATCTACCTGATCTACGACCCTTTTATAACCCATCCAAGACTCTAGAGCTTGGTCCGGTGCTTTCTCTTGCCAGAAGCGTGTAAGGTAGAATGCAGCCCTCGCTGTATCCATAGACTCCTTGAGATTCATTAATAGTCTACGCTCTGCTAACGAAGCCAGCGGTGCAATCATACTGAGGTATTCCGGAACCTCTTCCCAATTGCCCCAAGATTTTTCAAAAGAGGCTCTTGTTAAAACGCCTTCTAATAGCGAAGGATCAATCAACATATCATCATTGTACCACATTAAGGAAGTAGTGGCCTCTTTTAACACAGTACCGGTAGCATCCAAAATTTCAGTTTTAATGGCATAAGCACCACTATTTTGTGCATCCATACCGTAGCTGATACGTATGGGGTTTACACCGTTCTGTAGCCTTTTAAAGCCCTGTGTACCTGCTACCGCAGTACCCGATGCATTTTGAAGTTCATACCTAAGTACATACTTACCTTCTCTTATGAAGACCTCTGAATACCATTCAATAGGGACATTTTCAAATACAGGTAGTCCTAAGGATGGCTTGGGAATTACGGTACTTCCTGATTTTTGGTATACGGAGTTGCCTGTTTGCAGTGTATCTAAGGCAATGGGATTGGATAAATAAAAAGGAGCCTCTCCATTGAGACGAATGGTATCTTCAACTTCAATGAGTTCGCCCGTCACATCATCCGTGATTACAATTTTGACCGATTCATTGGTCCAATTTTCATAGACGAAGGTACTTTTTTGAAGCAACAACGGAGCTCCCGACGCACTGTCTGTCTGTGCATAATTAAAGGTAAATGCATCCAACTTTCCACCAGTCTGAATTACTACTTTAAATGACGTTACCCAATTGCTATCCGTATCTAACTCATACCCTACTGTACTGGCATCTAGGGTTGTATATACATCTATATAAGGTTTACCTTGAGCTGAAACATAAATGCTCGGATCAATGGACAACCTCATATTCTGACCGTGTACAATGCAGGTCGAAGCCAAGGTTACTATCGCAATTTTTAGTTTTAGAAGCATACCTCAAATATAATTGCATAATTATCCTTGCAAACAATCAAATCCTGTTTAAATTTGCCGCCCACTCGAGAGGTTATTGCAACCCCTCACCGGAGAGATGGCAGAGTGGTCGAATGCACTGGTCTTGAAAACCAGCGTACCGCGAGGTACCGGGGGTTCGAATCCCTCTCTCTCCGCCAAAACAACTGAAAACCAGCGTTTTACGCTGGTTTTTTTTTTATATCCATTCGCGAACGAAGCTTGCTTCAGTGAGCAGGATGGCATAAAAAATACAGGACGCCGAAGGCGGACTGGTTTTCAGTTGTCTTGGAGCGTTCCCCCTCTAGGGTTCTTTTGAGCGAAGCGAAAAAAATCCCTTTCACTTTACGGGCGCGAATCAAGAAACTCGTAGGCCTTGCTTAAGATTCAATGAATGCTCGACGCTCTACCCTGTGAAAAGATAAAAGGGCTCAAGCCAGCCTAAAAATGTGACGAACTAAATCTGCCATGCTCGGTTTTATACTAATAACCACTCAAAAATCGCATGAAACAAAAGGAGACCATCCATATCATTGGAGCAGGCATTAGCGGGCTTATCGCGGCTTATGAATTAGAGCAAGCAGGCTTTCATCCTGTGATCATTGAGAAACAAGGAACTTCTGGAGGGAGGGTTCAAACAATAACAGTGGAAGACTTCCAGCTCGACCTCGGTTTTCAAGTACTCTTAAACGCCTATCCTCTCGCTAAAAAATATTTGGACCTCAAAGCGCTGCGCCTGACGAAATTGGAATCCGGTGCGCAAATTTTAGTAGACGGAAAGCGATATGTGATTGGTGATCCCATGCGAAATTGGAAGGTTCTACTGCCCACCTTATTTTCTGGAATTGGAACCATTGCAGATAAAGTGAATGTCCTAAGGCTCAACCTCCTATTAAGGAAAAAGAGCCTCGATGAAATTTTTAATACACCAGAAGTAAGTACACTTGATTATTTAAAGGTCTTTGGCTTTTCCGACACCATAATTTCAAGATTCTTTAAACCTTTCTTTGCTGGAATTTTTCTCGAGACAGAGTTGCAGACGTCCAGCCGCATGTTTGAATTCGTCTATAAAATGTTCGGTGAAGGGTATGCTATGATTCCTCAGGACGGTATTGGTGCAATCAGTGCGCAGCTTAAAGCTAAATTGGTTCAGACCACTTTTAAATTTAATTGCGAGGTGGAATCCATAAACAGTACAACTATTACCCTCAAAGGCGGGGAGAAAATTCCTAACCAGGGAGCGATTGTTACGTCTAACGCCGCTGCGCTTATTCCCAATTTACACGATGCGCAGACGAAATGGAAGTCTTGTATGTGTCTTTATTTTGAGGTAAATCAAACCTCCATACCTGATAGAACTATAGCCCTAGTGGCGGATCAGGGGAAACTTAGCAATAACTTATATGCCTATAAGGATCACAAGGGACGAACCATACTGTCCGTAACCACGCTCAAACATGAAGGTATGGGTGAGGAAGAAATCACGAAAACCGTCAAAAAGGAAATACAAACCTATTGTGGTACAGGTCATGTAAAACACATCACTAATTTTAGGATAAAGCAGGCACTCCCAAACTTAGAAAACCTGAAGTATACCAGTGAGCCTAGTGCCAGTCTAATTGCAGAGAATATCTTCATAGCTGGCGATACCCAATTCAATGGCTCTTTAAATGCAGCTATGGAAAGTGGTCGATTAGCTGCAGCTGGGTTGATCGAAAAGAAAAGCGGTTGGTTTAGTTAGAATCTTCTTTAATCCATAACTTCTGCTTATTAATTTAGACTGATCGCATGAAGTATTTTCTTCTTAGCCTTGCCTTAAGTGGTGCGGTGGCAATAGACGCTCAAAACAGGCCGTTCTTTGAAAATGGTGAGGCCCAAATCGTTCCTGCTTTTTCATCACCTGAAAATTGGATTCGTGAAGATTTATGGGTAGAAACTGAATTTGATACGGACGGAGACGGCAAATTAGATCGAATGCATGTGGATGTCACACGTCCTATTGCAACGAATGACGGCCTGCAACTGCCAGTAATTTACGAATCAAGCCCTTATTATGCCGGAACAGCCGGTAATGATAGAGATCTATTTTGGAATGTAGCGCATGAGATTGGAGAAGTACCGGCACCGCCAAAGCATGTCGAGGTAGTTCGCAGAGGCCAACGTCCTATTATTTCAAATTCCCAAGTACGCACGTGGGTGCCAAGAGGCTACGTTGTGGTACATTCCAGCTCACCCGGTACGGGCCTATCCGACGGTTCTCCAACGGTGGGAGGCGATAACGAGTCGCTTGCGCCAAAGGCCGTGATTGAGTGGCTGGCAGGGAAGAATAATGGCTATAAGGATCGCATGGGAAATGAGAAAGTAGATGCCTTCTGGTCCACAGGTAAAGTAGGCATGACCGGTACCTCTTACAACGGTACCATACCGTTGGCTGCAGCCACTACTGGGGTGGAAGCATTAAAAGCTATTATACCCGTCGCTCCCAACACCTCTTACTATCATTATTACCGTTCCAACGGATTGGTTCGCAGTCCCGGTGGTTATTTAGGTGAGGATATCGACGTCTTGTACGAATTCATACATAGTGGTGAAGAGTCCAAAAGAGCTTATGGAAACAAGACGATTCGCGATAAAGAAATGAGAGAAAATATGGACCGAGCCACAGGAGATTACAATGCTTTTTGGGCGGGCCGCGATTATTTGAACGATATGGCCCCGATAAAGGCTGCGCTGTTGATGTCACATGGGTTTAACGATTGGAATGTCATGCCCGAGCACAGCTACCGCATTTACAACAAGGCCCGAGAAATGGGACTACCCGTCCAAATTTATTACCATCAAGGTGGCCACGGCGGACCTCCCCCTGTAGCCATGATGAACCGATGGTTTACCAGGTACCTTTTTGAAATAGAAAACGGTGTAGAACAGGATCCTAAGGCGTGGATTGTGCGAGAAGGCGATAATCGACAATCCCCTACCCCTTATCCGGATTATCCCCATCCTCAATCAGAAGATGTGGAATTACACCTCACCAAAGGCGGAAATGCACAAGGAGGATTGACCACTGATAAGGGCAGCCGTAAAAAGGAAATACTCATAGACGATGTATCCTTCACCGGAGAATACCTCGCACGCGCTAAGAACTCTCCACACAGATTATTATATACTACCCCATTGCTGAGTGAAGACGTGCATATTTCAGGTACGGCAAGCATTACACTCTCATTATCGAGCAGTGCACCAGCTGCCAACCTAAGTGTATGGCTGGTTTCTCTGCCGTGGGATGGTGAACGAAGCGACGGCGATGCTGCCATCTACAACAACATTATTACGCGAGGATGGGCTGATCCACAAAATTCAAAATCGATTTCCGAAAGTCATCCGCTGGAACCAGGGAACTTTTACACCTTAAGTTTTGACTTTCAACCAGATGATCAAATCATCCCCGCGGGGCAAAAGATAGGTTTGATGATTTTTTCTAGTGATCAGGAATTCACACTTCACCCTAAAGCAGGCACAAGACTGACTGTTGACCTTAAAAAAACTGGACTGACGCTTCCCATTGTGGGCGGCTCCGATGCTTTACAAAGAGCCATAGAATAACCATTAACAGCAACCAGAACCAGGTGTACAGGATGTCGGCACAGCCTTTTTTGGCTGGTTATCTGTAATGCCGCATTTGTCTTTCGCCAAGCAATCCGTTTGTAAAGGCTGAAGTATGAACTGATATCCATCGTGTGATAATCCGTACACTTCAATGGTGGCTCCCTGATACTCCACCCGTAATTCTGAATCACCTCTAAGTTGCAATTGCTGAATCGACATCTCTATGATTGACTTAAGCTTAGGTACAGTTAGCCTATGATCAAAGTCTTGGGCCGTATACATCTGGAGATTGACTGCAGACTCTTTGCGCACGGTACCCCCGCAATCCACAAAAAATCTATCAATCTGTCCAACCTCCGTGATATGAAAATGAGCGGGAACCAATCTTCCTTCAGGTAAGGCAAATACCAAAGATGCTGTAAAATCTAATTGATTATAAAATTCCTGTAAAGTCATCTTGCTTGTGTAAAGGACAAAGTTACGTTCAATTATATACCATTTAACACCATGTAAAGCCAATATTAGTTCTTAACATAGATTTTACATGACCTTATCTTTCAAGTAACAGAAATTAAACTTTGTGCTTTCACCTTTGCATCAAATATTTCAATATAATGGGCACTAAAAGAAGCATTTCAGTTTTATTCATCGCTCTAGTTAGCATGAATTTATCCGCACAGCAAGGTGTAGACGAAACTAGTTTTGGTAAAGGACTCTTAAACTTTGTAGCTGCAGACAGTAGCTTCAGCGTAAAGTTTGCGCCGAGAATTCAAGTACGTTACTACGGAACGAGTGACATAACAGATAATAGTTTGGCACCCGTCGCGCATGATTTTCTAGTGCGTCGTTCGCGTTTCAAATTTGACGGTTGGGCGGTTCATCCAAATATTGGTTATAAAATGGAATTTGGTCTGTCGAATAATGATATGTCGGGGGCAAATGAGTTCACAAAGAACTCTCCGAGATATATACTGGATGCAATTATTAAGTGGAAATTCGCACCTGGCTTCGAATTGTGGGCAGGTCAAACAAAACTTCCAGGCAATGTTGAGCGTGTGATATCTTCTGCGAATCTGCAGCTTGTAGACCGGTCATTGTTGAACAGTAAGTTTAACATAGATCGTGATCTTGGAATACAGCTGCGTCACACAACTAAATTTGGTGATCAATTCATTTCAAAAGAAAAATTTGCCATCTCTCAAGGTGAAGGTAGAAATATTGCTACGGGTAATGAAGGAGGCCTTCAGTATACCGGACGCGTAGAATTATTTCCCTTAGGTAGCTTCGCTAAAAAAGGTGAATACATGGGGTCATCAACGGTTAGAGAGGAAAAACTCAAAGTAATGGTAGCCTACACCTATGACTTTAATGCAGATGCTTCAAAAACCAGATCGAATATGGGAGATTACATGTTCATCGAAGATGGCCTATATCAAACCAACATCACCTCGCAATTCATTGATTTAGTTGTCAAGCATCAAGGATTCTCACTTATGGCTGAATATGCCAATAGAACCGCCGCAAATCCAATTGCTGTAGAATTGGACGGAACACCCACCGGGGATATTGTATTAGTTGGTAACGCTTATAATTTTGCTGCGGGCTATTTTATTTCAGAAAAAGTCGAAGTAGCAGGACGTTACACCACACTGAGCTATGATGATATTACAGGTGCTGCACCAGTAGCAATGTATACTTTAGGACTGAATAAATTTGTCGTCGGACACAAACTCAAAGTGCAAAGCGACATAAGCTATTCAACTAAGGACGGAAACGGCGATGCAATACTGTTCAGAACTGGATTTGAATTGCACTTCTAAACTTAACTTTCAGATAACATTGTGAGCGTAGCTTCGCAATAAGAAAATTAAACTATGGACAGTATATTCTACTTGATGATTTTTGCACTAGCCCTACTAGCAGTTGCAGACCTTGTTGTAGGTGTCAGTAATGATGCCGTAAATTTCTTGAATTCAGCCATTGGTTCAAAGGCAATTTCATTCAAGAAAATCATGATTATCGCCAGTTTAGGCGTCTTTATCGGTGCTGTATTCTCAAGCGGAATGATGGAAGTTGCACGAAAGGGCATCTTTATGCCGTCAAAATTTTATTTTGATGAAATCATGTTCATTTTCATGGCAGTGATGATTGGAGATATTCTATTACTAGATTTCTTCAACACGTTAGGAATGCCAACATCAACTACCGTTTCAATAGTCTTCAACTTATTGGGCGCTGCAGTAGTAATGGCACTGATTAAGATCGGTATGTCTGATACTGAAACCGCCGCGGATTTAGTGAACTATATCAATACTGAAAAAGCCAAGCAAATCATATCCGGTATTCTTCTTTCCGTTGTGATTTCATTTACCGTGGGTATGCTCGTTCAATGGATATCCAGACTGGTATTCAGTTTCCAATATGAAAAGAAGGTTAAAAACTTCGGGTTCGTATTCGCAGGTATCTGTTTAACTGCGATCGGCTATTTTATTTTCTTTAAGGGTCTCAAAGGGACTCCTTTCTATGGCGATATCAAAGACTTTCTGGCGCAAAATTCCTTTTTAGTGATTGGGTTGATGCTCGCGTTTTGGACGTTACTCATGTTTATCATTGATAAAGTCTTTAAAATTAATGTGCTGATCATCGTTATTGGGGTAGGAACTTTTGGACTTGCACTAGCTTTTGCAGGTAATGATTTAGTCAATTTTATAGGTGTACCAATGGCCGCCTACCACAGTTACGAAGCCTGGTCTGTATCTGGTATACCCGCCTCTGAATTCTCAATGGAAATATTGTCTGAGAAAGTTCCAACCGAGCCGGGCTTGCTTTTCATTGCAGGCGCTATTATGGTCGTCACGCTGGCATTTTCAAAGAAAGCCCGTACCGTTGCAGATACGTCTATTGATCTTTCTCGTCAAGGCGATGGAAGTGAACGCTTTCAACCGAATATATTATCTAGAAGTATTGTTAAAGGATCAACAAAGCTAGTAAGCGTCGTAAGTACCATTTTACCTGCTGCTGTTCAGACTAAGATTACGAATAGTTTCCAAACGCCAGCAATAGAAATTTCGGAAGAAAAAGCCAAAGCCCTTCCGGCATTTGATATGATTCGTGCTTCTATAAATCTTGCGGTTGCCGGAATTCTGATTTCCATTGCTACAAGTATGAAATTACCGTTATCCACAACATACGTGACATTCATGGTGGCTATGGGTACTTCACTAGCGGATCGTGCATGGGGAAGAGAGAGCGCAGTATATCGCGTTGCCGGGGTCGTGAACGTTATTGGCGGTTGGTTTTTCACTGCATTCAGCGCTTTTACGTTCGCTGGTATTTTAACCTACATTATATACATGGGACGTGGGGCAGCTGTCGCGATACTTTTACTTTTCGCTGGCGTTTTAGTTGTACGTAATTATCTAAGTCATAAGAAAAAAGCAAATGCGCAATCGGATCATAGCTCCCTGAAGAAGTCTGCAAGCCAAACTGTTCAGGGAATCATAGAAGAGAGCGCTGATAACGTTGCAAAATCCATTTACCGCACTACAAGTATTTTCAATGGGGTTGTCGACGGCTTGTCAAATCAAGATACAGGCGCGCTTAAAAAAATGCGTAAACGTGTCGGTAAGTTTGAAGATGAGGTAGAGTCATTGCGTAATCACTTATTCTACTTTATTAAGAATCTTGATGAGACGAGCGTTCGCGGTTCTAATTTCTATATCATGGTTCTCGCGAACTTGACAGACGTGGTTCAATCTTTGGAGTTTATTGCAAAGAAGAGCTTCAAGCACATAGATAACAACCACAAACCGTTAAGTAAAAGTCAAATATCTGACCTCAATGAAATCCAAACCACCTTTGACGGAATGCTGGTATCTGTAGAGCAAGCGTTCACTTCAAAAAGCTTCGGTGATTTGAGTACATGCTTGGACCAAGAAGATGCAATTCTAGCGTTAATATCAGACAAAATAGACGCACAGATTGCCCGCACACGTAAGGAAGAAGTTAGCCCTAAGAATACTACCCTTTACTTTAACCTTCTTCTTGAAACCAAAGATTTAGTAAAAGCAGTAATGCGCTTGGTAGAAGAGTACCATAATAGTAGTTCAAACAGCTAGAACCGCGCTGCTGTCTGCATTTAACAAGGCCTTTCCATTGCGGGAAGGCCTTGTTTCGTTTAATATCGTGACTAAAGTCCAATGCAACTTTTAGTTTACCTGTATCTTGCGCGACAATGAAGCTAAAATCACACTCCATCGTTTATAAATCGCTAAGCCTAGTGATTCTCGTAACCTTGATATTGGTGACTTCGCCGTGTTCCATTCATTCAATATTGAACCGAATTTTAAGTGATCGACATCAAACAGTCACGACTCTAAAAGCACCGACTGTTCTTTTTCAGGAGACGCTCGTAAATGAAGGCTCTACCCCATCCGCTTCACCGTTAAAAATTAGACTTTACATAAATTAACCTACGTATAAATGACACTTAGATTATTAAGCACTTTCGCCATCGCAGCAGCTTTTACCTCTTGTAACGCACCTGCTAATGGAAACGGTGAGCCCACAAAAATCACGATTTTACAAACCGCCGATATCCATGGGCAAGTGCTGCCGCACAGTGAGTTATTTTGGGAGAATGAAGAAATATCATTTAAAACCCTGGGTGGCCTAGCTAACATGAAAACCCTATTCAACCTTGAACGTGAATCCAACCCTAACACCATCATTTTAGATGGAGGAGACCTCATTCAAGGCTCAGCAATCGCAGCTTTATCTCAAGGAGCAGCATTTGGGCCAATTGTAAAAGCAATGGACTATGACTTCCTAATACCAGGGAACTGGGAAGTGGTGTACGGCAAGGAACAAATGATGAACGTATTGAACAGCTACGAAACGCCCGTCATCACTGCAAACATGTTTCATGACGAAGCAGGAAAAGCACCAATTTTCCCTCAATATTGGATTAAAGAAATCAATGGGAACCGTCTAGGGTTTCTCTCTTATAATGATCCGGAGGTCCCCATTCGTCAAAACCCATCGTTCTCTGAAGGATTAGATTTTGATCCCATTTTAGACAACCTCGAAGAATTGGTCACAAAACTTAAAGAGGAAGAGAATGTAGATATTCTCTTCGTAGTTACCCATATTGGCATTAGTAAACAATTTGACCTAGCTAACCATCCTGCTTTGGCGCAGGTGGATTACGTTTTAGGCAATGATACTCATGAACGCATTCGCAAGCCATTGCAAGCAGGGCATGCAAAGGTTACGGAACCTGGCGCATTTGCTTCTTTTGTAGGAAAGATGGTTCTCACCGTTCAAAATGGAGAAATCATCAAGGAGGAATATGACTTAGTAGAAGTTGATCCGAACATATACCCCGCGGATGAGGCTGTTGCGCAGGTAATCGAAAATGAATTGGCACCCTACAACGAGGACATCAATGATGTCCTAGGATACACTACTACCCCACTGTACCGATACTTTGTGGTCGAAAACCCAATGGATAACTTTATTACTGATGCAGCATTCTGGAAGAACGATGTAGATATTGCCATTTCTAATGGATTCCGCTTCTCGCCACCTATAAACCTTGGTGAG
>Ga0102811_1000765_pt1 | contig 15576 bp, 14 predicted proteins | sample ColrivemetaGS705_FD_84507 | JGI IMG/M metagenome (GOLD analysis project Ga0102811, IMG submission 84507) | Estuarine microbial communities from the Columbia River estuary - Flood tide ETM metaG S.705 | ecosystem: Environmental > Aquatic > Marine > Intertidal zone > Estuary | place: USA: Columbia... | reverse complement strand
CGGTTTGTTATCTGATTTAATACGAATGCCCGGCTTCAAAGCTCTGGCGTCGTGACGGTGTTTGAACCTAACAATCATTTCTTCATCAAAGTCATTTCGTCTTGGAAAAAGAGAAGTCAAATATTTAATAAGAATTGTACCGTATGTATTGAATTCTATAACCAGCTTTGTGTTCTCCGGATTGAAAATATCTACTGAAAGTGTATAGAGAACTTTTGCAAAGTCTTCAATAACATGTTCATTAGACCTAAATACGCCAATTTGTTTTAACATGAAAAAGTCATACATGGCACCCGGATTTTGTAAGATTTCCATATGCTTTTCTTTCATAGGTATTAATTCAAACATGTTGATAACAGAATAGTCACCACCATTACCCTCCGCAATATCAATTGAGAACGTGAAGAATCTTCCATCTTCTCTTGCATATGCTGGATCAAAATCTGGATGCCATTGAAGAAAACCCTTCATATCCATATGAATATTTTCAAATTCATCTAGGTCGTGGTATACATAATTCTTAATGCCTTTACGTAGCATCTTCATTGTGCCCGGGCTAAATAGCAGGTTTGACGATGAAACGAATTCATTACCATACTGTCTATTAAATGCCTCTTCAGAACCTAGGTTATTAAGTTCTCGTTTGTACCAGCTATCATCACGGTCTGGGTGTTGCCACCAATCAATACGTGTTGGTTTATATGCATTTTCACCGCGGTCAGCTGCCGAATAAATTTCATAGAATTTATTAAAGCCGTTCGGTGTTGATGTGATATTAATACGAGATACCTTCGAAGCCGAAAGCGTTGGATAAACGTTTTCATAAAACGTATCCACAATTGAAGGATGCACGTGAGCAAACTCATCCAAATACAGGTTGTGGATTGTAAAACCAATACCCGATTTTGCAGTTGTTGATTGACCAACAATACGGCAACCATTGTCACACTTAACGTTCATAACGTCATACTTGATAATACCGGGCTTCATATAGAACGGTAGGTTTTCAAGTACAACTTTTGCTTTGTCAATAATCTCTTTAGTTGTATCTGATTTATTGGCAAGTAGTAGGGTTGTCTTATCAAAGTTGAATGTCAGGTACCAAGCATTAAAAATAGACGCCGTGACGGTTTTACCCATCTGTCTAGATGCAAGTACAACATTGAATCGATTGTCCTGGAAATCTTTAAGTAACTGCTTTTGGTAATCTCTAAGTTTAACTTGTTGAATACCCTCATCTGTCATTACAACAGCATATCGCTCAGCAAAGTATACAATATCGTTTGCACATTTTGCTAGTTCTGCAATTTCTTCATCCGTATATTCAAATACAATATTACCCTTACGAAGGTACTGCTTACTTTCGTAAAATGGTAAAGCAATCTTGGGGCGATAGCCCTGGTCCATTGCTAAAACTAAGTCATTGACTTTATTAGTGGACCATACAAGTTTCGATGCTTCTGTATCTGAATCCTCTTTTGGAATCCAAACATTATCTCCAGTATAATCGCTCATATATTAGTTATTCTTATGGGATTAAAGTCTAACGCATCTGTATCTGCATATATTGAATTATAATCATTGGAATCAATAAAATCCTTTAATGTACCTTTGCTAAAATCTAAAATATCTTTTTTATATAAGATCCAATGATGTGTCATAATTTTACCCATGTCATCTTCATCATGTGCCATGTCTATGATTTCAATTTCACCGAAAACTGACTTAAATCCTTTTAATTTGTTTGATTTAATTATATTTGAAACTTCTGATATAATACCCTGGCAATCTCCTAACGATTGATTATCTAGGAAATCTTCCCAACTATCATAATCATTTGCTGATAGAATTTCATCAATTATAAATTGAATATCTTTATCTAATTTATATTCCTCAAATAGTTTTACACGTCCCATATTAATCTTCTGTGTTTTCTTCTATGTCAATATCTGTAATGTCGTCAGATTCACCTTTAGGAATCCAAACATTATCTCCAGTATAATCGCTCATAGATCGTTTTCTTCAGCTTCGACGTCTTCGATATTATTATCAATACCCGCTCTAATTTTTGACATTAGGTCGCGTGTACCTCTTTGCACATTACCGCCAGTGTTATTACCACCAGAAGCTTCATCTGTAATGCGCTTGTTTGTTTTTTCTCTATAGATTTCAGCATCTCTAGCAATACGCTTTACCGATTCCTCGGTTGCCATCAAGTACATTGTCTGTGATTTGATGATATCAAGCATTGATTTTTGCAGAGTAGCTAGTACTTCAAACATACGTGGTGCTAATTCACCATCTTCAATTGTTTGCAAGAGTGTTGTCAGCGCTCGCTCACCGGCTTGAAGTTGGTAGACCAATGAACTCATTGTCATCTCGTCCATCTTCTTTTTTGCCTTAACGTATTCGTCCTGTTCAATAATATCTGCATCCAAATAAAATTTCATCAAACTTGTGATGGTCTTTTTAGCTTGAATGTCGGCATTGCCTTTAATTGTTTTATAATCAAAAGGTGCATAATGTTCACCTTTAACTGGTAACTGTGGATCAACCTCTACAATACCGCTAAGTGATTCACCATCACCAATTAGACTGTCTAGTTCATCTCTAATTTGGTCAGCCGCAGAACGGATACCATTGTTCTTATCACTCATAAATATAATCTGTTATTATGATACTATATATATCTAGTATATTACTGCTATAAAATTTGATGCCAAAAAGATTTATCTTGCGTTATGGTATCTCTGGTAAGAAAGAGAAGGAATAGCATTGTCCACAATGGTTGCCAAGTGTGCATCTCTAACCAGTGATTGATTAAGTATATTGTGGTGTTGTTCCTGTTCAATCGTCTTTTTCCAAAGTCTCAAGTTTGTTAATTTTACTAGACCGCCTTTTAGTTTGTAAGGTCTATCTAGGTCCCAAATAACTGCTTGGTCAATTGGCTTGACTTCACTAAATTCTAGTTGCAAATTATTATTTGCATCTTGTGGTCTGTTTCTGTTATTTGATTCATCTAAATAATAGATATATGCACTAAGTTCACGGAATGTATTCGACATATTGATAACAAGCCCGTACCACTCATGTGAACCCAAAATCATATTATGTGTAAATGTATAGATTTGACCGTTTAGGGTTACCTCTAATACCTGTGATGAAATTCTTACATTGATACCTTCGCCAAACTGGTCGCCGTTTAAAATCTGGTACTTTGTTGTATCCATTGTATCAAATACTGGTGAGAACCAAGTTGTAAATGCTAAGTTGTCGTTGATTGACTGTGTTGATTTTTGTATATAGTCAACAGCATCAATATCTGTTTCTACAGATGAAAGGTCATAATAGTTTTTAGAAACAAGTGTCCATCTATTTTTCAAATCATAATCTACAATTCTAAGTGCCGCCGCCGATCTTTGACGTACGCCATCGTCCCATTGGTGTGGCGTTGATTTAAGTTGTTGTGGATCGGTTGCCTTTACATATTCTTGTTGAATCTCTTCGCCGAAGATTTCTTCAACGCCCATTACAAGATTTTCAAGTTCTGCTTCAATTTCTTGTGGTTTAGCAACCGCTGATCTGTTTTGGTATTTAGACAGCATTACTCTCCAATAAGTATGTTGTATATTAAATTCGTCGGCAAGTGCCACAGATTTAACCTCATACATTTTATTGTTGATTGGGAAATAAAGATAGTCCTTTACTCTTGGTCTATTGCCAAGACCAAATGTTTTTTCAAACTGATAATCTGTGATATGAATTTCAAAGTCCTCAAAGCCCATGCCAAATACATCGTACTGCATTGCTTCAGTTGGAAATTCATTATCAGGTACAGATACTTTTAGGTCACCCGCTGCAACAACATTGAACAGCGAATATTCCATAAAGATAACATCCTTAGTTCTTTCGTCTGGCACTGTTCTGTAGTACCTAACACCGTGACCAAAAATGTCGCTTGTAATTTCAACAAGTTGGTTATAAAGATTGTTATTTCTTGTTAGCTGATAAGGTTTGAAAATATTGTCAGATGTTTCACATTCAACTTTAATATTAGCACAACCGCTATAATTCAATGGATCAGCACAATCAATACAGTATTGTGGGCAAGCTTCGATGATACCGTCTTGGTCCTCAACCGTGAATGTAACATCAATTAAAACAATTGAAGCATCTAAACCAAGTCTATCTACTTCAGCTCTAATATCAAGATACAAATCAACAGTGCCGTCCCATGTTAAATAAAACAGATCACCTGGTGTTAAATTTTTATTTAGGGGAGCAAATTCAGAAAACTCTTCACCATTATTAGAATACCTGTACTTGTAAACAAAGTTATTGTTTTCGTTTACAGGAAGCATAAACTTAGCTTTTTGTGCCGTGAATGGAGCTGGGGATGCCAGCTCAATGTGGATGGGCGAGATTTGAGTGGCAACTTCTAAGATTGTATTGCCAACAATAATAGTATCACCGGCTGACAAATTAAAATTTGTGCCGAAACCTGAGACCGTTGTAGAACCCTCATATAGATTAATCGTACCAACTGTAAACATGTTGTCAATACCTGCAAGAATGCTGTAATCAACTACACGAACAATGTTCTTATAAGGTTCTAAAAGTCTTGCGATAATAACATCGCCAATCTCTGTTGCTCTTTGTCCTGTGACCATATTATTATTTATATCGCATTATTTTCAGGCGCATTACTACCACCAATACCAGGTAGTTTAGGTTTATTACCCTTTGCAACGGCAACTGAATCTTGTGGTTTATAAACTTCGCCTGCAATCCAGGAAGCAACAAAACCAGTGAGTGAAACAAAATAAACTGCAAGGTCACTTAGATTTGCTTTATACCAAATAGCAAATGCCCCAACAATTGACCAAAGTACAACAATAACATAAATCATGATTTCTCGTCTTGAACTAGGACCGGGTTTCATTAAACCTGTTTTTTCACTAGGTCTGCGAGATTCACCCCAAATATAAGTGGCTACATAAGCTGTAAGCGCGCCAAAGTACATTCCAAGCTGACTAAAATTAACACCTTTGACAGCACCAAGAATACCCATCGCAATCCATAAGAAGACCGTGATGTATACTAATTCTTCACGCTTACCAAAATTCTTAACAAGATCACGTAGCTTTGCAATAAGCTTTTTCATAAAGAAAGTTATACTTTCTTTTATATATCTACCAATCTGTGACCAATAAAATCTCTGGGTTGTCAGTTTCAAGCTTATATGAAAGCACATCCATTAAAACTGCAAGAATGTCAACTTGTTCGTCCGTAATATCCATTGTATTAAGTGCCCTTTCAAAAAGTCTAAGTAAGTCACCAGCTGAACCTCGACTGTATTGCTTGTCTTTAATAATATTAAGTTCTTTAAGAACTGGATTGATAGCTTTAATCTGATCAAAGCTTAATATTTGATTTAGGCGAAGAGTTGCTCTTAAGATTTTGAATGAATATTTAATCTGTGTATCATCGTCAATTTGTACCATTCTAGAAAAATAACGAGACTTTGAAAATGTAAGCTTGATATATTTTAATCTATCAAAATCTGTTAAAATCTTATTTAAGAAGTAAATTGAATTAGCATCTCGATGAATAAGTTCTAAAGCAATTGCACTAATCTTCATCAATTCGCGCTTAAAATTCAAATCAAGTAATAAACGCAATTGATATGGTGTAACTAGAATTGAATCTTCGTTTACATTTGAATAGTCAAGTTGATTCAAACACTTTGTCCAAATTAAATTATCGTAGTAATTAAATTTATAGAGGGTGATATCAATGACATCACACATTGACGCAGTATTAAATGAATCCATATTAATATACCTGAATACTTTTTTCAATTGATTGGAGTTCTGCGTTTAATGCAGGACCCGCAAACTTTTGTAATTCTTTAAATTCACGACCGCCGATTTCGTACTTTCTCATATAAACTTCAACGGCCTTATCTGTAGGTATATATTCATTTTTAGAAGTAGGGGCCTGTTTAGCTTTAGCTGTCTTTGTATAAATCCAACCAGGTACACTTGTGAATCTACGGGCTAACAAGCTCCATGCATCAACTACATATGAACCCTCAATACCATTGATATTAAACGCTTGAGCATTCTCCGGATACTTAATCGCAAAGAATCTATTAATCATAAAATGATGGCGCTTTTTATTGTGTTGTTTAATTTGTTTATAAAGCTGTGGCTTTGTAAACATAATCTTTATAAAATCAAAAAGCTTTGTTTCATCAAGCATTAGAATAGGTTATTGAGCTGTTGTGTTTTAGGTTTAACTTCGCGCTTTGGTTCATCAACTAATTTCAAACCGGTAAATGGATCAAGATGATCAGGAACCGATGTGCCGTTTTGATTGGTCCAATTAGTACCTTCCAAGATACGCTCCATTTGAGATATATTATGCATATCCAATTCTACTGCATTTGTTTCAATATCATTATACATTGCATTCATAATTGGCTCAGGAATTGTGCGAATATGCAACAACATCAATTGAATATTTTGCGCAAGCTTGGCTTTGATTTCAGTTTTGCTTGAATTTGCGACAACCCGGTAGATAACATCACTCATCTTTTCAAGACATTCAGGTACAAATAGCTGTTCAACCTCAAAGTGACCAAAGTCTTTTTCATACTGCTTCAAAATCTTAAGAGCTTGATTGTCTGTAATTGAGAATGTACGAACCTTGCCGTTCTTCATGGCTTTATTGTACGTTACAACTGAAGGAATATTATCTGACTTGTCACCGATAAGAATCTTCTGGAAGATAAACTTACGTGAATCAATTTCTTCAACATTTACGCGGTTTGAACGTGTCCACTCTTTAATCTTATCCTTGATTTCATCAGAGCTGATATTATCATTATTAAGATTAAATAGCAATTCATCATTTGTTAATGAATCGCCGGTCTTAGTATCAATCAGTTCATTAAAACCATTAAATGCAATAAGGTTACGACGGGTATTGTAATACCAAAGCGTGTATCCATCAGTGGCTTGTGTATAGTCAACCAATTGAATCAAGTCACGATCGCCAGTCCAGATAATGCAGTTTTTACCTTGGTTATTTAATTCAGTTGCACGGGCAAATAGGATGTCATCTGCTTCGGCACCTGGCGTTTGCTGGATGATTACACCATTCTTGGCCAAAAGTGCACGAAATTCATCGTAAATACTATACACGGCGTCCCAGTTAACTGAATCATCAGTTTTACGAGTGCCCTTGTATTCCGCTTCAGGATAAAAGTCTTTGCGCCACGATTTAGAATCAACAGCAATAACCACTTGGTCAACGAATGGTTTCATCTTTCGGATTTCGCTAGCAAAGTCAATGCAAAGCTTTCGCATAAATTGACCCTGATCTTTCTCACTATCGAGTAGACGCTTGTCTTTTCGGCGGGGCATGACATACAGCCGGCTGTACACAAAGTAGTTGCCGTCAATCATCAATGTATGTTTTCCTAGTTTCATAGTCTTAGTCTTTGTATGCTACTAATATAGCAAAAATATTTGACATAAAAAAATTACTGCATAACAATTGTTTGAATCTTGTAAACACAAGATAACATTGTAATTACAGGGTCAATCACAAGAGTGCGTTGGGCTTGGTGCTCGGCAACTGTGATAATAATCTGTGGTATAAATCGCGCCGCATTTGATTTCTCAGCTTGGATGTATTCAATAAATTCTTGTCCAAGTGTCTGTAAGACATCATCAACGCGGTTTGAGTATTCAGACACTAATAGCTTGTAATTCTTAGCTGGGTCTTTCTCATTAAAAATCAATTCAAATACATCTTTGTATACTGAATTAAATCTCTTAACATCATCAACAGTGATGTTTGTCGTACCCTGCGCTTTATACCCTTGTAGTTTATTAAGGGTTGTGCGCAAATCAGGGAAGTTACGTCGTACAAATTCAACAAGAGCTGGCTTTTCAATAGTCATGTCTTCGCTGCCAGTAATCTCGTAAACACGCTTGATGTATTTCTTTGTCAGTTCAGCTTCTTCTTCTTTGTCAAAGTCAAAGTTAAGTACTTCGAATCGAGAAAGGATTGGATCAGGCAACTTGTTAATGTAATTACAAGTCGCAATGAATCGGCTATTTGAAGCAAACTGTTCCATTGTAGCACGAAGTGCTTTAAAGAACTGATCTGATACACCGTCAATCTCATCTAGGATAACAACCTTAAACTTGTCGCGATCATCAAGAATTGACATAGTAGAACAAAAGTCTGTGATACGGGTTCTAATGACATCAACTGACGTATCTGTTGACGCATTGATATACAAGTAGGGTAGGTCCCATTGATTGACTAGAGCTTTGGCGGTTGATGTCTTACCAGTACCAGGTGAACCCGCAAACAACATATTCTGCTGGACGCCGTTTTGAAATTTCTTCATAACGCGGTCTGGCAAGATTAAACTATCTAGTTTTTTCGGGCGGTACTTTTCAGTAAACAGTTGGTTAATTGAGCTCATTTGTGTATTATTTAACAATCATTATACGAAAAACTAGACAATAGTTTCAAGAATAAATATAGTATATGGCTCAACCAAAAAAGTATCCACACATTATTTACAAGACTGGAGTTCGCGGAAAGCACGGCATTTCTTTTGAATCTCTTTCAAGAAGCCACAAACGATTTCTTCTAGAGCACCAGAATCTTAGAAAGATTGCACATGATCCTCAGGTTATGAGTGCCATCTTTGGTATTCACAGAACAGATACAAAAAGTATCAAGCACAAATTGTTTTGGGACTGGAGAACTAAGAAGCTTCGTAAAATTGAACCGCTCAAACAGTCATACGATATGGTGCCGTGGAAGTGTGCCCTATCTGGTAGACCAATCCTAAGTTCAATGAGCAACTTTGAACCAAAGAACTTTGTCCACCCAGATTATTGGGACACCCTCGGTAAAAACGTGGATATGGCCATTGTAGAATCTTCTGTTAAGTTTCGTATAAAATGTCAAAAGCTCCTCCTGAATCAACAGAAAGAGCTTTTGAAAATATTTAAGGATAATGCTAATCCTAGAAACTTATAGAAGTCTTCTAAATGCATCCATCACGTCACCCTTAAGCACGTATCTAGATTCATTAAGAGTTTTATCAGACTCTGCTTTCTTGATTAAAGATTCATACTTTAATCTTAGAGTAGAACCTTCAGCAAGTTGCCAATCTAATTTAGTTGCAATTTCTTGAGCTAGTTCATTAAGACCCGCGGCGTTTGCTCTGATAACAAGTGAATTATTATCATCGTCATCGTCATCGTCATCTTTTTTCTTTGGAGTTGGCTCTGGAGTTGGTTCTGGAGTTGGCTCTGGAGTTGGCTCTGGATTTGGCTCTGGAGTTGGCTCTGGATTTGGCTCTGGAGTTGGCTCTGGAGTTGGCTCTGGATTTGGCTCATCTTCGACTTCACCGTTAGCTAGCTTTTCTTCTTCCTTAGCAATTTTTGCTTTTAGATCTTCAGCTTTCTTATCGTGATCTGTTGGATCTGTTGTGTCATTGTCATCAAATGCCGCTTTCTCACCTCTAGTAATAGCAAGTTGTAACTCAAGCTTCATTTTTTCAATCTTGCCTGGGACTGTAGATGCATCAACTGCCTTGATTTGTGCTTGAAGATCTTCAATTTTTGCATCATACTTTGCAGTTGGATCCTCTTCTGTTTCAGCGTTTTGCTCAGCATCGTCTCTCATTTGAGCAATTGCTTGAGTTTCTTCAGCGTGTTTAGCTTTAATATCGCCTAATCTTGTTTTCATATCAGCCGCTCTTTTAGGATCAACATTACCAATTTGTGATTTGATAACTTCCATTTGGCCTTCCATCTTAGTTTTGTTGATAATCTTAACAGCTGGGCCGCCAATTTCTTTTGCTTTATCATCAACCATCATCTGGATTTGCTTAATATTATCGTCAAGCGCTTTCTTTTTATCCATGACATAAGCTTTCTTGTCTCTCATCTCAGCACCCTGCATTTGAGCAGCTGCAGTTGACATGTCTGTAGACTTTAGCTTCATTACATTAATTTTCTTTTGCTTCTTGGCTAGCATTTTACCTTTAACCCAAGCAATTAGACCACCTTCTTCATTTAGCTCTTCTTCTGTAATTTGCATATTGTCAAAATCATTCATTGCTTCTAATTCTTCAGCAACTTGTGTAGAAAGAGTTTCTAGAGATGTGATAATACTATCAATATCTGTAATCATTGATGTTCTTGAAGCATCTACTGATGTATTTTCAGTAGCTACTGTTGTTTTAGCAGACACGAACGCATCAAATGATTGGATAGATTCGTTTAATTTAATTTTCATAATGTTTTATTAAATTTATTTTATATCTTATTCTATATATCTGATGAAAAATAGTATTATAATAAAAAAGGGGCCCTTCGAAAAGGACCCCTTATATTAAGGACTTATAATCTAATTAAGATTAAAGTACTAGGTTAGTTACTTCGAACTTCTGGTAGTTAAGTTCTGGGTGGTGACCAGCTTCAACTAGAGCGAATCTAGACTTAACTGCAATCTTTGGAGCCATTGTGCCCTCAGCGATTGTCTGAACTGATTCAGCCATTAGGTATGGCATGAATACTAGACCAGAACCGTTACCGTCACCTTTTCTACCAACTAGAACCTCGCCGTCAACAGCTTGGTTTGGATCAGTGTAGATATTGATACCTGCAACAGAACCAAGTGGGTAAATTGCACCTGCAACCTGTGAGAAAGTGTTAGCCATTGGATTTGGAACGAAACCAGCAATACCTTGTAGAGCTGAAGCTGTCTTCCAATCAACAACTGCGAAGTTACCAGCACCTCTTCTGCCCTTGTTAGCGATAACGTTAGCAGCAGCTAGGATGTTAGTTAGGATTCTTCTGTGTGCTTCTGATCTTGTCTCACCGCCGTAAACTGCAGCTGGAGCTAGATCAAGAGTTGCGATATCAGAACCTGCGATAGATCTCATTTTAGAAAGGATCATCGTGTTGATAGCTTGTGTTAGTTCGTTAGTTAGAACTGACTCAACTTGAGCAACAGCGTCAACACCAAATTGCTTAAGGTCTTGAACTTGCTCTCTTGTCACAGCAGCAGCAACTTGGAAAGTTTCTGCAGCAACTGACTTAGAGTATAGAGATAGACCCATGATGTTTTCTGGAGTTGTCTCACCAGCTTGTCTAGAGAATGGGTTACCATTGTTATCACCTGCGAAAGCAGCAACGTGATCTTCTAGAGCTTTAACTAGTTCTAGTGTAGTACCAACTGGGAAGTGGTCCGCAGCGATATCACCAGCACCTTCTAGAGTTACTTTGTAGATTGCAACACCATCTAGTCTTGAATCACCTACCTTAGGGTCAGCATTTAGATCAGTTGGAGCAGCTGATGCTTTAACGAATAGTACGTTTAGCGTAGCTTGTGATCTTGCAGCACCACCGTCATATACGAAATCTAGGTAAGAAAGTAGACCCATTGGACCAGCCATAGGAACTACAGGAACTAGATCAAGTGCGATAGTTTGTGCAGCAACTTGCATTGCAAGTGGAAGAAGAGTTGGAGCTTTGTCACCTGAACCGTTAGCAGTTGATACTGATGAACCGTTGCCCATAACTGGTAGAGCAGCGTGACCCATACCTGCAAGCATCATTGGAGTAACTGAAGTTAGAGATGCCTCTTCGTATAGCTTGTGGTTGTGGCAGTATTCTGACATCCAAGCTAGTTTGTTTGCGTCGTTGATACCAGTAGCAGACTCGATGATAGGAGCCCATGTTGCTCTGATTTCAGCTTCATTGATTAAATTTGCCATTTTAATTATTTTATTTTTTTAGGCGTTGTTTAATTCGACTTGCTCGGACGTTTTGCTTCTTTCGTCCTTTTGTCGATTTTATTATATATCATTATACCTTTAGAATATTTTCTAAAAAAATGATTTTTTTGTTTTTTTGATTATTTTTTGAATCTCTTAGCAATTTCTTCTGCCATACCAGTTACGTCATAACCGATATTTGATTTCTTTGGCTCTTCAACCTGCTTTGATTCTGTAATCATTTCAACCTTTTCCATAACTGAAGCAACCTCTCTTAGATCTCTCGTCTGCCAGAAGTTTGCAACCTGGTATGGTGTTGATAGTTTAACCATCTTAGCTTGCGCTGTTAGTTGGTTTTTCTTAGCTTCAGATAGAGTGTTCCAGATTTCTTTGTATTCAGATGGAGCTGCTTCTACAAAGTAAGGTGCTGTTTGACCAGCAACTTCAACTAGAGCGCCTTCCATTAGAATATTGATTTGAGATTCTGTTAGGTAACCTCTACCTTCAACTGCTGTAAGAACTTTTGACTTATCTTCAGTTGATAGCTCGTTGTATTTATTTTGAGTTGCCTCTGATACAATCTTAAAGAAGTGTGGATCGTTAGTCTTCTTTTCAGTAGCTTTGTTGATTAGAACAGAAAGCTTCTCAGAGATTTCTCTCTTGTATGCTTCCATTGCATCTTCTTCTTTAGCTTCTTCCTCAGGAGTTTCTTCAGCTTCTTCTTCAGCTTCTTCCTCAGGAGTTTCTGATGCCTCGTGCTCTTCAGACTCTTCTTCAGTGATTACATCATTTTCAGATGGCATTTCCTTGTCACCGTCTTCAACTTTTTCGTCGCCAGTAACATCTTTCATATCGTCAGCATCCATGTCAGTTGCCTCGATACCTGCATCTTCACCTTCAACAGAACCTTCAGCTGAGTTATCACCAGCTTCAACTTTCTCGTCTTCGATTTCTTCAACATCCTTTGCGCCTTCTGCTGATTCTTCAGTCATTGCATCTTCTTCAGATGGCATTTCTTGATCAGCATCTTCAACCTTCTCTTCGCCAGTAACATCTTTCATGTCTTCAGCGTCCATATCAGTTGCTTCAACACCTGCGTCTTCACCTTCTACTGACCCTTCAGCAGAATTGTCGCCCGCTGCAACTTCTTCGTCTTCAATCTCTTCCATGTTCTTAGCACCTTCAGCAGATTCTTCTTCCATGATTAGATTTGAATTGATTGTTTCAGCGATGTAATCAGCGTATTGTGAAATTGATTCAACATTTTCTTTTAGGTAGTTTAGGTACTTAGTTACGTTTTCGTAATCTGCAGCACCTTCGTTCATTGCTTCAGCTAGGTAGTTTGCATATTCCTTAACATTTGAAGCTGCCTCAGCAACATGCTCTGTGTAAGAAATTGATTGGTCTACCTTTTCAGCAACATAATTAGAATAGTCGATTGACTTGTCTAGGTTTTCTGCGATGTACTCAGTGTATTGAATACCTTTATCAGCTCTCTCAGCAACGTGTTCTACGTAACTTGTCAGAGCATTTAGTTTCTCTTCAATGTTATCAGTAGAAGTACCTGCTAGAGATTCTTTAAGCGCCTTGATTTCTTCAGCTAAGTACGCAGAATACTTATTGAAATCTTCAACCGCTACAAATCTAGCTTGATTTTCCATGATTTTATTTTCGTTATTTTGATTTGAGATTTTTTCAGTTTCTGTAACTAGCGAATCTGGCGTAATTTCAAAGATTTGAATATTATCGTCCGCCGCAAAGCCATAAGATTCATTAACCCTGTTTAGTTCTGCATTTGCAAAACCTGGATCAGCAACAAGATCATAAGTGAAAAGTTGTTTAATTTTAACTTGACCACTTTCGCTAACCTCACCGGCAGCTCTTGATGAAATTTGTAAAGGAACACCTGCATCAACAAGCGCTTTCGCTTGCTTACCAGCATCAGTGTCTAGAAGTCTAATTTTGCCTCTAACTTGCTTTGCCTCTTTATCGTAGTAAAGTTCCTCAATGACGTGAGAAACATTCTTTAAAGAAATATCGAATTTAGCCGGGTGATCTAGTTCACCAAGTAGCTTCGATGATTTGATTTTTTCTTGAAGAGCTTCAATCTGTGGAACGTATTCGTCTTCAGTGTAGATACGATTGTTTTTATTCTTCTTATCGATTTCACCGAAAATACCTTCTAAGATATATGCGCCATCGTTAGACTTAGAGCTTAACGTTGCCGAAGATCTCTCTAGAATTAGTAGATTATTGTTATGATTCATGAATCTAATAGTATGTTTGTTTATATATCAGCTTTAAAAAACAAGAAATTTAATTTTTTATTGATTTAATTTCTTAGATTCCAGCTAGTGGATCGTCACCTTCACCACCTTCAGCTTCTTTTTCTTCTTCTTTTTCTTTTTCTTTAATCTCAGCATTATAGTCATTATAATAAGAAATGACTTTAGAGATATCTTCAGTTGAAAAAGCAAGCTCACCATACTTTTCACGAATCTTATCTTCAACTTGTTTGTCGTTGTCAGAAGAAATAACAATACCTAGGATTTCTTCAGAAGAAATTTCAGTACCGTTATGTGTAATCATATCGTCAATTACAACCTCAGATTCAGGACCTGCATTAATCGCTTCTTCTGCGACAAATTGTTCAAATGTTTTGATAAATGATCTCATATTAATTTATACTTTGTTTTTACATGCCCATTCCCATTGGATCAGCTGGTTCTTCACCGGCCTTCTCCTCTTCTTCTCTAGCTTTATAAGCATCATTTGCCGCCTTATCGTCTGGAGAAAGCTTTAGATACTTATCAACCAAGAAGTCCATATTAAAGAAGTATTCTTCTTCCATAGTTACTGGGTCAGTAATCATTAGGTTATCGCGCATTTGACCAATAAAGTCTAATCTACGCTCCATGATTTCCATGTGCTTCAATTCAGCAAACATGTTCTCTTCATTAAATCTTAGGGCGATTTGTGTTCTGAACTGCGGATCATTTGCAAATTCAGGATATTTTAGACACATCTGTAAGTACATTGGCTTAACAAGAATTTCTTGGAAAGCAGAACGTAGTCTTCTTACAAACTTAGAGAATTTAATTTCGTCTCTGATCATACCATCAGCGGCTAGGTTGAAATCACCACCACCGTCTTCATACATAAATCTATTGTATGGGATTTTAGAAACGTGCTTTAGTTTATCTGAGAAGTACTTTAGTGCTTCAACATCAGATAGGTCTGGACCGTCACCGCCAAGTGTTTCAATTTCTGGCGTCTCACCGTCCTTAGAAGGTAACCAGTATTCTCTAGAGAACTGAAGCATTGGCTTACCGTCTGTCATTAGAGAACCAGATTCCCAATCAAAATCAACTACCTCTTTGTAGTTGTGCATTAATTGTGCAAGAGATTGTTTTGCTCTTGTCTTAGACTTACCACCCATTGGGATGACAAACTTCATACGGAATGAAGCATTAGTCACTGCCCAAATAACACGTGTATGTTCCATGATTCTAAGCAAGTTAAACGCTCTAATAAGACGCTCAACATAAGAAACCCTTGAAACCGTTGTGATTGATGAATAAGAAATATAAAGAATCTGTGAATCGTATAGGACCCTTTCTTTAATTGGCTGGTCCTTAAACTGAATCCAAACCTTCTTACCGTCTTCTTTATTAAAGCCCGGCATTAGTGTGATAGGATCTATTTCCTTAAAACCAATAATCTCATCCTGATTTTCATTGTAAATAATTTCAAAT